>Ga0213876_10000051_pt1 | contig 144786 bp, 120 predicted proteins | sample BarmaccomBMRX_R9_FD_160113 | JGI IMG/M metagenome (GOLD analysis project Ga0213876, IMG submission 160113) | Root-associated microbial communities from Barbacenia macrantha in rupestrian grasslands, the National Park of Serra do Cipo, Brazil - RX_R9 | ecosystem: Host-associated > Plants >... | reverse complement strand
TGATGAATTTTTTTCGTAACAGTCCGCAGAAAATGCATTCCATTACGCTCGCTGGCTGTATTTGCTACACCGCACAGGTATACTCCTTTCCTGGTTTTTACTCACTGATTCGGGAGCTGTTACCCCCCATGCAAGAAATTATGCAATTTGTTAGTCGCCACCCCGTACTTTGCCTCGCCTGGATTGTATTACTGGGGGCGGTGCTGTTCATGACGTTCAAAGGCTTCGCATCGAAAGTGAAAGTGATCACTCGTGGTGAAGCGACGCGTCTGATCAACAAAGAAGATGCTGTTATCGTGGACTTGCGCCAGCGCGATGATTTCCGAAAAGGTCACATCGCAGGCTCAGTGAATTTGCTGCCAACCGAAATCAAGGCCAATAATGTAGGTGAGCTTGAGAAACACAAAAGCAAACCGGTTATCGTCGTGGACGGCTCCGGGATGCAGGCTCAGGAACCTGCAAACGCACTGATCAAAGCCGGTTTCGAGCAAGTTTTCGTGCTCAAAGAAGGCATCGCAGGCTGGAGCGGTGAGAATCTTCCGCTGGTACGCGGTAAGTAATTTACCCGTCGTCTTTCATGCCGCAGGGGCGTTGGCTGCAATTATTCAACCTGGTCACTTACTGAGGTAAGCTCCTGGGATTCATAATTTTGTCGCCTTCCTGCAATATGAAATCCATTGGGTGAAACAACTGGAGCAAAGTCATGGCCAATATTGAGATCTACACCAAAGCAACCTGCCCGTTTTGCCATCGCGCAAAAGCGCTGCTGAGCAGTAAAGGCGTTTCTTTTGAAGAACTGCCGATCGATGGCGACGCGGTGAAACGCGAAGAGATGATTAAACGTAGTGGCCGTACGACGGTACCGCAGATTTTTATTGATGCACAGCACATTGGCGGCTGTGATGATTTATATGCGCTGGACGCGCGCGGTGGGCTCGATCCCCTGTTGCGTTAATGCATAGAAGAAGTGATTCACGTTGCGTCAAGGCCGACAAACAGAGGCAGCCTGAAGAATAAAGCGTATTAAGGACAACACTTAAGGGTTTTAGACATGTCTGAACAAAACAACACGGAAATGACTTTCCAGATTCAACGCATCTACACTAAAGATATCTCTTTCGAAGCACCGAATGCTCCGCATGTGTTTCAGAAAGACTGGCAGCCGGAAGTGAAACTGGACCTGGATACTGCATCCACTCAGTTGGCTGAAGGCGTTTATGAAGTGGTACTGCGTGTTACCGTTACCGCTTCCCTGGGTGAAGAAACGGGCTTCCTGTGCGAAGTACAGCAAGGCGGTATCTTCTCCATTGACGGTATCGATGGTAACCAACTGGCGCATTGCCTCGGTGCGTATTGCCCGAACATCCTGTTCCCTTACGCGCGTGAGTGCATCACCAGCCTGGTTTCCCGCGGTACTTTCCCGCAACTGAACCTTGCGCCGGTGAACTTTGATGCGCTGTTCATGAACTATCTGCAGCAGCAGGCTGGCGAAGGTGCTGAACAACATCAGGATGCCTGATGAACGCACGCAATGCTGAAATGACTGTGATCGGTGCCGGCTCTTACGGCACCGCTCTTGCCATCACACTGGCAAGAAATGGCCACCAGGTTGTTCTTTGGGGCCATGACCCGAAACATATTGCGACCTTACAGCATGACCGTTGTAACGCCGCTTTCCTTCCCGATGTCCCTTTTCCTGATACGCTTGCGCTGGAAAGCGATCTCGCTTGTGCTCTGGCGGCCAGCCGTAACATTCTCGTGGTTGTGCCAAGCCACGTGTTTGGCACTGTTTTACAGCAGATTAAACCGCTAATGCGCAGCGATGCGCGCATCGTCTGGGCCACCAAAGGTCTGGAAGCTGAGACGGGGCGCCTGCTGCAGGACGTCGCGCGTGAAGTGCTGGGCGATGAGATTCCTCTGGCGGTTATCTCCGGGCCGACCTTCGCGAAGGAGCTGGCGGCAGGGTTGCCAACGGCGATTTCTCTGGCGTCGACTGACCCGGTGTTTGCCGATGATCTCCAGCAATTGCTGCACTGTGGTAAAAGCTTCCGCGTCTACAGCAATCCGGATTTCATTGGTGTGCAGCTTGGCGGCGCGGTGAAAAACGTCATTGCGATTGGCGCAGGCATGTCGGACGGCATCGGTTTTGGCGCTAACGCCCGAACGGCGCTTATCACCCGTGGTTTGACCGAAATGTCGCGTCTGGGCGCGGCGCTGGGTGCCGATCCTGCCACCTTTATGGGCATGGCGGGTTTAGGGGATTTGGTGCTGACCTGTACCGATAATCAGTCGCGCAACCGTCGTTTCGGTATGGCGCTGGGACAGGGGATGGACGTGCAAACGGCGCAGGACCAGATTGGTCAGGTCGTCGAGGGCTACCGCAATACCAAAGAAGTTCGCGCTCTGGCGCATCGGTTTGGTGTCGAAATGCCAATAACCGAGGAAATTTATCAGGTATTGTATTGCGGAAAAAATGCGCGCGAGGCAGCATTGACCTTATTAGGTCGTGCGCGCAAGGACGAGCGCAGTAGTATTTAGCACATACGTCATCCTTCATGCTGCCTGGTTGTTGGCTTCGGCTGCGTACCCCCGTCATTTACTTATGTAAGCGTCTGGGGTTTCCAGCCTCGTCGTCGCGACACAGTAAGAATGATTTTGTGTTTATGTCCTCAGCCAGTTAAGCAGTGACTGGCTGAACTTATTACGTCTGGAGTAAGCAATGCCGTGTGAAGAACTGGATATCGTCTGGAATAATATTAAAGCCGAAGCCCGGGCGCTGGCGGACTGTGAGCCAATGCTGGCCAGTTTTTACCACGCAACGTTACTCAAGCATGAAAACCTGGGCAGCGCGCTAAGCTATATGCTGGCAAATAAGCTGGCATCACCCATCATGCCTGCCATCGCCATTCGTGAAGTGGTCGAGGAAGCCTATGCGGCTGACCCGGAGATGATCGCCTCAGCGGCCTGCGACATTCAGGCGGTGCGTACCCGCGATCCGGCGGTGGATAAATACTCTACGCCGCTTTTGTATCTGAAAGGTTTTCACGCGCTACAGGCGTACCGCATCGGCCACTGGCTGTGGAACCAGGGACGCCGCGCGTTGGCCATTTTCCTGCAAAATCAGGTCTCCGTATCGTTCCAGGTTGATATCCACCCGGCGGCTAAAATCGGGCGTGGCATTATGCTCGACCATGCTACAGGCATTGTGGTGGGTGAAACCGCGGTGATTGAAGATGACGTGTCGATTCTGCAGTCGGTGACGCTGGGCGGGACAGGCAAAACCAGCGGCGACCGTCACCCGAAAATCCGTGAAGGGGTGATGATTGGCGCCGGGGCGAAAATCCTCGGCAATATCGAAGTCGGCCGCGGTGCGAAAATCGGCGCAGGCTCCGTGGTGTTGCAACCTGTACCGCCGCACACCACCGCCGCAGGCGTTCCGGCGCGCATTGTCGGCAAGCCGGAATCAGACAAACCCGCGATGGATATGGATCAGCATTTCAATGGGATTAACCACGGGTTTGAGTACGGCGACGGGATTTGATTGAGTGCCCGGAGGCGATGCCACGCGCCGCCTCCGGAAGAACGCTGACTCAGCTTCGCAATACCGCGCCAGCATATCCTAACTGGCGCCAGGCTTCATACACCACTACCGACACTGCGTTAGACAAGTTCATGCTGCGGCTGTCCGGCATCATCGGAATACGGATTTTTTGTTCTGAAGGTAGCGCGTCCAGAATCGACATCGGTAATCCGCGCGTTTCCGGGCCAAACATCAGATAATCGCCGTCCTGATAACTCACCGCGCTGTGTGCTGGTGTTCCTTTGGTGGTGAGAGCAAACAGACGTTCCGGCTTTTCGGCCTCAACAAACGCGGCATAATCATGGTGACGCTTCACGGCGGCAAACTCATGGTAATCCAGCCCGGCACGGCGCAGGCGCTTATCATCCCAGGTAAACCCCATGGGCTCGATAATGTGCAGGCGAAAGCCGGTGTTAGCGCATAAGCGGATGATGTTCCCGGTATTCGGTGGGATTTCTGGCTCGAATAAAACGATATTTAACATGCTGCCCCCTTGATAGCGGGGGGAGCATAGCAGAATTTTGCCCTCACCCTAACCCTCTCCCTGTGGGAGAGGGAACTTTCCCTCTGCCCGGTGTGAGACTGGGTGCTTTTTTCTCCCTCTCCCTGTGGAAGAGGGAACTTTCCCTCTGCCCGGTGTAAGACTGGATGCTTTTTTCTCCCTCTCCCTGTGGGAGAGGGCCGGGGTGAGGGCATCAGGCAGCTCTTATTTAAGCCGCATCCCCCTGCGACAACGGTGCCAGCGCCGCCGGGATCTTATTCAGCTCCTGCACCAGCGAGTCTTTGCTGATTTCGCTGATGGATTTCGCGCCGGTCAGGGTCATCGCCACCCGCATCTCTTTTTCGATCAGATTCAGCAGGTTTGTCACCCCGGCGCGGCCATGTGTCGCCAGCGCGTAAAGATAAGCGCGGCCCAGCAGCACCGTGTCTGCGCCCAGCGCAATCATCCGCACCACGTCCAGCCCGTTGCGAATACCGCTGTCCGCCAGAATTGCGATATCGCCTTTCACCGCATCGGCAATGGCGGGCAATGCTCGCGCGGAAGAGAGCACGCCATCAAGCTGACGCCCGCCGTGGTTCGACACCACAATCCCGTCTGCGCCAAAGCGCACCGCGTCCCGCGCATCTTCGGGATCGAGGATCCCCTTGATCACCATCGGGCCATCCCAAAACTCGCGGATCCACTCAAGGTCTTTCCAGGATATAGAGGGATCGAAATTGTTGGCCAGCCAGCCGATATAATCTTCAAGCCCGGTGGGTTTACCCAGGTAGGTCGAGATATTGCCTAAATCGTGCGGTCTGCCATGCAAACCCACATCCCACGCCCATTGTGGATGCGTCACTGCCTGCCAGTAGCGGCGCAATGCGGCGTTTTGTCCACTCATGCCGGAATGGGCATCGCGGTATCGCGCCCCGGGTGTAGGCATATCAACAGTAAAGACCAGCGTAGAACACCCCGCCGCTTTGGCGCGCTCCAGGGCGTTGCGCATAAATCCGCGGTCGCGCAGAACATACAACTGAAACCACATCGGGCGCTTAATGGTCGGTGCTACCTCTTCAATCGGACAAACAGATACGGTCGATAAAGTAAAAGGTATACCTTTCGCATCCGCCGCGCCTGCCGCCTGGACTTCCCCCCGCCGCGCGTACATGCCGCATAATCCCACCGGGGCGAGCGCAACCGGCATAGACAGTTTCTCGCCAAAGAGGGTGGTCTCCGTGCTCAGCGCTGACATGTTTTTCAGCACCCGCTGGCGTAGAGCAACCTGACCCAAATCCTCCACGTTCCGACGCAGTGTGTATTCTGCATAGGCACCACCGTCAATGTAGTGGAACAGGAAGGGGGGCAGTATGCGTTGGGCGGCAGCGCGGTAGTCGCTGGCGGCGGAAATGATCATGCTGGGTCTCCAAAAGAATGCGGATGCCGTTCATTGGGCAGGCGAGTGATGCGCGCACTGCGCGCCTGGTCTTCATCAAACTGACGAATCGTGGTGTGAACAAAACCAAGGTGCGCCATCATCGCTTCGCGGGCGCCATCGGCATCTCCGGCAAAAATGGCGTCCATAATTTCACGGTGCTGCACGGTGAGCTGCGTAAAGACCGGAGGAACCTGATACATGCGCTGGCGGCTCTGTTTCACCGAGCTTTGCAACAGGTCGAAAAAGCCGCGCATGGTTTGCAGCAGTACGATATTGTGCGACGCCTCGGCAATTGCCAGGTGAAAGCGGACGTCCGCTTGTGACGCAAGATCCGGGTCCTCGGCCAGGGTGGCCTCAAAGCACAGACGAATCTTTTCTTTCTCGATGGGTGTGGCGCGTAAGGCCGCATGCCAGGCGGTGCTGCCTTCAATAGCATGGCGCGCTTCGAGGATATCGAAGCTGTAATCCGGGTCATCTTCAAGCAGCGTTTTTAACGGCTGTACAATGTTCTGTTCCGACCATGCCTCATGCTGCCAGCGCACGAACGTGCCGCCGCCGTGGCGACTCAGCAAAACGCCTTCGCTGATGAGTTTTGCGATGGCTTCGCGCAGAGAGTTGCGCGACACGCCAAGTTGCAGGGCGAGCTGGCGCTCAGAGGGCAAACGCATACCCGCCTCAAGCCCTTTTTCACGAATAAGCGTTCTGATTCGCCGGGCAACATCCTCAGAAAGCCGTTCAGCAATCGCGGTCATGGTCTGCTCCGTATCAGTCAAATTCGGGGGGGAAGTGGTACTGCCAGTTAGCGGCAGCACAATGCCATTAGCACAAGGTTAATTGGCTGGTTTGTAATGGCAATGTTAATTTTATGTGATTTTGCGGGGTGTGAAGTAACGCGCATAAATGCGTGAAGTGGTAGGGCCACTTGGAATCCATTCCATCAGGCTCTCTTGCTTGCCAGTTTGAACCTGGTAGTGCTCAAACAAAACGCAGAGCGTTTTGAACGCCCTCAAGGGGGCTGTCCCGTAGGGATAAGCGGAGCGCATAATCCTCACGTACTTCGTGTACGCTCCGGTTTTTCCGCGCTGTCCAGGCTTAAACTTCCTGCGCCGATTACGCCTGATGGGATGGATTTTTACGCAGAAAAAGGGCTCCCCTTCGGTTAAGAAGGGGAAGCGGGATCAAAACTCGCTCTTCGCGAAGCCTGTCATCTCTTTGAGGCCCATTTCGCGGCCCAGCGCGGTCATCGGGTGCACAACAATAATACCCCGCACGCTTTTTTTCAGCTTGCCCAGGTCGGCCTGTTCTTTTTTGGTGATGGCGCGCTTAAACGGCATGCTCACCAGTTTTTGTGCTTCTTTACTGAGTTTCTGGCTGTACTGACCACGCAGACGTTCAATTTCAGCTTCGATAGTCTCTTTTTCTTTCTCCAGCTCCGCGTATTTTTCGGCGGATTCCACCAGCGATAAACCGGCCTGCTGGTGACGGATAGCGTCCAGACGGTCGCTCAGGCGTTTAATTTCGTTCTTTTCAACTTCTTTCATAGGAATGTGTTTCTGCTGATTAAAATATAAGGATACCGCATTGCGGCGAACAACCCCAGAAAAGCACGGAAACACTAAAAGTATCCCGCATGCAGGTCCATCTTTGTTTTACGGTTGGGCGAAAAGGAGAGGAGAAAATGGCTAAATTAGGTGACTACACCCCACAAATCATCGATAAAGCGATCGATTTTATGGCTTCAAGCCAGGCGTTCCGTGAGTACCTGGCGCATCAGCATAAGAAAGACCGTGTTCCTGATGATATTCCCACAGATAAGGTCGATATGTACCGTGAAAGGCTGGAATATTATCGCCAGCTTTATCGGCCTGCATGTGTTCATGAAGAAGAGACAGAGTAAGCTTATTTCTGGAATGCTTTTTTCAGGCTGATTCGGGAAATCAACTCCGTCAGGGAAAGCACCATGGTTGAACGAACGACCTGCTGGTAACGCTGTTTTTGCATAGCAAACAGGTCGGGGTCGCTGGTATCAAAGGGCGGTGTTGCAGGCAGCGCCGCCACGCAGTGCAGTTCGCCAAACGGCCCCAGGATTTCATCATCCGTGAAAGCGTATTCTGTGCCGTCGTGATTCAGTTCTTCACGTAACGCCATCAACAATTCCGCATCTTCATACTCATGCCGACTGATTACGCCAAGCCCATAAATCAGTTTTAAGCGCACGGACAAATTGCCCAGCGGTCCATCTCCGTCAAGCAACGGCTCTACAGCATATTTCACTGCATAGTCGTCTTTGCGGAAGACCTGAAGCACCAGGATATTCACCGCCTCGGTCAATAACTCGACGGCGGCAATCAGAAAGCTTCGTACGGTTTTGCCAGCATTCAGACGCTCGAGCACACGGTTTTCGAAAGCCTGTGTTAGTTCCATTATTGCCTGCATATCTGACAATCTTGTTAACAGGCGCGGGATGTCCCGCGCCAAACTCGGCATCATGCCTTTGCGTTGTATGCGTTAACAGCTTCGGCTACCACGTCGCTTGCTGCGTCCAGACCGGAGATCTGCACCAGCGCGGCCTGTGGGCCTTTTTCTTCAATTAAGGTCGCTAATTCCTGCGCCTGCGGATCCTGTTCACTGCGGTAATGCATGGCAGCGGCGATACCTTTTACCAGGTTCGCGTGCGGTAAACCATATTCCAGCGTGCCGAGCAGCGGCTTGATCAGACGATCGCCTGCGCTCAGTTTACGCAGCGGCTGACGGCCTACGCGCTCAACATCATCTTTCAGGTATGGGTTCTCAAAACGACCAAGGATTTTTTCGATATACGCGGCGTGTTTGGCAGCATCGAAGCCGTAGCGCTTGATCAGAACCGCGCCACTCTCTTCCATTGCGCCTTTCACCACTGCACGGATGCTGTCATCCAGAATGGCGTCACGAATGGTCTGATGACCGGTCTGTTGTCCAAGGTACGCGGTTATAGCATGCCCGGTGTTCAACGTGAAGAGCTTGCGCTCAACAAACGCCATCAGATTGTCGGTTAATTCCATGCCTGGAATGTTTGGCAGGTCGCCAACAAATTGGGTTTTATCAACAATCCACTCGCTAAAGGTTTCTACGGTCACTTCCAGTGGATCGTTAGTTGCAGATTCAGAAGGCGGAACAATGCGGTCTACTGCGGAATCAACGAAGCCGACATGGGCTTCAACCCACGCTTTATCTTCTGCTGCCAGCGCATTGAACACATGGCCTTTTAACTGAGAGGTACCGCGCACCATGTTCTCACAGGCAATGATATTCAGCGGGGCTTCTACGCCCTGCGCTTTACGTTTTGCCAGGCCTTTGGCGATGGCCGGGGCGATACGCTCCAGAACCACCGGACCAACGGCGGTTGTCACCAGATCAACAGAGGCAATCAGATCAACCACATCGTCGCCGATGCTGCTCACCGCATTGACGCCGGAAACGGTGTCTACCTGCTCTTTTTCACCAACGACGTGAACCTGATAGCTATGACGGGCATTAAGGGCGTCGAGAACCACCTGATTAACATCGGCGAATGTCAGCGTAATCCCCGCGTCAGCCAGCAGTTTGCCGATGAAGCCACGTCCGATATTACCTGCGCCAAAATGTAATGCTTTCATAGAATTAACCTTAATCAATGTTTTTACCCGAGAGGGCTGGGGTGAGGAACCACGTGAAATTATCCTCACCCTAACCCTCTCCCTGAGGGAGAGGGGAGGTATCTCCCGGATACGCTTCGCTTATCCGGGAGACGCGTCTACGTTTTTGGTAGCCCGGATAAGGCGGAGCCGCATCCGGGACCAGGGTTACGCTTTCAGCAGCGCCAGCACTTCTTCAACGCTGTTGGTATTTGCCAGACGCTCGATAACGGTTTCATCATCCAGTGCGTTGGTCAGGCTGGTAATCACCTGAATGTGCTCGTTATTGCGCGCAGCGATACCGATAACCAGACGGGCGATGTCATCCTCTTCTTCACCGAAGCGCACGCCTTGCGGGTACTGGCAGAATACTACGCCGGTTTTCAGCACGCGATCTTTCGCTTCAACGGTGCCGTGCGGTACCGCGATGGACTCACCCAGGTAAGTCGGGGTCAGTTTTTCGCGTTCCAGCATCGCTTCAACGTATTCTGGCTGAACATAACCGCCTTTCACCAGTTGTTCGCCGGCAAAACGGATAGCTTCTTCTTTGTTGCTGGCTGTACGACCCAGGAACACGTTTTCTGCGCCCAGCTTGAACAGGTTGCTGTCGCCAGCGTCAAAGCTATCCTGCAAGCTGGTCTGAACCTTTACGCTGTTGTCCACGTGGCGCTGTGCGGCAACCAGGCGTTCAGTCAGGTTGGTGTACAGGCCGCTGTCCAGGAAGTTGGTCAGCGAAATGTGCTGTGCCTGAGGAGCCTGACGCATAGCGCGCTCGGTCAGGTCACGGTGCGTAATCACCAAGTCAACGTCAGACGGCAGGCTGTTGATAGCGCTGTTGGTCACAGAGATGTTGGTCAGACCGGCATCCTGAACTTTCTTACGCAGCACACCGGCACCCATTGCGCTGGAGCCCATACCGGCATCACATGCAACGATGATTTTACGAACGTGGCTCAGGTCGTTGGTCACGTCGCCAGCGGCCAGCGGAGTAGCGCCTTTAGACTGTGCTTTCATGTCCTGTACACGACGGGTAGCCGCTTCGATATCGTCGTCTTCTTCTTTCACTTTGCTGGTTTTCAGCAGAATCGCGGAGATAACGAAGGAGACGATCAGCGCAGCAAAGATAGCCACGAGGTTCGCGAAGTAAGTGCCTTTCGGCGTCATTGCCAGTACGGCCAGGATGGAACCCGGAGAAGCCGGAGAAACCAGGCCGCCGTTCAGTACGCTCAGCGTGAACACGCCAGTCATACCGCCGAGGATTACCGCCAGCAGCAGACGTGGGTTCATCAGCACGTACGGGAAGTAAATTTCGTGGATACCGCCCAGGAAGTGGATGATAGCCGCGCCGCCAGCAGACTGACGAGCACTACCACGACCAAAGAACATGTACGCCAGCAGAACGCCCATCCCCGGACCCGGGTTTGCTTCGATCAGGAAGAAGATAGACTTGCCGAGGTCATGAGACTGCTGAATACCCAGCGGCGAGAAGATACCGTGGTTGATGGCGTTGTTGAGGAACAGGATTTTCGCCGGTTCAACAAAGATAGACGCCAGCGGCAGCATGTCGTGCGCCACCATGAAGTTAACGCCAGCAGCCAGGCCTTTGGACAGAACTTCAACCGCAGGGCCGATGCCTTTAAACGCCAGCAGTGCCAGGATCATACCGATGATGCCAGCGGAGAAGTTATTCACCAGCATTTCGAAACCGGATTTGATCTTACCGTCTACAGCGGCGTCAAATTTCTTGATGCACAGGCCGCCCAGAGGACCGGCAACCATTGCACCAAGGAACATCGGCATATCAGCACCGACGATAACACCCATGGTGGTGATTGCACCTACCACACCACCACGATCGCCACCCACCAGACGACCACCGGTAAAACCGATCAGTAGCGGCAGCAGGAAAGTAATCATTGGGCCGACGAGTTTCGCCAGCGTTTCGTTTGGTAACCATCCTGTAGGAATAAACAATGCGGTAATAATACCCCACGCGATAAACGCGCCGATATTGGGCATTACCATGTTGCTGAGGAAGCGACCAAAGCTTTGCACTCTGATCTTGATATCGGATGACATAAAACACCCCTTCTTATGTTTGCTATCTCACAGGCCGGAAGCCCGAGGTTTTGTTGTTAACGTGGCGGCAGAGGTAGCCGGACCCATGATCTGTGCTGCGAAATCTCGCACCGAATCGATGAACTGTCCAGACGGTGCCAATTTGTGTGATGGAGATCACGTTAATGCAGGGGGTATACCATCCAATGAAGTGATCTTCGTCACAAAAATTATGTGTAAAAAAAGAACAAAGGCTAAAATTTCACCGCCATGTGCCTGTTAATGTGATGTTAATCACAATTGTTAGCGGTGAGTTTGTTGTTTGTTTGTGATCTAAATCACAAGATATTTTTGCCAGGAGTTTTCCGAGTGTGATCGGTCGCAAACTGTGGTTTTTCCTGGCCTGAGCCACTGTAATTCCCTTTCACTTTTTACGCGGCTTCGAAGGCAAGGCGTAACGCACTATAGTCAGAGCAGTTTTCACATTTATGAAATGGTCAGCGCGCTTTGGTCGGGTAGTACATACTTACTGTTTTGTTGGCGAAGAGGAGAAGGCAATGAAACTTATCGGCAGCTATACCAGCCCTTTTGTACGAAAAATATCGGTCATCCTGCTCGAGAAGGGCATCACCTTCGAATTTGTGAATGAACAGCCCTACAACGCCATTAACGGCGTGGCGCATTACAACCCGCTGGGAAAAGTACCGGCCCTGGTAACCGATGACGGTGAAGTGTGGTACGACTCGCCGATCATTGCCGAATATATCGACCTGTTGGGTATCGCTCCGGCCATGCTGCCTGCCGATCCCAAAGCCGCGCTGAAAATTCGTCAGATTGAAGCGCTGGCGGACGGTATCATGGATGCGGCGCTGGTTTCCGTGCGTGAGCTGGCGCGTCCGGTGGCCCAGCAATCGGAAACGGAGCTCTTACGCCAGCGCGAAAAAATCAATCGTGGCCTCGACACCCTGGAGAGCTATATCAACGAAGGGGCATTACGCATTGATGAGATGAACCTCGCCACTATCGCCATTGCCTGCGCCATTAGCTATCTCAATTTCCGCCGTGTCTCCCCTGGCTGGTGTGTGGATCGTCCACAATTGGTTAAAATGGTGGAAAATCTCTTTCAGCGTGAAAGCTTTGCGCGCACAGAACCGCCAAAGGATTGACGCCCGTTATGTCAGGCTGAACCAAGTCGCTGTACAATCCCCCTCATGTCGAATCCCTCTCCCATCGGGAGGGGGCAACCCTCAGCCAGGCCATTTCATGACAACGGAAAATCACTCGCTTTACAGCCAGATCCCCTCAACCGATCGCCTGTTACGTGATGAGGCGTTCACTCTGTTACTGACCGAATTTGGGCACAACCGTGTGGCGCAGACGCTGCGCCAGTTGCAGGACGAAGCCCGTGATGACGTCCGCCAGCGCCAGGTACTGCCCGTCTGGTGTAATGACTGGGCACAGGCAACGTACCAGCGCTTGTTGGATGAAAATGCCAGCGCGCTGCGCCCGGTTATCAACCTGACGGGCACCGTGTTACACACCAATCTTGGGCGAGCGTTACAGGCGCAAGCGGCGATCGACGCCGTCGCGCAGGTGATGCGTTCACCCGTGACGCTGGAGTATTCGCTGGATGACGCCGGGCGCGGACACCGCGACCAGGCGCTCGCCGATATCCTCTGCCGCCTGACGGGCGCGGAGGATGCCTGCATCGTCAATAACAATGCAGCGGCGGTTCTTCTGATGCTGGCGGCAACGGCCAGTAGTAAAGAGGTGGTGGTCTCCCGTGGCGAGCTGGTGGAGATCGGCGGCGCGTTTCGTATTCCGGATGTCATGCGCCAGGCGGGCTGCTTTCTGCATGAAGTCGGCACCACCAATCGCACCCATGCGAAAGATTATCGTGAGGCGGTCAACGACAATACCGCGTTGCTGATGAAGGTTCATACCAGCAATTATCACATTGAAGGCTTTACCAAAACGGTAGACGAAGCGGAGCTGGTGACGCTCGGTGATGAGTTAAATGTGCCGGTGATTGCGGATTTGGGCAGCGGCTCGCTGGTGGATTTAAGTCTCTATGGTTTGCCAAAAGAGCCGATGCCGCAGGAACTGATTGCCGCAGGCGTGAGTCTGGTGAGTTTTTCCGGCGATAAACTGCTTGGCGGCCCGCAGGCGGGCATCATTGTGGGGAAAAAAGCGCTGATCGCGCAGTTGCAGCGCCACCCGCTCAAGCGTGCGCTACGGGCAGATAAAATGACGCTGGCAGCACTGGAAGCGACGCTGCGTCTGTATCTGCACCCGGAAAAGCTGCGGGACAATTTACCCACCCTGCGTTTGCTGACGCGAAAACCAGACGAGATTCGCCAGCAAGCGTTGCGCCTTGCCGGGGTGCTGGCCGACCATTACGATGCGTTTGACCTGCGTGTGGAAGCGTGTTTATCGCAAATCGGCAGCGGTTCCTTGCCGGTGGACAGGCTGCCCAGCGCCGCACTGACGTTTATCCCGCGTGACGGCAGCGGGCGTCGCCTGGAAGCGCTCGCTGCATCCTGGCGTAACCTGCCAGAGCCGGTGCTGGGGCGGATCTCTGATGGCCGCTTATGGCTGGATTTACGCTGTCTTGAGAATGAACCCCGATTTCTGGAGATGTTGTTGAAATGATTATTGCCACCGCCGGGCACGTCGACCACGGCAAAACGACATTACTACAGGCCATAACCGGCGTGAATGCTGACCGTTTGCCGGAAGAGAAAGCGCGCGGTATGACCATCGATCTTGGCTATGCCTACTGGCCGCAACCGGATGGCAGCGTGCCAGGCTTTATTGATGTGCCGGGCCACGAGAAGTTTCTGTCCAATATGCTCGCAGGTGTGGGCGGTATCGACCATGCGCTGCTGGTGGTGGCCTGCGACGATGGCGTGATGGCGCAAACCCGCGAGCATCTGGCTATTTTGCAACTCACCGGTAACCCGGCGCTGACTGTTGCGCTGACCAAAGCCGATCGCGTGGATGAGGCGCGTATTGATGCCGTCCGTCACGAGGTACTGGCGACGTTAAACGACTTTGGCTGGAAAGAGGCGGCGCTGTTTGTGACGGCGGCAACCGAAGCGCGTGGCATTGACGAACTGCGCGCGCACCTGCTGCAACTGCCTGCGCGTGCGCATCCGCAGCATCAACGTTTTCGCCTGGCGCTCGACCGGGCGTTTACGGTGAAAGGGGCGGGGCTGGTGGTGACCGGAACCGCGCTGTCGGGTGAAGTGCGCGTGGGCGATACGCTGTGGCTCACCGGGGTGAATAAGCCGATGCGCGTGCGAGGATTGCATGCCCAAAATCAGCCGACCGAGCGGGCGTATGCCGGGCAACGCATCGCCCTGAATATCGCCGGTGATGCGGAAAAAGAGGCCCTGACCCGTGGGGACTGGCTGCTTTCCGTCACGCCGCCCGAACCTTCGGAACGTGTGATTGTGGCGCTGCAAACCCATACGCCGTTGACGCAGTGGCAACCGCTGCATATTCACCACGCTGCGAGTCATATCACCGGGCGCGTATCATTGCTGGATAACAACCTGGCGGAGCTGGTGCTTGATACGCCGTTATGGCTGGCAGATAACGATAGACTGGTGCTGCGGGACATTTCCGCGCGTGAAACGCTGGCAGGCGCTCGCGTGGTGGCGTTGCACCCACCGCGTCGCGGCAAGCGCAAACCGGAGTATCAGCAGTGGCTTGGCGCACTGGCGGCAACAGCAAGCGATGCGCAGGCGCTGGCCGTGCATCTGCAACGCGGGGCGGTGAACCTTCCGGCCTTTGCCTGGGCGCGGCAGTTGAACGATGCCGGGCTTGAGGCGTTGGTGAGCGAGCCTGGGTTTATTCGTGCGGGAGACAACCTGCTCAGTGCGCCCGTGGCCGCAGGCTGGCAGCGTAAATTGCTCGCGACGCTTGCCCAATATCACGATCAGCATGCGGATGAACCCGGTCCTGGACGCGAGCGTTTACGGCGTATGGCGCTGCCGATGGAAGATGAAGCGCTGGTGCTGACGCTGATTGAGCAGATGCGCGACAGCGGCGAGATCCACAGCCACCACGGCTGGCTGCATCTGCCGGATCATAAAGCGGGCTTTACCGACGAGCAGGCCGCCATCTGGCAGCGTGCCGAGCCGTTATTCGGCGACGAACCCTGGTGGGTGCGTGATTTAGCGCGTGAGACGAGCGCGGATGAGCAGGCGATGCGCAGCGTGTTGCGCCAGGCGGCACAACAAGGGCTGATAACGGCGATCGTCAAAGATCGTTATTACCGCAACGATCGGATTGTCGCTTTCGCCAGTATGATCCGCGACCGCGATCCGATTCACGGTTCGACCAGCGCAGCGGATTTCCGCGACACCCTTAATGTCGGGCGTAAGCTGGCGATTCAGATCCTGGAATACTTCGACCGCATCGGTTTTACCCGCCGTCGCGGCAATGACCACGTGCTGCGCGATAAAGCGCTGTTTACGAAATAGCCTGAACCCCCGGTGGCGCTGCGCTTACCGGGGCTACGGGGTGTAGCCCGGATAAGGCGTTTGCGCCGCCATCCGGGGTTACGACCGGGTAGGGAACAGGCTGAATGCTAAAGAATATTCGCCATTCCTCCGGTCCACGATCCCGATTGTCTATACTCGATAAAACAACACGGGAGGAAAATATGGCCACACATCACCAGTCCGATGACCAACACACCAAAGATGTTAAAGACGCGCCAAACAAACAGGGGGAAATCCCTCGTAAGCGCGATGACAGCAAGGACGACCAGAAAGACCCTTTTAAAGCGAGCTAAAGGCAAACATATGTAGCCGAAATGACCGGACACACAGAGTCTGCTAGCATAGCGGCCTGCAACTACTCAGAGATAACACCGTGACCGCCTTTTCAACCTTAAATGCTTTGCCCGCTGAACTCCTCGCCAACCTTGATGAGCTGGGTTATCACTCCATGACCCCGGTCCAGGCGGCGGCATTGCCGGCGATCCTTGAAGGCAAAGACGTACGCGTACAGGCGCAGACCGGCAGCGGCAAAACCGCCGCTTTTGGCTTAGGCTTGCTGCAGCACATCGATGCCAGCCAGTTTGTGACCCAATCTCTGGTGCTATGCCCAACGCGTGAGCTGGCCGACCAGGTCGCCAAAGAGCTTCGTCGTCTGGCGCGTTATCTGCCCAACATTAAAATTCTGACCTTGTGCGGCGGTGTGCCGTTTGGTGCACAGCGCGATTCGCTCCAGCATGCGCCGCATATCATCGTCGCCACGCCGGGTCGTCTGCTGGATCATCTGGAAAAAGCCACCGTCACCCTGGACGCCCTGAAAACGCTGGTCCTGGACGAAGCCGATCGCATGCTCGATATGGGCTTTAGCGACGCCATTGACGCCATCCTGCGTCATGCGCCGGAACGTCGTCAGACGCTGCTCTTTTCCGCCACCTGGCCTGCGGCTATTGCGGCCATCAGTACCCGTTTCCAGCGCGATCCACAAACCATTGAAATCGACTCGGTCGAAGCCTTACCGGCGGTGGAACAGCACTTCTATGAAGTCTCGCGCCGGGAAAAAATTCCGCTGCTGCTGAGTTTGTTAAGCAAGCATCAGCCCGCTTCCTGCGTGGTGTTCTGCAACACCAAAAAAGATTGCCAGGAAGTGTGCGATGCGCTGAATGAGCGTAACCAGAGCGCGCTGGCGCTGCATGGTGATATGGAACAGCGTGACCGCGACCAGACGCTGGTGCGCTTTGCCAACGGCAGTAGTCGCGTACTGGTGGCTACCGACGTCGCCGCGCGCGGGCTGGATATCAAAGCGCTGGAAATGGTCATCAACTACGAGCTGTCCTGGGACCCGGAAGTGCACGTACACCGCATTGGCCGTACCGCGCGTGCCGGGCAGAGCGGTATGGCGCTTAGCCTGTGCGCACCGGAAGAAGCGCAGCGTGCGGCTATTCTCGGTGAAATGCTGGCTATTTCGCTCGACTGGCAATCCCCGGTTATCAGCAACAACATTAAGCCGCTGGAAGCGGAGATGGCGACCCTGTGCATCGATGGCGGTAAGAAAGCCAAAATGCGCCCCGGTGATATTCTGGGCGCACTGACCGGTGATATTGGCCTGGACGGTGCGGATATCGGCAAGATTGATATGCATCCGATGCATGCCTATGTTGCCGTGCGTCAGTCCGTGGCAAAACAGGCCTGGAAGCAACTCCAGCAGGGCAAAATCAAAGGCAAAGCCTGCCGGGTGCGCCTGCTCAAGTAAGACGGTGAACGGTAACCCGGATAAGGCATTACGCCGACATCCGGGACATTCCGGCGATTATGGCACCCGATTACCTTTCCTCGTTAACCCAAATCCGCATCTCCCCTTCGCCGCGATTTGCCCAGGAAAACCACGGAATAAAGGTCAGCGTCTGCGCCTGACGTTCGCCTGGCGTTTTGTCATAACGCCACAGGGCCTGCTGCCCCGCGTCAGCCGCTGTTTGCTTATAGCCCTGCGCCTGAATCAGCATTTTATGGGCGAAAATCCCCTTACCCTCAAAAACGGTGAATGTCGCCTGCGGTGAGAGCCACAGATTATGCAGCTCTTCCCCGTTGTCCGCCTGCTCCAGGCAGTAAACCAGCGGCCCGCGCTGAATCGCCACCTTACCCGCCACATGACGCAGCAGCGGATTGCCATAAATCCGGCGTACCGGCATTGGCAGGGTGAGCGTTAGGGTATCGCCCTCCTGCCAGCGGCGCTGAATGTGCAAATAGCCTTTACGGACATCGCTGGCCACCTCCGCGCCGTTCAGCGTGACGTGCGGATCGGCGCACCAGTCCGGCAGACGCAGCGCCAGCGTGTGGTCAACCGCCTGCGGTGACTCGATGGTAATGGTGACCTGCTCCTGCCACGGATAGTTGCCGCTGACCCGCAGCCGCAGCGCCTGGCCGCCCACCGGGATCTCCACGCTATTGCCAACGTAGAGGTTGATATAGAGCGCATCCTCGCGCGGAGTGTAGAGATAATGGCCGAGCGAGGTGAGCACGCGGGCGATATTCGGCGGGCAGCAGGCACAGCCAAACCAGCGCTGACGAACCGGTTTCACATGGTCATAGATATGGTTGAATTTCAGCGTCTTCGGGTGCACTTCCAGCGGGTTAACGTAGAAGAAGTGCTTCCCGTCCAGCGCCATGCCGCCGAGCACCGTATTGTAGAGCGCACGCTCCATCACATCGGCGTACTGGCTGTCGGCCTCCATCTCCAGCATTCTGCGGGCGAACATCATCAGCCCAATGGAGGCACAGCTTTCGGCATACACCGTATCGTTGGGCAGATCATAATCGCTGCTGAACGCCTCGCCGCTGCTCTGCGAGCCGATGCCGCCGGTGATGTAAAGCTGGCGCTGCGCCATATTGTTCCACAGCCGCAGGCAATCCTGACGCTTCCCTTCGTCCTGGCTTAAGCGCGCCAGGTGGGCCACGCCGGTCATCAGGTAGACGAAGCGTACCGCGTGGCCGATAGCCGTTTGCTGTTCGGCTAACGGCTGGTGTGCCTGACTGTAGGCTTTATCTTTGACCATCCACGCCGGGCCGTAGTTATGCCAGTAAGAGGTCCGCCCGCGCTTTTCATATTCGACATCGTAGAAATGCGGCTGCGTGCCACGCTGCTCAACAAAGTAATTCACCAGCGCCAGATAGCGGGGCTGCTGAGTAACTTCGTACAAACGCATTAGCGCCAGTTCGATCTCCGGATGCCCTGGGTAGCCGTGCAACTGTTGTTCACCGGGGCCGAAGACCGAATCGATATGATCCGCCAGGCGGCAGACCACCTCCAGCAGACGGCGTTTCCCGGTGCCCTGAAAATAAGCCACGCCCGCCTCAACCATATGCCCGGCGCAATAGAGCTCATGGCATTCGGCCAGGTTGGTCCAACGGTCCTGCGGCGCTTTGACCGTGAAATAGGTGTTGAGATAACCATCGTCACACTGGGCTGCGGCGACCAGCTCGATCACCTCATCAGCGGTCTTCTCCAGTTCCGCATCCGGCTTCTGGCACAGTGACCAGGCCACCGCTTCCAGCCACTTGGCGACGTCGCTGTCCTGAAAGACCATGCCGTAAAACTCCCCCTCCTGCAGCCCGGCAGCGATACGAAAGTTTTCAATCGCATGGCTGGGGTCGGCTTCGGCGATACGGTCATTCAGCGCATCCCACTGGTAGGGAATAACAACCTCACGTACCAGTTGTTGATACTGACCGAGAAACGCATCACTGACTTTCAGTTTGTGCAGATCGACTTCCATTACAGACTCCTTAAGACTGAACATGACGCTGGCGCAGATCGGTGGCAATGCGCGCCATCATGGGATTGTTGAGCTTGCAGGCGCGGATAGCGAACGCCAGCAGCAGGTGGAACAGGGCAGGCAGCAACGTCTCCATTGCGGTGATGCCTTGTAACGAGGCGGGCGTCTGATTTCCTGCGCCGGGCTGGTAGGCGACGAAAACGAACACCAGGCTGATGATGACGGCGCTGGACGCCCACGCGAGCTTGATGCAGAAGAGGTTGAAGGCGAAGTTCATACCGGACGAACGCACGCCGGTCTTCCACTCGCCGTAATCATCGGCGAAGGCCATCAGTGAGAAATGCAGCGGCAGGGTAAAGCCGAGGATCACGCCATTGCCCAGAATGACCGCCAGCCACAGAGTCTGCCAGGCCGGTCCGGTAGGCAGGAGCCACATCATCACCGACAGCACGGCCAGCACGAGGTTGGTGTAGTAGTAGAATTTCACCGTGTCGAAGCGTTTCGACAGCGGGTTAACCAGCACCGAGCCAAGAATCGAGGCAAAGGTCACCATGGTGAAAAATAGCGAGGTATAACCGGTGCTGCCTTGCAGTACATAGGTGATGAAGTACATGTAGCCGCCGCCACGAATGTTGAACACATTGATCAGCAGGAAAGACATCAGCAGCATCAGTAACAACTGGTCGTTTTTACGCAGCCCCGCCAGATGTTCACGCAGGGTGAATTTACCCATCGTCGACAGCGGCACCCGTTCGCGCACCCAGAAGAAACAGCACAGGAACATCACCACGGCGATGGCGCACAGCACGCCGACACCAAGTTGATAACCCTGCGCGGCATCCCCTTTACCCAGCGAGGAGACCAGCCACGGCAGGCCAACTGAGACCAGAAAACCCGCCACGCCACAGAGCACAAAACGCCAGGACTGGCAGGAGATCACTTCGCTATGACGCGTGGTCATCGTATTGATTAGCGCGCAGTAAGGCACGTTGATGGCGGTATAACCCACAGAAAGCAGAAGATAAGTGCCAAATGCCCAGGCAATTTTCACGTTCATGCTGGCATCGGGGACGGTGAAGGTCAGCACGCCGATAATGCCGATAGGCAGGGCAATCCATAGCTGCCAGGGGCGAAAACGGCCCCAGCGACTTTGGGTGCGGTCAGCAATGATCCCCATTACCGGGTCGGATATGGCATCGAATACACGTAATGCCATAAACAGTGTGCCGACCAGCGCCGGGGTTAAGCCAAAAATATCGGTATAAAAAAAGGTCAGGAAATTCATGATTAAGCAGGTAATTACCGTTCCGCCTGCGTCACCCAACCCATAGCCTATTTTTTCACGTACGGATAATTTATCGTCCAGCGCTTTTTGCGCTGAATCGGTATTGGAAATTAATGTTGAAGTCATGGAAAACGCCTCACGGATATTCCAAAAGTAACCCGCTTATTTGCAGATTTTGTTGTGTAGTTTGCAAAGTACGTTATTTATTTTGCATTGAATTGACCACACAACAAGGGAAGGGAAAAGTACAAAAAGATGACGATTCCGACCTGATGCGCAAAGTGTGATTTCGATCCGGCGCGGGGCTTCTATTTCGTTAATAATCAAAAACAAGATGCAGTGTAATTGCTCTCTTGTAGCGAGAATTGACATATTTATGCTTGAATTATCCATAACATTTCCGCTTCGTGTGCAAAATGGCGGCTTATTTATCTCGCGCGGTGTGGGAAGCCATCCGTCACGGACTCTGCATTCCTGGGAGGTGATTTTCGTCGAAAAGGGGACATTAACGATCCGCGAAGAAGAGAAACTCTTTACGGTTAATGCCGGCGAAACACTTTTACTCTGGCCGCAACGACGACATGTTGGTGTAGGGGAATTTCCGGCAGATCTTAAATTCTACTGGCTGCATTTTGAATTAACGGCTGCGGTGGAAAAAACAGGACAAAACAGTGTGCTTATGTTGCCGCAACATACAGCTTTAAATGATCCGCAATATATGACGGCGTTATTTCGCCAGTTTTTACATGAGCAGGAAAATGTCCATCGCAGCGTGGCTATGGAATGTATTTTGCTGCTGATTCTGCAACAAATATCGGCCTCTGCGCTCAGCGAGCGTGCCGTGGATAATCCAGGAATGGCGCTCGCCTGGAAAGCCCGGCAAATGATTGGTACGCAATTTCATCTGCCGATTTCGGCCTCGACGCTGGCAAAAGAGCTGCACTGCAATGCCGACTACCTGGGGCGGGTGTACCGGCGCGCCTTTCGTCTGACGCTGACCGAAGCCATTCATCGCCAGCGGGTACGGGCAGCGGAAAAATTACTGATCAGCGACTCGTTATCGTTAAAAGAGGTGGCGGGGCAGTGTGGGTTTCATGATGTGGGCTATTTCCGGCAGATTTTTCGCAAACACACCGGGCTGACGCCCGCCGCATGGAAGCGGCGGTATTGTAAGGAACATATTAATTCGGGGTGAATGGGGCGCTGCGCAGTATTTTCCCCTCACCCTAACCCTCTCCCCAGAGGGGCGAGGGGACCGATCGAGCCGAGGCCTTCTGGCCTTTCTCCCTTTCCCTATGGGAGAGGGCCGGGGTGAGGGCATCAGATCGCAGAGGATTACTGCCCGTAATAGGCGTTCGCGCCGTGCTTACGCAGATAGTGCTTATCCAACAATTCAGACTGCATATCCGGCAACTGCGGCGCCAGTTGACGGGAGAACAGGCCCATATAGGCGCACTCTTCCAGCACCACCGCGTTGTGCACCGCATCCGCCGCGTTTTTGCCCCAGGCAAACGGGCCGTGGGAGTGGACCAGCACGGCCGGAACCTGCATCGGGTTCAGGTCGCGCGCTTCAAAGGTCTTGATGATCACTTCGCCGGTTTCGTATTCGTACTCGCCGTTGATCTCCTCGGTGGTCATCAGGCGCGTGCAGGGAATGGTGCCATAGAAGTAGTCCGCGTGCGTAGTGCCCCATGCGGGCAGATCCAGACCCGCCTGCGACCAGATCGTCGCGTGGCGGGAGTGGGTATGCACAATACCGCCAATCTCCGGGAAGCGACGATACAGCGCCAGGTGCGTTGGCGTATCAGAAGAGGGCTTTTTACTGCCGTCGACCACGTTGCCGCTGGCGATATCCACCACCACCATATCCTCGGCTTTCATCACGTCGTACTCCACGCCGGACGGTTTAATCACCATCAGTTTGCGGGTTTCATCGACGGCGCTGACGTTTCCCCAGGTAAAGGTGACAAGCCCGTGTGCGGGTAGCGCCAGGTTTGCCGCCAGCACCTCGGCTTTCAGTTGTTCTAACATACGAATCCTCCTTCCTGCATACGGGCTTCAATCCAGCGACGGGCCTGGATGATCTCCAGCACCGGCTCTTTGGCTTTTTCGGTCCACATCTCAATCAGAAATGCGCCGCGATAATTCAGGTTCTGCAACGTGCTGAACACATTGACGAAATCCACACAGCCTTCACCAAACGGCACATCACGGAACTGACCAGGGCTGGTTTCGGTGACGGGCTGCGTGTCTTTCAGATGAATCGCCGCGATACGGTCGATGCCGAGCGCCAGCTCTGCCGGTACGTCGTTACCCCAGGCGCTGAGGTTGCCCACGTCCGGGTAGACGGTGAACCACGGTGAGGCGAGCATCTCGTCCCATTTTTTCCATTTGGTAATAGAGTTCATAAACGCGGTATCCATGATCTCCACCGCCAGCATGACCTGTGCGCCTGCGGCCTGCTCAACGGCCCACGCCAGCCCTTCGGCGAAACGCTGCTGGGTGCCCGCGTCATGCTCTTCGTAATAGACGTCGTAGCCCGCAAGCTGAATGGTGCGGATACCTAAGTCGCGCGCCAGTTTGATGGCTTTGGTCATGATGTCGCGGGCACGTTCGCGCACGGCTTCATCGCGGCTGCCGAACGGGAAGCGACGATGGGCGGAAAGGCACATCGACGGAATCGACACATTGGTTTCCAGCATCGCTTCCACTAACGAGGCGCGCTGGGCGGTGGTCCATTCGAGTCGCGAGAGGCGCTCGTCGGTTTCGTCGACGGACATTTCCACGAAGTCGAATCCGCAGCTTTTAGCCAGAACCAGACGCTCCGGCCAGGATAAGTCTTTCGGTAACGCTTTTTCATAAATACCTAACGGATGGTTGCGCATGTTTACGCTCCCCAGATGTCGTGGATGCGGGCGTGGAATTCTTCGGCGACCTGCTGCGGATTCGCCGCACCAGACAGCGCGCGTCCGGCAATGAACGCCTTCACATTGATCTCTTTGAATAACGGCAAATCGGCAGGGGTGATACCACCGGTGATGGAGAGTTCGAGGCCAATATCGGACAGCGCTTTCATGCGTGCCAGGTCCGCTTCACCCCACTGCTGGCCGCTGGCCTGGGCATCACGACCACGGTGATAAATGGCCTGACGCACCCCGGTGTTGTACCAGTCGCGGGCATCGTCGAAGGTCCAGTTACCAAACAACTCAATCTGAATTTCTCCCCAGCGTGCGGCGGCAACGGCATGGCCTTTTTCGATGGTAGCCAGCGGTGCGGCACAGATAATAGTCATCCAGTTTGCACCTGCGTCCAGCGCCTGCTGGGCCAGAGTTTCACCGGCATCGGCCACCTTCCAGTCGGCAACGATGATTTTCTCCGGGCACTGGGCGCGTAAGGCGCGCACGGCATTTAACCCTTCACTGAGGCAGAGGATGGTGCCCGCTTCCACGATATCTACGTGATCTTTTAGCAACGCAACGTCGCGCTGGGCGGCGACAAGGCTGGTATGGTCGAGCGCCAGTTGCAGTAGTGGTCGGCTCATAAAGAGTGCTCCTTAATACGGGCATGAAAGCCCTGAAGTGCTTCAATTAAAATCTGGTAACGGTGATATTTGCGCTGGTAGGCCGCATGGGCGTTCATGTCCGGCGTCAGGGTGTGCATCTCGTAGTTGAGCGTCTGCTGGGCATCACTAAAGTTCTGATAGACACCGGTGCCAACCAGTGCGGCGATGGCCGCGCCAAAGCACCCGGTCTCTTCCACCTGCGGCAACTCAACGGGCAGGCCGCTGACATCCGCGAGCATCTGCATCCAGACTCTGGAATGGGCCGGGCCGCCGGTGACGCGCAGGGCGCGCACGTCGGTAAAGCGCTCGCGCATGCGGTTGAGGTGCGTCATATGGCTGAACACCACCCCTTCGTAGACGGCCTGCAACAAGTGCGCGCGGGTATGCAGCGCCTGCATGCCATAAAAGCCGCTGGTCATGTCGAGCCCGGCGTTACTGCCATACAGGAAAGGTAAGAAGAAGACATCGCTGGCGGCTTTCGGCAGGCTGTCGACGAGCTGATTGATCTCAGAAAAGCTGATGTCGCCCCACTGCGCGGTCAGCCATTCCAGGTTGCCGGACGAGGTGGGGCTGGCTTCGTGCACGATGTATTGCCCGTCATTGACGTAGCGGCCATACACATAGGGATGCGCTTCGTTGTCGCGCAGGCCTTCGGCAATACCGCTGGTGACAGCCCAGGTACCCATCACTGCATTGAGCGTGTATTCGTCTTTCAGACCGGCGCAGATCGCGGTGGAAACCACATCAAACAGACCGCCCACAACGGGTGTTCCCGCTGCGAGACCGGTAATGGCGGCTGCCTGAGCGGTGATTTCCCCGCTGATTTCTGCAGAACCCACAATCGATGGCAATGCGGGGTCTATCTCGCTAATGCCCAGCCATTGTGTCAGGCAGGGGTCATACTGCCCGGTGGTCATATGGTAGAGGTTGGATTCAGAGATATTGCTCTCTTCACACCCCTTCACGCCGGTCAGACACCAGCGCAGGTAGTCGTGGCCCATCATCACGCAGCCAATCTGTGCGTAACGTTGCGGCTCGTTTTCTTTTACCCAGCGCAGCAGCGAGGCCGGGTGCCCGGTCCACAGGGTCTGGCGCGTTAACGGGTAGAGCTTTTGCGGAATGCCGTCCTGCTGCCAGCGCTTGACGATTTCCATAGCGCGGCGGTCGGAAGAGAGAATCGCGGTGCCCAGCGGCTGGTCATTTTTATCAAGTAAAAACAGCCCCTTGCCCTGAGCGGAGATGCCCACGCCCTTAATGTTTTCACCGCCAATGCCGGTACGTTGCAACAGGCGGGAGATGGTCGCCGCGCAGTGCTGCCACAGTTCCGCCATGTCGCGCTCCGCCCAGCCCGGATACGGGCTAAGAGTGCGGACGGACTGGCGTTCAATAGCAAATTCTTTACCCTGGCTGTTGTACAGTCCTGCTTTCAGATAAGTACCGCCACAATCGATACCCAGCCAGAAGGTCTCTTTTTCACTCATCTTTTTGTCCTGTTTTTTCACCCTCTCCCTGTGGGAGAGGGATGGGGTGAGGGCATCAGACCGCACGTTTGGCCGTATTCGTCGCGCCCACGCTCGGGCTGTTGGCATCACACTTCGCCGGCAGCAGCAGCGCCATCAGCGCGGCAATCGCCAGAGACACCGCCAGGCAGTAGACGCCCGCATCTTTGCTGTACATGGTGATCAGCACACCCACGGCATACGGACCGCAGAAGCCACCCAGGTTACCCAGGGCGTTAATCACGCCGCGTGCGCCACCGGCCATTTCCGCGCTAAACAGACGGGCAGGAATGGTCCAGAACACCCCGGCAGCGGACTGCAGGAAGAAGCCACAGCCTACCAGTGCGGCATACGACAGCCAGATGCTCTCTTTCAGGGTGACGGAGAGGAACATGCAGGTGGCGAAGCCAATCAGCGGCAGGGAGACGAACAGCTTGCGTTTACCGGTACGGTCAGACAGAGAAGAGAACAGGAACATCCCGGCGATAGCGCCAACGTAAGGCAGAATGGCAAGCATTCCGACCTGGCCCATGCTGGTGTGGGTCAACTCTTTGAGGATGGTGGGCAGCCACAGGGTGTAGCCGTAAATCCCGGTTTGATAGAAGAAGTTCAGGGCAATTAACTGCCACATGGTACGGTCAGACAACACCGCGCCCAGAGAGGCATTGACCACGGTTTTACCCGCAATGGCGCGCTGCTCAGCGGCCAGGGTTTCCACCAGATATTTCTTCTCGGCTTCGCTAATCCAACGGGCTTCCTGCGGACGGTCATACACGGTCAGCGCCCACAGCACCAGAACAACCAGCGACAGCAGACCTTCGATGATGAACAGCCAGCGCCAGTCGAGTGCGGTAATGATCCAGCCGGAGAGCGGGGCGGTGATGATCCCGGCAATCGGGACGAACATAATGACGATGGCATTTGCGCGACCACGTTCGGCATCCGGGAACCAGTTGCTGATCATGGTGAGCACCACAGGCAGCATGCCGCCTTCCGCCACACCGAGCAGGAAACGCAGTGCTAACAGTTGATATTGGTTGGTGACAATACCGGTAAGCACAGAGATGACCGCCCAGGCGACCAGTGACCAGCCGATGAATTTTTTACCGCTGCCGTGCACGGCGATTTTCCCGCCCGGTACCTGCAAGAAGAGGTAACCGAGGAAGAAAATACCGCCAGCCAAACCTGCCATGGTGGCGGTAATGCCTAAATCCTTGTCCATCCCGCCAGGCATTGCGAATGCGATATTCACGCGGTCCATATAAGAAATAATACACGCGATAAGAATGGGGGGAATAATTCTTAACCAGCGTTGGCGCGGAATATCCGCAGATGTAGCGTAAGAGGAAGTGTTCATATTAATCTCTCGTTAAAAGTAACAGGCCTTGCGATTAAATTGACGCTTTATATTTATTGTCTGGCTTTGTTTAACGCGGTAATGCCATCGCGTAATATGGCTATGCGATGATTCGCATCAGCATTAGCATCAATTTCCAGTAACTTAATACCGGCAAACTGTAATTTTGCTGTGTCAGCCACATTAAATAATTCTTTAGCACTTTCTACCGTGAGCAGGCTTTCCGGGCAGAAAGGGGCGAAAGGCGTATGCAGGTCAGTCCATTCACCATACGGCCCTTCGGTGGCGGTGCCGGAGAACATCAGCGCCCCCAGTTTTCCTGCGGCTTTCACCGCCTGAGTATGTTCCAGCGGCAGGGTGGTATTACGCCCTTCAATCGCGGAACGCGCCCAGTTAATGCACACATCAATGTCGTAACCGGCGAGGGTATCCAGCACGTTTTCCAGCGGCAGGAAACCTTTGCGCGGTGCGGGCTTGTTCATGGCGTCGCAGTGTTCCAGTACGAGCGAGCATGACCAGTCCCAACTGGCGATTTCTTTGATGGAGCGGGCAAACGCATCGGTTGCCTGTGCCACATCAGCGTTACCGCCCAGCGGCGCAGCCTGCAGCTCCAGCGATATCACTTTATTGGCGAAAAGCTGGTTTACCGCATTGATTTTGTTCAGCAAATGACGATGGAACTCGACGCATGCCCGACGTTGTTCTTCATCGCTGGAGGCCAGACCGAAGGCCAAATTGCCGCCGCTGCGACGACGCATGGTCTCCGGGATCGCGGTGACCACAATCTGCCATTCGCCCGGCGTGTGCCGGAACAGCCACTCATCGCCATAAGCGTGCAGGTTTTCGTGGCACGGCTGCTCCAGACCGCGAATATGCGGCGTATCCGCGAGTAAACGCCAGAATTCCTTCTCTTCCTGTTCGCTTTTTTGGTGAAACGAAGGCGCACAGGGGTATGCGCCGATAATATAACCGGCGTCATTTGTTTTCATGTTTCGCTCCTTTTATTTATCAGGTATCGATAAATAAACAACGGATTAATTCAATGCGGAAACCGCAACTTTAACGACTATTTTTCTGATCGCTGTTTCTCTGTGTTTATTACAAGCAGGACGATGGACATCCTGCGGAAAAAATATGGCGTAATTACCTGGCACCATTTCAATCAACGATTCGTTTTCACTGTCGTGATAGAAAATAATATCGCGCTGCTCAAGTAATTCTTCGCTCACCACGTTATTGCCAGTATCAATGGCGACACCGATTTGTTCTTCGCCGGAATATAAATACTGAATATCCAGATAACGGCGATGCACTTCCGGGCGCAACTCATCGTGAGGGCGAGTGGTCAGATCGAGGATCTGCGCGTAAATCGTGCGCCCCTCAATTTCCACCACGCCCGGCTCCAGCTTGCTGAAATCCGTGGTGCGCAGGAATTCCAGTGCCTTTTCAATCGCTGCCGGATACCGGCAGGCGTTGGGTTGAGAAATATGTCCATAAATCATGATGATAATCCTTACAGCGACTTGATTTTCGCCCACACGCTGTCGTCAACGGTGATACCGTTGCGGCGGTTTTCTTCCAGCAGACGCGTAAATTCATGGCCCGGCAGACGCACAGGGACATTTTCATCGGCACGTTCAGCGGTCGTGATGTAATCCATGATGCGTTGCAGCTTGGCATCACGGGTGGCGCCGTCGATCAGTTTGTCCACTTCGATGGCGATAAAGACCTGCGAAATGTTGAACTCGTCGCTGTTGTCTTCGGTGACGGCGGCTACGGAAGAACCATCGGACAGCAGGGTGGCGATCATATCCAGCACAATAGAGAGGCCAGAACCTTTCCAGTAGCCCATCGGCAGAATGCGGCGGTTTTTCTCAATCGGCGCCGGGTCTTTGGTCAGCTTACCTTCGTCGTCGAAGCCACCCTCAACCGGCAACTGGCGGCCCGCCAGGCGGTTCACTTCCAGCATGCCGTAGGAGAACATCGACATGGACATATCCACCATGGTGATCGGCGTGGACGGAATGGCAACGATCAGCGGGTTAGTCCCGATACGGCACTCTTTCGCACCCCACGGCGGCATAACGGCGATGGAGTTGGTCCAGCAAATACCGATGTAGCCTTTCTCCGCTGCCTGCCAGCCGTAGCTGCCGCCGCGCATCCAGTGGTTAGCGTTACGTACCGCTACCAGGCCGATACCGTGGTCGGAGGCCAGTTCAATCGCACGGTCCATCATCTTTTTCGCGGTCAGGTTGCCGATAGAACGCTGGGCATCCCACTGTTCAATCGCCCCCAGCGACGTGATGCGTTTTGGCAGCGCATCCGGAATTATGTCGCCATTTTCCAGTTGCTGGATAAAGCGCGGGAAACGGTTTACGCCGTGTGAATAGACCCCTGACTCGGTGGTGCGGGCAAACATCTCCGCACAGGCATCGGCGGTTTCTGCCGCCACACCGCGTGCCAGCAGGACACGGTTAAACTCATTTTTAAGATCAGAAAAACTCAATAACATACGCTTTCTCCATCACATCTTCGTTTTATATAGTGGAATGGCATTCCACTAAACTATGTTGGGTTGTGAAAACGCGCCGGCAGGGCCGGTGCGCTTCGGTATTAATCCTGTTTATCCCTGAATACGGGAGGGGGCGATGGTCACCCGGTAAAGCGATGTGGTCGCGGTAATAAACAGCGTATTTCCGTCAGGCCCACCAAACGTGCAATTAGAGACGCGCTCAGGGACGGGAATCGTTTCCAGCAGCGTCCCCTGCGGCGAGAAAATCAAAACACCGGTCTCGCAACTACAGAAAATATTCCCCGCCGGGTCAACGCAAAAACCATCCGGAATACCCGGCGCAACCTGGGTCACCACGTGAGAAAATACCGCGCTATCGCCGTCGAGACGGTAGGCGCGAATTTCCCGGCGGCCCTGCGTCGGAAAATCAATAATCGACATATCCGCCACGTAGAGCCATTTATCATCCGGCGAGAAGGCCAGCCCGTTAGGGCGCTGAGTATCGCTGATGGCGATCGTCGCCCGCTTGTCCGCTTCATCAAAACGGTAGACGTAGCAGCCGATGACCTGGCTTGCCGCGCGATAACCCTCTTCGTCGCCGACGATGCCGTAGGGTGGGTCGGTAAACCAAATCGACCCATCCTGGCGCACTGCGATATCGTTGGGCGAGTTGAAACGCAGCCCGTCGATTTTGTCCACCAGCAGGGTGTGATTCCCCTGCTTATCTGTCCGGCTGATACCGCGACGGCCATGTTCGCAGGTTAACAAACGCCCTTCGTTATCCAGCGCGTTGCCGTTGGCAAAGTGGGACTCAGCGCGAAACACGCTGACGCCGTTTTGCGCACTCCAGCGGTACATCTTGTTGCCCTTCACATCGCTGAAAATCACGCTCTGCTGTTCTGCCAGCCACACCGGGCCTTCCGCCCAGATGGCCGGAGAACACAGGCGTTCAAAACTGCCCGCGACGGCTAACATCTCACTTCACTCCCCAGATGGCTTTGTAGTGATCGCGATACTGGTTACCCGGGTCGAATTCATTGTTCTGGCCGCCGTCGGCGCTGATGTTTTCTTTGGTGACCAGGTGCGCCGGGGTGACATAGCCAGAAGGTTGTTTACCGGCGAAGGCACGGTTGAACTCATCCAGTAACTGCCAGCCGTGCAGTTTCAGCGGCTCCGGCACGGTCGCGACTTGCGCTTTGCCATCGCGTACGCGCTGGTAGGCGGTAACCGAACCGTCGCCAGCCGAAATGTTGTACGGCGGCTTGCCATCCGTGCCTTTACCCGCGGTTTGCAGGGCCGGGGCCATAAAGTCGAAGTACAGGTCGTTGATGGCCAAAGAGTATTCGAACTTATCGCCATATTTTTGCATCAGGCTGTAGGTCATGCCCGGCATGCGGTTAGAGGTGTCGGCAAGTGGGGTATCGATAAATTCAACCACCTGGCAGCCGCTGCATTGCTCAATCACTTTCTTCATCGCGTTGGCTTTATCCAGAGCGATTTGATAGAGCGAGTCGGTGAAAATCAGCACCTTTGCCGTGCCGTTGGATTTCGCGACGGCGTAGAGTGCCGCCATGCGTGACACTTCGTTAGAGTCGGAGGTCACGTTGTAGAAAATGTTGTAGGCCGGAACCGGACCCGGCGCCGGAACAGCGTGCCATGCGGTCAGTACAATGCCCTCTTTCACCGCTTTTTTGAGCGGGATTTTGGCGACGTTCGGGTTCCAGCCACCAATCACGATACCGTCCGGTTTGCGGGCAATCGCCTGGTTCAGCGCCGCCAGTTGGTCTTTTACCGAACCCGCACCGTCCAGCACGTCGAGTTGCCAGCCCGCGATTTTTGCCGCTTCTTCAAGCCCCTCTTTAACGCCCAGCACGCCGCCGTTTTTCATGTCAGACGCGATGAAGATAATCTTTTTGTTCGGCTGTAATGCCGGGCCCTGTGTTGGGCCATCCCACACGGTGACAGGCGCGGTCGCTTTGGCAATCGCCGCCTGCGCCTGCTGAACATAGCTGTCATCGGCCAGGGCGAAACCGCTTGCCATCATCAACCCGGCAGCCAGACAGCATTGAACTATTTTGTTATACATTTTCAGTTCCTTACGCGAGAGTCATTGGGTAACAGAGGAGCCCGGTGCGGTCGTTTGAGCACGCTGCACCAGTTTTTTATTTAATGCCCGGCGGCGCTGTGCATAACCGGCCAGGGTAATCGACAACAGTAGCGTCGCACCGTTAAACAGCGGCTCGACCCAGAATGCGCCGCCAAACTGCTGAATCCCGGCGATACCAATCGCCAGTACCGCAATCCCGACCACCGTGCCCCAGACGTTCACGCGCCCCGGACGAATAGTGGTACTGCCAAGGAACGCCCCCACAAGGGCAGGCAGCAGATAGTCCATGCCGACGCTGGCCTGGCCCACGCCCTGCTCGGCGGCAATGATCACCCCGGTAAACCCGGTTAAGGTGCTGGAGGCGATAAAGGCGCCGATGGTGTAACGGTTAACGGCGATGCCGTTGAGCGCAGCCGCGACCGGGTTACCGCCCACCGCATACATACAGCGACCAATCGGGGTGTGTTCGGTGATGATCCACAGCACTACGGCGGCAAACAGGACATAAAAAGCCACCACCGGAATGCCAAACAGATCTGAATGGTGCAGGGCAATAAAGGCGTCCGGTAAGTCGCCGACAATCTGCCGTCCACCGGAGTGCCAGAGCGCGATGGCGTAGAGCACGGTGCCGGAGCCGAGCGTAGCCACGAAGCTATCGATGTCGGCCAGCGCCACCAGAATGCCGTTCAGCAGGCCATACAGCGCAGAGAGCGCCAGCACGATGGCCACGGCCACCGGCCAGGAAAAGCCATATTCCACCTGCAACGTGATGGCGAGGATGTGCCAGAGCACGATGCCAAAGCCAACATTAAGGTCAATTTTCCCGACAATCATCGGGATGGTTGCCGCCAGCGCCAGCAGAGCGATTTTTGATTTACTGTCGAGAATGGCCTGTAAGGTCAGCAGTGAAGCGAATGAAGGCGTCGTCAGCGAAAAAACGATAACCAGTACCACGCAGATCACGGGCAGGCCGTAACGGGTGGTTAATTGTCCAAGCCAGGCGGCGGCACCGTGTTCATGAAGCGATACGCGTGATTCCAGGGCCGTCGATTTCATTGATGTTTTAGCCATAACTAACGCACTCCGACTTAATGTAGTGTGCCGCTGCCTGACGCCAGTTCGAGCAATCTGGCGAAGGTGACATCCTGGTTGAGAAGCTCGCCGACAATCTGCCCACGGTTAAACACCAGCGCCCGGTTGCAGATATGCGCCACCTCTTCCAGGTCATTGGAGATGACCAGAATGGCGACGCCGTTTTGCAGCGCCTGATTGAGCAGGTCATAGATTTCCGCCCGCGCGCCGACATCAACGCCCGCGGACGGGTCTTCCAGAATGAGCAGTGGAGCATTCAGAGAAAGCCAGCGCGCCATCACGACTTTTTGTTGGTTGCCGCCGGACAACGCGCTGATTTCAATGTTGATCTGCGCTGGCCGGACATCGAACTGGCGGATTTTTTCCCAGCTCATCGGCGCTTCGCTTTTTTCGTTATAGCGGGACAGCGGGGCGTGACCGTGTTTACACGGGTTCATAAACAAGTTTTCACGCACCATCATGCCCGGAATCAGACTTTCATGAAGGCGATCGCCTGCGACAAAAGAGACGCCCGCAGACATCGCCTCCCCTGGTGTTGTCGCCGTAAACGGCACGCCATTTAATGTGATTTGCCCGCTTTCCTGCGTACGGCAGGCAAACAGCAAACGTCCAATCTCTTCCTGTCCGGCGCCGCGCAGACCGGCGAGCGCCACCATCTCACCGGCACGAAGCTCGAAAGAGACGGGGCCGGTATCACCCACTTTGACGTTATCCATCTTTAACAGCACTGGCGCATCACCGTCGGGTAACGCCTGGCGCTGGTCGTCGCGCAGACTTTCGCCAACAATCAGTTCGACCAGACCACGCAGGGTGTAGTGGTCGATATCACCCCCACCTGCATAGCAACCATCGCGCATAGCGCAGACGGAATCGGCCATCTCCATCACCTCATCCAGGCGATGGGTGATATAAATCATGCCGACCTGTTTTTCCCGCAGGATGTTCATTACCCGGAACAGGTGGCGAACATCGTCCGCGGGAAGGGAGGCCGTCGGCTCATCAAGCACCAGCACCGAGGCATCTACCGCTACCGCACGGGCTATTGCCAGCAGCGATTTTTCAGTGCGGGAGAGGTCGAACACGCGGTCATCCGGATCAAGTTGAATGCCGATGTCTTCCAGCGCTTTTTGCGCCTGACGGCGTGTTGCCGCCCAGTCAATCAGCCCAAAGCGACGGGGAAAACCCATCACCAGCGCCATGTTTTCCGCGACAGTCATCCACTCCACCAGACCTAAGTCCTGATGGATAAAGGCAATAGGCTGCTCGTTGCCCCGGCGCAGCGCGGCGGCAGAATCCACCGGCTCACCGCGAAACAGGATTTCGCCACCGTCGCGGGAATAGACACCGGCCAGCACTTTGATCAGCGTGGATTTGCCCGCACCGTTCTCCCCCAGCAGCGCCACAACCTTGCCCGGATAGATATCCAGGCTGACGTTGTTGACCGCCACATTTCCCCCAAAGCGCTTAACGATATGGCGCATGGATAACAAAGGAGATAACACTGCTGCTTCTGCCATTTAAGATGACCTCCCACCGAGGGAATGAGAACGTTGTGCGACCTGTAAATTTCACTATGCGAAATCTGATTTCAAATATAGCGATCATAATTTGACAAAGCAATTACTGGATATATTTTTGAATTGTAATAAAATCAATTAATTACAAATTTTCTGTTCAGATCGTGAAGTGAAACACACTTTGCGCTACCATCAGGTCGCCACAAAAAGGAGGCGAAAGCGATGAACACCAAAGAGAGTGAAAACACGCAGGAGAAAGAGAGGCCGGCAGGAAGCCAGAGCTTGTTTCGCGGTTTGATGTTGATAGAGATACTGAGCAATTACCCGAACGGTTGTCCGCTGGCGCATTTGTCCGAACTGGCGGGGCTGAATAAAAGTACTGTGCACCGATTGCTGCAAGGGCTGCAATCCTGTGGCTACGTGACCCCCGCGCCCGCTGCCGGGAGTTATCGCTTAACCACAAAATTTATCGCTGTTGGACAAAAGGCGCTCACGTCGCTGAATATTATCCACGTTGCCGCGCCGCATCTGGAAACGCTGAACCTGGCGACCGGGGAAACCATCAATTTCTCCAGCCGCGAAGACGATCACGCCATTCTGATTTACAAACTGGAACCGACGACGGGCATGCTGCGTACGCGCGCCTATATTGGTCAGCATATGCCGCTGTACTGCTCGGCGATGGGTAAAATCTATATGGCCTTCGGTCAGCCCGATTATGTGAAAGAGTACTGGGAGACGCATCAGGAACAGATTCAACCGTTGACGCGTAATACCATTACCGGTCTGCCCGCGATGTACGATGAGCTGGCGCAGATCCGCGAAACCAGTATGGCGATGGATCGTGAAGAGAATGAGCTGGGCGTCTCCTGCATTGCCGTCCCGGTGTTTGATATTCACCACCGCGTGCCGTACGCCATCTCTATTTCGCTTTCTACATCACGCCTGAAACAAATTGGCGAGAAAAACCTGCTCAAACCGCTGCGTGATACGGCGCAGGCTATCTCTAACGAGCTGGGATTTACGCTGCGCGTGTAGGCAGAAGGCCAGATGTGATCAGGCAAATGAACGATTTACCCGCTTTCCCCATCGGGATCAAAGCGAAGACGGTTCATTCTCTGGCACTCTGAACGGAATTTTTCTGTATCAGGGGTGTGGAGAATGAACCGTTTTATACTTGCGGATTCGACCAAATGTATCGGCTGTCGTACCTGTGAAGTCGCCTGTGTGGTCTCACACCAGCAGGATCAGGACTGCACGGCGATCTCCCCGCAAACCTTCAGCGCACGGATTCGCGTGGTAAAAACCGGCTCTTTTTCCACGGCGGTCACCTGTCATCACTGTGAAGACGCCCCATGCGCCAATGTTTGCCCGGTAGGAGCCATCAGCCGGGTCAATGGCGCGGTGTATGTGGAGCAGACGCTGTGCATCGGTTGTAAGAGTTGCATGCTGGCCTGCCCGTTTGGCGCCATGCAGGTGACGATGGAAAATGACCAGGTACAGGCGCAAAAATGCGATCTGTGTCTGCACCGTGAAACCGGACCTGCCTGTGTGGAAGCCTGCCCGACCAGCGCATTAGCCTGCATCGATCCCATCAGGCTGCGACAAAGCCGCCTCAACAGTCATTTAGCGTAACGTATTGACGTTTCTGGTTAAGAGATGCGAAGAGGAGGCCCTCATCACGAGGGCCGGATTGCTGATTACGCGTGCTCACGCCAGGCGATTTCAATTTCCTCGGCGAGGATTTTCACGCCGGCTTCGATTTTTTCCGGGTCTGGCACATAGTTCATGCGCATACACTGGTGCGTGTGCGGCCATGGCTTATCCAGCCCAGGAAAGAAATAGTCGCCGGGGACCATTAACACGCCGCGCTTTTTCAGACGCTGGTACAGCAGCTCGGTCGTGATCGGCAGGTCTTTAAACCACAACCAGAGGAAGATGGCCCCTTCGGGTTTGTGGATCAGGCAGCGCTCTTCCGGCAGGTAGCGGCGAATAATCGCGATCGTTTCCTGCACACGCTGGTAGTAAAACGGCTTAATCACGGTTTCCGACAGGCGCAGCAGATCGTTGCGCTTAATCATTTCGCACATCATGGCCGGGCCAATACCGCCCGGTGCGAGACTGATAATGCCGTTCATATTACGGATAGCGGATATCACTTTGTCGTTGGCGATGATAATACCGCAACGGCTTCCCGGCAGGCCCAGTTTCGACAGGCTCATGCAGAGGATAATATTCGGATTCCATAAAGGCCGCGCTTCGCTAAAAATAATGCCCGGGAAGGGGACGCCATAGGCGTTATCAATAACCAACGGAATACCGTGTTGATTAGCCAGCGCATCCAGTTTGATCAGCTCTTCATCGGTAATGACGTTACCGGTTGGGTTAGTCGGGCGCGATACGCAGATCATCCCGGTCTCTTCACCGATGTGCAGGTGTTCGAAATCGACATGGTATTTGAACTGGCCATCCGGCAGCAGTTCGATATTCGGGCGTGCGGAGACAAACAGATCTTCTTCCAGCCCGGAATCGGCGTAGCCGATGTACTCAGGCGCTAATGGAAACAGCACCTTACTGGTGGTTCCGTCGGCACGGCGGCCAGCAAACAGATTGAATAAGTAGAAAAACGCGCTTTGGCTGCCGTTTGTCAGTGCAATATTTTGTGGTTCAATGTCCCAGCCCAGTTCATCGCGCAGCATGCTTGCCAGCGCCGTCAGCAGTTCGGTCTTCCCTTGTGGGCCATCGTAGTTACACAGCGCATCAGTGGCTTTGCCGTTTTCGACCATTTCTGCCAGCAGATTATGGAAGTAGTCGGTCATCGCCGGAATTTGCGCCGGGTTACCGCCGCCAAGCATGATGGCGCCCGGTGTGCGCAGGCCATCGTTAAGGTCTTCCATCAGGCGGGTGATGCCAGCGTGACGGGTAAATTTGTCGCCGAAAAGTGAAAATGTCATAGCTGCTGTTCTGTCGGGCCGATTTTAAAAATGGCTAACCATAGCGCTACATACCCTGCTGTGCAAATCGGATGAGATGGGGCGTGGTGACGTTTTATTTTGTGAATTTATGTTTTGGTGGGTTTTTATATTGTGATGCCGATGGGGTTATCGTCCCGGTTAACGCAGCGCCGCCGGGGAATATCCTGGAAGGCGGCGTAAACGTTACGCAGGAAGAGAATTAGCGATTCCCCGCCCAGACCACCATCACTTTGTCGCCGTTGTGCTCGCGCACGAAGCCGTATCCTTGTGGCAGGCTAAGCGTTGTCTGCTTACCCGCCCCTAATGCCGGGTGACGCGCGCGGAATTGCCCCAGCGTTTGCCAGTGTTGCAGGGTTGGCGCCGCCTTGCCGTTGATGTCCTGCCAGTTCATGTCCGAACGTGTCCCCTGTAGCGGGTCGGAGCCGGTCGGCCCGAAAGGCCGGCTGGTTTCATCGCCATAAAAAATCTGTACTGCCCCTGGCGCCAGCATCAGCAACTCTGCCGCTTCCTGACCGCCGTCGCGGAACAGACGCGTGTCATGGGAAGAGAGATAACTCAGCGCGTTAAAGCCCTGCAGCTTTTCTGCCATCTGCTGCCAGACGAGATCCATATTTGCCAGGCATTTCACCGCACCCGCGGCCTGTTCCTGGTAATCAAAATTGATCATCGCGTCGAAGCCATGGTTGTAATAATCGCTGCGCATGACACCGTGCCCCCAGGATTCTCCGGTCATCCAGAACGGCGCGTCGTCGAGTTTTTTCTGCGGGTTCGCTTTTTTCCATTCGGCCAGCGCGTCGGTGGCCTGGGTTTTCAACTGCTGCCAGGCCGCGAGTTCGACATGTTTGGCGGTATCGACCCTGAAACCGTCAATGCCGTAATCACGCACCCACTGACTTAGCCAGTGGGTCAGGTAATCTCGCGGCGTGTAGCCAGGGATCTCTCGTGCGGCGGTATCGGGTTTATGACGATAAAAGTTCGGTAATCCTGATGGCGTGGTGGATTCGGTTTTCAGATCCGGCAGAAAGGCCAGCGACATGGTCAGGTCATCGAAACCGGGGTTGTCGTAGTCGCCAATGTCGGTGCGGATCCACTTTTTGCCCCACCAGTTCTCCCAGGCCGCTTTGTCGCTGAAATTAATAAAGTCGTTAAAGCTGTGCCAGCTTTGCCCTGGGCCTGGCCGCCAGTCTGTCCAGCGCTCGCCGAGCACTTTTTTGCGCTCTTCACCCTGAACATACAGCGCGCCGAACTGAAATTCCTGCATATCTGCCAGCGTCGCGTAGCCGGTGTGGTTCATCACCACGTCAAAAAGGATACGGATACCGCGCTTATGGGCTTCATCGACCAGAGTACGTAAATCCGCTTCGCTGCCCATGTTGGCGTCCAGACGGGTCCAGTCCTGCGTGTAGTAGCCATGATAGGCGTAATGCGGAAAATCGCCTTTTGTTCCACCGCCTACCCAGCCGTGGATTTGCTCAAGCGGTGAGCTGATCCACAGGGCGTTGACGCCAAGCTGCTGCAGGTAGTCGAGTTTGCTGGTAAGCCCCTTCAGATCGCCACCGTGAAAGGTGCCAATCTCCTGCATCCCGTCTTTGTGGCGTCCGTAGCTGTTGTCATTCGACGGATCACCGTTGACGAAGCGGTCAGTCAGCACGAAATAGACCGTTGCGTTTTGCCAGCTAAAAGGGGCAGGGGCGGTGGTTTCAGCGCGTTCGAGCAACAGCAGGCCGCCGCTACCGTTAGCCGGTTGCAGCGTTATCTTGCCGTTTTGCACCATCGCTGTTTTCTGGCTGTAGAAATCGCGCACCATGCTCCCTTCCGGGAACGTCTTGCTGACATCCAGCGTCAGGGCTTTACCGTCCCAGGTGGGGCACTGGCGCACGACATTAACGGCCTTCGCGACGGCTTCGCTTTTTACCGACAGCATTAGCGTTGGCGTGCCGGAGCGGGTATCGAGTTGAATCTGATAATTCCCTTCACGGAAAACGCGCCACTGGGGAGCATCGCCTGTGCAGGGTTTAAGGGAGAGCATCTGGTTGAGTTTGATGTCGGCGGCAGGCTGCCAGCATTGCTGATCAAGGTGCAGTGTCAGCGGGTATGACCCTTTCTGTAATGTGCTGTTGCTACGCCAGACTCCGGTACCATCATCGGCAAAGGCAGAGAGACCGGGAGCCGACCAGTTAGCGCTGGCGAAGGCCGGTATAAGCAGGAGAAAAAGGGCACTGTATTTCATCTGATCCTTCCCGAGGCATCCGTTTTTACCATTGTGTCATTAGCCCGGCGCGGGCAACTCATCCCGTGAGCGCAATCGCCAGGGTGGAGAGCGCCGGGTGAGTGATCGTGCGCAAATTTTGTGCAGAATTTGCGATAACCGCCACAAATCTATGCTGTTGTTTTCGCGACGTAGCAGGTTTGAGATGACAGGCTTTCGGAATTGGATTATTTCTGTACGTGCCCTGAAGCGCTATTTTTGATATGATTTGAGATTCAGCTCTCAAAATTGTGTAAAAAATAAGGTGTTGGAATGTTTATATCCGACCAGGAGACTTAATGATATCGACTCCCTTGCGACGACTAGGGGCCACGATACTCATGTTACTCACCATCGCATTTTCAGGTGAGGTGCTTGCGCAGACGCACAGCAAAACAGCGAGTCACAAAGCCCCAATCTCAAAGACGACCGGTACAAAACAGGCAAGCAGTAAACAAGAGTATTCTCGCAATAGTGTAAATAGCAGTTCACTTCCTGACTTGCGAAAATACCCTTCCGGAGCACCAAGAAAGAAAGCGTTTCTCCGGACGGTCATGCCTTATATTACCAGTCAAAATGCAGCGATTACCGCTGACCGTAACTGGCTGATGTCACGTCAATATAGCCAACAGTGGTCGACGGCTGACCGTACACGCTTGAAGGATATCGCCAAACGCTACAAAGTGAGCTGGTCTGGCAATACCCGCCGTATTCCGTGGAATGCGTTGATGGAACGCGTGGATATCATCCCGGACAGCATGGTCGCGACCATGGCGGCGGCGGAAAGCGGCTGGGGTACTTCAAAACTGGCGCGTACCAACAACAACCTGTTCGGCATGAAATGCGGGAAAGGCAGTTGCAAAAACGGTCCAGGCAAAGTGAAAGGTTATTCGCACTTTGAATCGGTGAAAGAGTCCGTGGATGCGTATGTGGTGAATCTGAATACTCACCCTGCTTATGCTTCTTTCCGTAAGTCGCGTGCGCAGTTGCGTAAAGCGGACCAGGAAGTGACGGCCAGCAACATGATTCATAAGCTGAAAGGCTATTCAACGAAGGGCTCGAGCTATAACAACTATCTGTTTGCCATGTATCAGGACAACCAGCAGCTCATCGCCTCGCACATGTAATCGTATCAACGCCTTCCACCCGGAAGGCGTTTTTCTTTCCTGAATACTCTGTTCCTGAATGCCCCGTTAAATCAGTGTCTCACCGTAGCGTTCACGATAATCCTTCGGCGTGCTGTCGTACTCTTTGCGAAACACCGAATAGAAATATTGCAGTGACGGATAGCCACACATCTGCGAAATTTCGTTGATGGAAAGGGAGGTGGAAACCAGCAAACTGCGTGCTTTTTCCAGTTTTTCCGCGTGGATCACCGCATGGATGGTTTCGCCCACTTCCTCTTTAAAGCGCTTTTCCAGATTCGAACGTGAAATCCCGACGGCATCCAGCACTTGTTCTACTTTGATCCCCTTACAGGCGTGATTACGAATGTAATGCATCGCCTGAATGACCGCCGGGTCATTCAGGGAGCGGTAATCCGTTGAGCGTCGCGCCACCACGCGTACCGGTGGAACCAGCAGACGCTGCAGCGGCATCGGCTCGTTGTCCAGCAGGCGATGCAGCAGTTTCGCCGCCTGATAGCCCATCTGCCGGGTTCCCTGCGCAACCGACGAGAGCGCCACGCGTGACAGGTAGCGTGTCAGCTCTTCGTTGTCGATGCCTATCACGCAGAGTTTCTCCGGCACCGGAATATGCAGATGGTCGCACACCTGGAGCACGTGACGGGCGCGGGCATCGGTAACGGCAATAATGCCCGTCTGCGGCGGCAGCGTTTGTAGCCAGTCAGCCAGACGATTTTGGGCGTGCTGCCAGTTCTCAGGCGCGGTGGTCAGCCCCTGGTAGACCACACCGCGGTATTTCTCCTGTGCGACCAACTGACAAAACGCATGCTCTCGCTCAACGGCCCAACGTTTACCGATGGAAGTGGGCAGACCATAGAACGCAAAACGGTGTACCCCTTTCTCTTTGAGATGCAAAAAGGCCTGCTCGACCAGGGCAAAGTTATCGGTGGCGATGTAGTGCACCGGCGGGTAGTTTTCCGGCGCGTGATAGGAGCCGCCGACGCCGACAATCGGTACGTCGACATCGGCCAGCAGGCGCTCAATTTCAGGATCGTCATAGTCGGCAATGACCCCATCGCCGAGCCACTCTTTGATGTTTTCGATGCGGGTGCGGAAATCTTCCTCGATGAAGATATCCCACTCAGATTGTGACGCCTGCAAATATTCACCAACCCCTTCAACCACCTGGCGGTCATAGGCTTTGTTGGCATTGAATAACAACGTAATGCGGTGGCGTTTCTCGAACATATCGGTTCCGTCGCTGGTTAATCATTCATTCTGATTATCATATTCGGCACACTGCCGGAGAAAAATCTTCCGGCAGTGTGATCGCTCCTGGTTTCACGCCCGACGTTTGGTGGCGGAATCCATCCACACCGCCAACAGCAAAATGGCCCCTTTCACGATGTACTGCCAGAACGTGGGCACATCCATCATGCTCATGCCGTTATCCAGTGATGCCATGATAAATGCCCCCATCACTGCCCCCGCCACGCTACCAATCCCGCCCGCGAGGCTGGTGCCGCCGATAACGCAGGCGGCGATAGCGTCCAGTTCAGCAATGTTGCCCGCCGAGGGTGAACCCGCACCCAGACGTGAGCTGAGAATCAGCCCGGCAATCGCTACCATCAAGCCGTTGATGGCGAACACCGCCAGCTTGGTGCGCTCCACGTTGATCCCGGACAGGCGTGCGGCCTCCAGGTTACCACCGATAGCGTAGATACGACGACCAAACGCGGTACGCGTGGCCATAAACATCCCCGCCAACAGCAGGAAGACGAGCAGCAATACCGGCGTCGGAACGCCGCGATAATCATTGAGCAGCCAAATGGCACCGAGCACCAGCACGGCGATGAGCGACTGGCGACCCACGACGGAGGTGGACGCGGTGGTGGTCAGCCCCATCGCCTGGCGGCGCAGTCGTCCACGCCACTGCCACAGAATGAAGGCGACAAGCCCCAGCGCACCCACGCCGAAACCGACACCATCGGGCAGATAACTTTGCCCGATTTGCGACATGGCCGCGCTGGTGGGCGAGACGGTTGTGCCGTTGGTGATGCCAATCAGCACGCCGCGAAACGCCAGCATCCCCGCAAGGGTGACGATAAACGACGGCACCTTACGGTAGGCGACCCACCAGCCGTTCCACGCACCCAACAGTAAACCCAGTACCAGCGTGACCACAATGGTCAGCGGTAAAGGCCAGCCCAGCCAGACGTCGAAAATCGCCGCCGCGCCGCCCAGCAGACCCATCATCGAGCCCACGGAGAGGTCGATTTCCGCCGAGATAATGACGAACACCATGCCAACGGCCAGGATGCCAGTGATGGCCGTCTGGCGCAGCAGGTTTGAGACGTTACGCGCGCTCAGGTAAGCGCCGTCGGTCATCCAGGTAAAGAACAGCATGATCACAGCGATGGCTGCAATCATGACAAAGACCTGCAAATTCAGAGACTTCAATCCTTTGAAGGCACCCGGTACCGGGGCGGATAGTTTCATTTCAGACGGGTTGCTTTTCGACATGATGTTCGCTCCTCAGCGCCGCTTCCATGACCTGCTCCTGGGTCAGTTGATGATTAATTAGGTCGGCTTTTAGCTTGCCTTCATGCATCACCAGTACCCGATCGCTGAGCCCCAGCACTTCGGGCAATTCGGAAGAGATGACAATAACGGCAATCCCCTGCTGTACCAGTTGATTGATTAATTTATAAATTTCGTATTTCGCGCCGATATCAATCCCGCGCGTCGGTTCGTCGAGGATCAGAATGCGCGGGTTGAGCAGCAGGCAGCGGGCAAGAATGGCTTTTTGCTGATTCCCACCGCTCAGGCGACCAATCGCCAGGTCGGGGGAGGAGGTTTTCACTTTTAGACGCTGCAGCGACTGCAAAATGCAATGCTGCTCTGCTGCATCGTCCAGGCTACTCAGCGTGCCGGAAAACTGGTCCAGCGCCGCGAGGGTGATGTTTTTACCGACGGCCATCACGGGGACGATGCCATCTTTTTTGCGGTCTTCTGGCACCATCGCGATACCACTGGCAATCGCCTGCTGGCAGTTATGGATATGCACCTGTTTGCCATCAAGGAAAATATTGCCTTCCCAACGTCCCGGCCAGACGCCAAACAGGCACTGTACCGCTTCGGTTCGCCCGGCGCCCACCAGCCCGGCAATACCCAAAATTTCGCCACGTTTAAGGGAGAAAGAGACGTCATTGACTCGCTTGATGTGTTTATTGACCGGATGCCAGGCGGTTAAATGCTCAACACGTAAGATCTCATCGCCGGTGGTGTGCGGTTCGTTGGGGTAGAGCGCAGTGAGTTCGCGGCCCACCATCATGGTGATGATGTCGTCTTCGCTCATCCCGGTGGCATCGCGCGTGCCGATATGCTGACCATCGCGGATCACGCAGATGATGTCAGAAATAGCCTTCACCTCGTTGAGTTTGTGCGAGATATAAATACAGGCGATACCGTGGTTTTGCAGATCGCGAATGATATCCAGTAAGACGGCCGTTTCCTGCTCGGTGAGCGAGGCGGTCGGTTCATCAAGAATAAGCAGACGGACCTGTTTATTCAGCGCTTTGGCGATTTCTACCAGTTGCTGTTGCCCAAGCCCGAGATCGCCGACACGGGTATTGGGGGAAATGGTCAGACTGACCTGGGCGAGCAGCTTTTCGCAGCGCAGCGTCATGGTGTCGTAGTCCATCACGCCGTGATGGGTGATTTCGGTGCCAAGAAAGATGTTTTCCAGCACCGTCAGGTGCTTAACCAGCGCCAGTTCCTGATGGATTATCGCAATGCCTTTACGCTCGGTATCACGGATATGCCCGGCCTGTAGGGTTTCGCCAGCAAAAACAATTTCGCCGTCATAGCTGCCCCAGGGATAGATGCCGCACAGTACTTTCATCAGCGTGGATTTGCCGGAGCCGTTTTCACCGCAAAGGGATAACACCTCGCCTGCATTGAGCCGCAGACTCACGTTATCAACGGCCTTGACCGCGCCAAAGGCCTTGGTGATGTTCTTCATTTCAAGTAAATAAGGCATAACTGCTCCACGTAATTCGAGGTATTCACAGTGCCTGAAGACATGTTCCGGCGTGCCTCCTGTCGGGAGACACGCCGCGAGGCTTAGAGCTGATCTTTCTGATGGAACCCGTCTTTGATAACCGTGGCGTCGATGTTGTCTTTGGTGACTTCAATCGGCGTCAGCAGACGGGCGGGGACGTCTTTCAGACCGTTATTGAGGGTGGAGTCCGCTTTTGGCTGTTTGCCATTACCGAGCTCAACGGCGATTTCTGCGGCCGTGTTAGCCAGTTGGGTGATGGGCTTATAGACCGTCATGGTCTGGCTGCCGTTGATCAGGCGTTTAATCCCGGCGAGGTCGGCATCCTGGCCTGAAATGACGACTTTGCCTGCCAGGCCTTGAGCGCTCAGCGCCTGAATTGCGCCGCCTGCGGTCGCATCGTTAGACGCCACGACAGCGTCAATTTTGTTGTTGTTCGCCGTGAGGGCGTTTTCCATGATTTTCAACGCATTTTCAGGCAGCCAGCCGTCGACCCACTGATCGCCGACAATTTTAATCTTGCCGCTATCAATGTACGGTTTTAATACTTTCATTTGGCCTGCGCGGAACAACTTAGCGTTATTATCAACGGGCGAACCGCCCATCAAAAAGTAATTGCCCTGAGGCACTTTGCTGACCAGGCTTTGCGCCTGCAATTCACCAACCTTTTCATTGTCGAAAGAAATATAAAAATCAATGTCAGCATTATTGATCATACGGTCATAAGCCAACACTTTAATCCCTTCCTGTTTGGCCTCTTTTACAACATTACTTAATACCTGACCGTTGTAGGGAATAATAACCAGAACATCAACGCCGCGGTTGATCATATTTTCGATTTGCGACATCTGGGTTTCTTCATTACCGTTAGCCGACTGGACAAAAACCGTGGCACCCAGCGATTCGGCTTTTTTCACGAAAATATCACGGTCTTTCTGCCAACGTTCGAGGCGTAAGTCATCAATCGCCATACCGATTTTTACTTCTTTTGCGTGACCCGCCATGCTGGCGAGCAGCAAAGAAGCACACAAAGTAAGGCAAAGGTTCTTTATCTTCATAATAGTAATACCTTTTTGTAGGGTGACGAAGCGAGATAAAAGAAACATGCACTGCGATGAACGTTGCAAATTTTTAACGCGTAAACGGTGGCTGGCAATTCCTGGTTTTTATCCCGGCGTTATGTTTTTTGGTTTATTTGTGGAAGTTTGACCGTGATCTTATTTTAAAATAAGCGGAAACGGTTTTGCAGGCGGCAACAATTAAGCAAACGGCCTGGTTATGGCTTATTTTGCGAGGTGGCGCACATTTGCGTATTCTCTTAATGTCAGTGTGAAATAACGTAATTGAGCAAGGCGAGGAGAGAATCCAGTATTACCTGGAAAATGAATCTTTGCCGACACCTGATTATGGAGCTCATTATGCATGCTTATTTCGACCAGCTCGAACGTGTTCGTTATGAAGGCCCGAAAACAACCAACCCTTTAGCGTTTCGTCATTACAACCCGGATGAGTTAGTGCTGGGTAAGCGAATGGAAGATCACCTGCGCTTTGCCGCCTGCTACTGGCATACATTCTGCTGGAACGGTGCGGATATGTTTGGTGTGGGATCATTCGACAGACCGTGGCAACAGCCGGGCGATGCGCTGGCGCTGGCGGAGCGCAAAGCGGATGTAGCGTTTGAGTTCTTCCACAAACTGAATGTGCCTTACTACTGCTTCCACGATGTCGATGTCTCGCCGGAAGGGGCTTCGCTGAAAGAGTACCTGAATAACTTTGCCCACATGGTGGATGTGTTGGCGCAAAAACAGCAGCAGAGCGGCGTGAAACTGCTCTGGGGTACCGCCAACTGCTTTACTAACCCGCGCTATGGCGCAGGGGCTGCCACTAACCCGGATCCCGAAGTATTTAGCTGGGCAGCGACCCAGGTCGTCACTGCAATGAACGCAACTCATCAGTTGGGCGGCGAAAACTACGTGCTGTGGGGCGGTCGTGAAGGGTATGAAACCCTGCTCAATACCGATCTGCGTCAGGAGCGCGAGCAGATTGGCCGCTTCATGCAGATGGTTGTCGAACACAAACATAAAATCGGCTTCCGTGGCACGCTGCTGATTGAGCCAAAACCGCAGGAACCGACCAAACATCAATATGATTATGATGTGGCAACGGTGTACGGCTTCCTCAAACAGTTCGGTCTGGAAAAAGAGATTAAAGTGAACATCGAGGCGAACCACGCCACGCTGGCCGGTCACTCTTTCCACCATGAAATTGCCTCTGCCATCGCGCTGGGTATCTTCGGTTCGGTCGATGCTAACCGCGGCGACGCGCAACTGGGTTGGGATACTGACCAGTTCCCGAACAGCGTGGAAGAGAACGCGCTGGTGATGTATGAAATCATCAAAGCGGGCGGCTTTACCACTGGCGGTCTGAACTTTGACGCCAAAGTGCGTCGTCAGAGCACCGACAAATACGATCTGTTCTATGGCCATATTGGCGCAATGGACACCATGGCGCTGGCGCTGAAAGTGGCCGCGCGGATGAGTGAAGACGGTGAGCTGGATAAACGCGTCGCGAAACGCTATGCCGGCTGGAATGGTGAACTTGGCCAGCAAATTCTGCAGGGTCAGCTAACGCTTGCTGAACTGGCGAAGTACGCTGAACAGCAAAATCTGGCGCCACGCCATCAGAGCGGGCATCAGGAACTGTTGGAAAATCTGGTAAACCATTACCTGTTCGACAAGTAACCGGCGCTGGCCTGCATTCGGGCCTGCACACCGACCAGGCCCGGAACGCGTTGCGTTACCGGGCAGTTTTTTTAAGGAGCCGTCTATGTATATCGGGATTGATCTTGGCACATCAGGGGTAAAAGCAATTTTGCTCAGTGAGCAGGGCACCGTACTGGCCTCACAAACGGAAAAGTTAACGGTGTCGCGCCCGCGCCCTTTGTGGTCGGAGCAGGACCCGTTGCACTGGTGGCAGGCCACGGACCGCGCGATTCGCGCCCTCGGCGAACAGCATTCATTACAGCAGGTGAAGGCCATTGGCCTGGCCGGGCAGATGCACGGCGCCACGCTGCTTGATAACGAAAATCAGGTACTTCGTCCGGCTATTCTGTGGAATGACGGGCGCTGCGCCGAAGAGTGTGCGTTGCTGGAAGCGCAGGTAAAAAACGCACGGGCGATAACCGGCAACCTGATGATGCCAGGGTTCACCGCGCCAAAATTACTATGGGTGAAGCGCCACGAACCTGACGTGTTTGCCCGCGTGGCGAAAGTCCTGCTGCCGAAAGATTATTTGCGCTGGCAAATGACCGGACAGTACGCCAGCGATATGTCGGACTCCGCAGGAACGATGTGGCTGGATGTGGCAAAGCGCGACTGGAGCGACGAGATGCTCGCCGCCTGCGCGCTGACCCGCGACCATATGCCTGCCTTGTTCGAAGGCAGCGACATCACAGGCACCTTGCTGCCGGAGGTGGCAGAGCGCTGGGGTATGGCACAGGTTGCCGTCGTCGCGGGTGGCGGCGATAACGCGGCGGGTGCCGTCGGCGTTGGCATGGCGGACGCCGGGCAGGCGATGCTTTCCCTGGGAACGTCCGGCGTCTATTTTGCGGTCAGCGAAGGTTTCCTCAGTAATCCCGAAAGCGCGGTGCACAGTTTCTGCCATGCACTACCGGGACGCTGGCATCTGATGTCGGTCATGCTGAGCGCCGCCTCCTGCCTGGACTGGGCCGCGAAGCTGACCCGGCTGGATTCTGTACAGGCGCTGATTGCCGCAGCGGAACAGGCGGATGACAGCGCGGGCGATCTCTGGTTCTTACCCTATCTTTCCGGCGAGCGTACGCCGCATAACAACCCGGAAGCCAAAGGCGTGTTCTTTGGCCTGACTCATCAGCACGGGCCAAATGAACTGGCGAAATCGGTGCTCGAAGGGGTGGGCTATGCGCTGGCAGACGGGATGGATGTGGTGCACGCCTGCGGCGTGAAGCCGCAAAGCATCACGCTTATCGGCGGTGGGGCGCGCAGCAGCTACTGGCGCCAGATGCTGTCGGACATCAGCGGGCAGCAGCTTGATTACCGCACGGGGGGCGATGTCGGTCCGGCTTTAGGCGCGGCACGTCTGGCGCAAATTGCCGCCAACCCGGATGTCCCGGTGACCCGCCTGTTGCCACAACTGCCGATTGAACAGCAGCACCAGCCGGATGCCGCGCGCCATGCGTTGTATCAACCGCGTCGCGAAACCTTCCGTCGTATTTATCAGCAGCTTTTACCGCTGATGTCGTAACGTCTGCGTCCTCCCCGTTTTTGCGGGGAGGATGTTCGTCTGTAATCAACCTGATGATGTCCTTTTTTGGTCTTAGCACCTTGCTCACTCCTTGCCAGAATAGCCCTACACCCACTGCGTAAGGAGTCCCAAAATGTCACGTACCGCCCTTATCAATATCGATACTCAGAACTCTTTCCTGCATCGCGATAGCTGGCAGGAGGACAATTTTCCCGCTTTCCGCGACGCCATGTTGAACCTGATTGCCGGCTGTATTGCGCGGGATGTGCCGGTGGTAGACATTTTTCATGTCGCTGACGGCGGGCCGTTCGCGCTGGAAAGTGGTTATGTCGCGCCAATGGCCTTTTTGCAACATCAGCCTGCGGTGACTTTCTACAAGCATGTGCATAATGCCTTTACCGATACCGGGCTGGATCACTGGCTGCGTAAACAGGATATTAATCATGTCATTATTTGCGGGATGCGCACCGAACAGTGCTGCGAAACGACGGCCCGCGTGGCGTCAGATCTTGGCTACAGAGTGACCTTTGTCAGTGAAGCGACGTTAACCTTCCCGATGACGCATAAAGGGATTACGCTGGACTGCGACGCGCTGCGTCATCGTACGGAAACGGTGCTCGAAGGCCGTTTCGCCACCGTGAAAACTGTCAGTGAAACTCTGGGATCCCTATGACCACCGATGTCTGGTTCGTGATGTTGCCGGGCGTTCTGGCGCTGGATATGACCGGCCCGGCAGAAACCTTCTCCCTGGCGGGTGAGGCCTTTCGCTTGCATTACATTGGACCTGACGCAGAGGTGCCGACCTCTATCGGCCTGACGATGGGCAATATTGCGCCGTTGCCGGACAGCCTGCCGGAAGGCAGTTTGCTGGTATTGCCCGGCGTTCATCAGTCCGCACACTATTTTGCCACGCCCCAGGCTGATACCGTCCGCCACTGGCTGATGCGTATGCAACCGCTGATCCACAGCCAGAAGGTGCTACTGATGTGTGTCTGTTCCGGCTCGCTATTAGCGGCAAAAGCAGGGCTGATGACGGGGATTCAATGCACCACGCACCACGATGTGATTGCTCGTCTGAGGGCGGCGGCACCCGCCGCGCTGGTCAAAGAGAACCGGATTTTCATTGAAGACAGAGGGATCTGGACCAGTGCAGGGATCACCTCCGGTATTGACCTGACGCTGCACATTATTCACCGGCTGTGCGGGCCGGAAACGGCGCTGGCGGTGGCCCGCGAGATGGTGGTCTGGTTCCGTCGTTCCGGCGATGACCCACAGCTCTCGCCGTGGCTGCGCTATCGCAATCATCTCCACCCGGCGGTTCACCGTGCCCAGGATGTGCTTACCGCCGAGCCGCAAAAACCCTGGCAACTGGCGGATATTGCTGAGCAGGCGCACGTGAGCCCACGGCATTTAACACGTCTGTTTCAGCAACATCTGGGCATCAGCGTGCGTGATTATCTGGAACAACTACGTCTGGCGGTGGCTGAACAGTGGCTGATACAGGGACGGGGTACGGAGCAGGCTGCGATGGCCGCCGGGTTTTCCTCACCCCGCCAGTTGCACCGCGCGCGTCAGCGCGCTGCCGGGTAACGTCACTATTGGTGTTTTCTGAAAAACTGCTCTCCCTCTCCCGCTTCGCCCCCATGCCTTTACTATGGGTTACCAAAAACGGAGGGTGTTATTTATGGAAAAAAACGCATTACATGTTTCTCCCGCGTTCAATATCGTGTCGTGGGTTGCCCTGATGGCGGGCGTCGCATCTTATCTGGTAGGTCTGTGGAATGCCGAGATGCAACTGAATGAGCGGGGTTATTACTTTGCGGTGCTGCTTCTTGGACTTTTTGCCGCAGCCTCCTATCAAAAAACGGTCAGAGACCGCTACGAAGGTATTCCCACCACGCAGATGTATTACTTTATGTGCCTGATAACGTTCATTCTTTCTATTGGCTTGCTGCTTGTCGGATTGTGGAATGCGACACTGTTGCTCAGTGAGAAAGGGTTTTACGGACTGGCCTTCTTTCTTAGTCTGTTTGGCATTGTCGCCGTGCAAAAAAATGTCCGTGATGGCTGGGATCAAACCGAGCCGGAAGTCGTACCCGCTGAGGCGGAGGAATAATTTCAATCGCCCGGCGTTGCTGGCCGGGCTGCTCGTTTAGCTCACATAGCGCCGCGTATCAATACGTTGCAGCAGCATCGACAAGCCCAGGCTGACGAGCAGCGTTGCGGTAAAAATCCACAGGATATCGAGCACGGGCCAGGCCTGAATTTCAACGCCACGGGTGCGCAGCGCATGAATGATAAGGGCATGAAAACCATAGATTCCCAGCGAGTGGCGGGAGATGATCGCCAGCCCCGGCAGCGCACGCGCAGTAAGGGTGTTTTTGACGAGGGTGAACAGCGACATGGCGCAGATAAACACCAGCGGGCCACAATAGACATACCAGGTGTCGGCGAAATTGCCACGCCATTTCAGTTCATGCAGGGTGCCGCGAGAAATGGCGAAGGCGGCGACGACAAAAACAGCCGCGCTCAGCACAGTGAGTGACTTTTTCTGCGTATCCATCATGCCTAACGCACGGCCCAGCATGCCGTACAGCACGTAATAGAACGTGTCGCCATTGATATACAGATTGATGGGCAGCCATTCGAAATGGCCTATTTTTTGCGCCACCGTATTGGGGTTGGCAACAATGCCAATGACGACCATCAGCGCCAGCAGCATCTTCCCGCTCACCTGTTTTACCTGAATAAGCGGCGAGACGAGATAGATAACGATAATCGCAAAGAAAAACCACAGATGATAAAACACCGGTTTTTGTAGCAGGTTTCGTAGTGATAACTCGCTGTTAATTGAGGTAAATAAGACGATGTAGAGAAAGGCGATCGTGCTGTAGAACAGCAGGCATAAACCGATACGCAAAAAATGGCGCGGCTGGGCGCTGCGTTCGCCAAAAAAGAGATAACCTGAGATCATAAAAAAGAGCGGCACGCTGACGCGAGAAGCTGAATTGAGGAGATTGGCGACACCCCAGTCGAGGGTGCTCACGCTGGCCGCGTTAGTCACGTACCAGGCGGTGGTATGGATCATCACGACCATCAAACAGGCGATCCCTCGCAGATTATCAATCCAGTAAATTTTCGACGACATCTGTTCCTCAATTTTCCCGTTAAATACCCTCTGACTTACGATTTAATGCACTTTCTTTCTGGATAATTCTGAGTTTTCCTGCCCATACTTGTGATGTTACGGCAGTTTTGCAAAATTCACTGCTTAGCCCTTCTACCTTCTAAAAATAACAGCAGCTTAGCCTGACGGTAAAAAAATGATGATCAAAAATATGGCGTCAGCCTTGTTGTTCTTGCTGGTAGCGGGATGCAGCGCGCCACAAGAAACGCCTGCGCAACGCGCGCAAAAAGCGAAAGTGAGCCCGGCGCACTCCCTCGAAATGGAACAGCTCTGCAAGCAATCTGCGGCGCATCGCTACAATACCGACTCGCAAGAGATCGCGGTTACCAGCTTCGAACAGTTTCAGAGTAGCTATGAAATGCGTGGTGTTACCCCCCGGAAGGAGGGGTTTGTCTGCTCTTTTGACCCGGAAGGCCAGTTTTTGCATCTCTCGATGCGCTAGTTCTTCAATTTTCCATAAACAGGCCCGTTTCGTACTGTATATCTTCCGGTCAGCGGGTATACTGGCCCCTTCCTTTAAATCCACACGTATCCAGCACGAAATCATATGCAAAAGTTTGATACCAGGACCTTCCAGGGCCTGATCCTGACCTTACAGGATTACTGGGCTCGTCAGGGCTGCACCATTGTTCAACCTCTGGACATGGAAGTCGGCGCCGGCACATCTCACCCAATGACCTGCCTGCGTGCATTGGGGCCAGAACCGATGGCGACTGCCTACGTGCAGCCTTCCCGTCGTCCAACCGATGGCCGCTATGGCGAAAACCCGAACCGTTTACAGCACTACTATCAGTTCCAGGTCGTGATTAAACCGTCTCCGGACAATATCCAGGAGCTGTACCTCGGGTCTCTGAAAGAGCTGGGTATGGATCCGACCATCCACGACATCCGTTTTGTGGAAGACAACTGGGAAAACCCGACGCTGGGTGCCTGGGGTCTGGGTTGGGAAGTGTGGCTGAACGGTATGGAAGTGACCCAGTTCACTTACTTCCAGCAGGTTGGCGGTCTGGAATGTAAGCCGGTTACCGGTGAGATTACGTACGGCTTAGAACGTCTGGCGATGTACATTCAGGGCGTAGACAGTGTTTACGACCTGGTCTGGAGCGATGGCCCGCTGGGTAAAACCACCTACGGCGACGTGTTCCATCAGAACGAAGTGGAACAGTCCACCTACAACTTCGAATACGCTGACGTCGACTTCCTGTTCTCCTGCTTTGAGCAGTACGAGAAAGAAGCCCAGCAGCTTCTGGCGCTGGAAAATCCGCTGCCGCTGCCTGCGTACGAACGTATTCTGAAAGCCGCTCATAGCTTCAACCTGCTGGATGCGCGTAAAGCCATCTCCGTCACCGAGCGTCAGCGCTACATTCTGCGCATTCGCACGCTGACCAAAGCGGTAGCAGAAGCCTATTACGCTTCCCGTGAAGCCCTTGGCTTCCCGATGTGCAACAAGAATAAATAAGAGGCGGCCATGTCTGAGAAAACTTTCCTGGTGGAAATTGGCACCGAAGAGCTGCCACCAAAAGCCCTGCGCAGCCTGGCTGAATCTTTTGCTGCGAACGTGACCGCTGAGCTGGATAACGCTGGCCTGGCGCACGGTAAAATCGAATGGTTTGCCGCACCGCGCCGTCTGGCGCTGAAAGTGGCGAATCTGGCGGCTTCTCAGCCTGACCGTGAAGTTGAGAAACGCGGCCCGGCGATTGCCCAGGCGTTTGATGCCAGCGGCAATCCGAGCAAAGCGGCAGAAGGCTGGGCGCGCGGTTGCGGTATCACCGTTGACCAGGCCGAACGTCTGACCACCGATAAAGGTGAATGGCTGCTGTATCGTGCTCATGTGAAAGGCGAGAGCACCGAGGCGCTGCTGCCGAACATGATCGCCACCTCGCTGGCGAAGCTGCCAATCCCGAAACTGATGCGCTGGGGCGCGTCCGACGTCCACTTCGTGCGTCCGGTTCATACCGTGACTCTGCTGCTGGGCGACGAAGTCATCCCGGCAACTATTCTGGGCGTCCAGTCCGATCGCGTGATTCGCGGTCACCGCTTTATGGGCGAGCCGGAGTTCACCATCGACAATGCCGACCAGTATCCTGAAATCCTGCTGGAGCGCGGCAAAGTTGTGGCTGATTACGAAGCGCGTAAAGCCAAAATTAAAGCAGACGCAGAAGAAGCGGCGCGTAAGATTGGCGGCAACGCTGACCTGAGCGACAGCCTGCTCGAAGAAGTGACCTCGCTGGTGGAATGGCCGGTGGTGCTGACGGCGAAATTCGAAGAGAAATTCCTCGCGGTGCCTGCCGAAGCGCTGGTGTACACCATGAAGGGTGACCAGAAGTACTTCCCGGTTTATGACAATGCCGGCAAGCTGCTGCCGAACTTTATCTTTGTGGCCAACATTGAGTCCAAAGATCCGGTACAAATCATCTCCGGTAACGAGAAGGTGGTTCGTCCGCGTCTGGCGGACGCTGAGTTCTTCTTCAATACCGACCGTAAAAAACGTCTGGAAGACCATCTGCCGCGTCTGCAAACCGTGCTGTTCCAGCAACAACTGGGTACGCTGCGCGACAAGACCGATCGTATTCAGGCGCTGGCGGGCTGGATTGCTGAGCAGATTGGCGCTGATGTGAATCACGCGACCCGCGCGGGCCTGCTGTCTAAGTGCGACCTGATGACCAATATGGTCTTTGAGTTCACCGACACCCAGGGTGTGATGGGCATGCACTACGCGCGCCATGACGGCGAAGCGGAAGATGTTGCGGTTGCGCTGAATGAGCAGTATCAGCCGCGCTTTGCGGGCGATGACCTGCCGTCTAACCCGATTGCCTGTGCGCTGGCGATTGCCGATAAGATGGATACCCTGGCGGGTATCTTTGGTATCGGTCAGCACCCGAAAGGGGACAAAGACCCGTTTGCGCTGCGTCGTGCCGCGCTGGGCGTGCTGCGTATCATCGTTGAGAAGAACCTCAACCTGGATCTGCAAACGCTGACCGAAGAAGCGGTGCGTCTGTATGGCGACAAGCTGACGAATGCCAAAGTGGTCGACGACGTTATCGACTTTATGCTGGGCCGTTTCCGCGCCTGGTATCAGGACGAAGGTTACACCGTCGACACTATCCAGGCCGTGCTGGCACGTCGTCCGACCCGTCCGGCGGATTTCGATGCGCGCATGAAAGCGGTATCTCACTTCCGCACGCTGGAAGAGGCCTCTGCGCTGGCTGCGGCCAACAAGCGTGTCTCTAATATTCTGGCGAAATCAGACGAGACGCTGAACGACATCGTGCATGCTTCCGTACTGAAAGAAGCGGCAGAGATCAAACTGGCGGGCAATCTGGTCGTTCTGCGTGACAAGCTGCAGCCGTACTTTGCCGCAGGCCGTTACCAGGAAGCGCTGGTCGAACTGGCATCCCTGCGTGAGCCGGTTGATGAGTTCTTCGAAAACGTGATGGTGAATGCGGAAGATAAAGACGTTCGTCTGAACCGTCTGACGCTGCTGTCCAAACTGCGCGAGTTGTTCTTGCAGGTTGCGGATATTTCCCTGCTGCAGTAATTGCGTGGTCGATAAATAAAAACCTGCCTGCGGGCGGGTTTTTTTACGCCTGAGTAAATAAAAAGGGAACAGGTAAGAATATTCAGACGAATAAAATTTCTGTTTCATTTGTTTTATGAGAAGACCATAACGGTTATATCTGCACTCATCAAACAAGCCAGGGAATTACCCGTTGAACTTTATAAAACTCTACTATGGGACCGCGCCCGCTTTAATGTAGCCACAGATATTCAGGTTTACGTCTGCGATCCTCAACCCCTCTGGCAACGTGGCTTAAACAGATTGCTCAGGTCGCATTTGCCAAAAGGAACTGACTTATCGATTCATAGCCAGCAGAGCGTTTTAACCAATCTGTTGCATCCCTCGGTTGAACTCACAGCACAAAGTGGACATCAAAATTATCTATATCAGAGAGGAAATGTTCATGTATAGCATTTGCTATACATGAACATTGTGTTATGCTTGTAAAGCAAATGCTATACAGGGGGATCTCATGAAATCAGATGTTCAACTTAACCTTAGAGCCAAGGAATCACAGCGAGCACTCATTGATGCCGCCGCTGAGATCCTGCACAAATCACGTACAGATTTCATTCTGGAAATGGCCTGTCAGGCTGCCGAGAATGTGATTCTTGAGCGACGTGCCTTTAATTTTAATGATGAGCAATATGCAGAGTTCATCGATATGCTTGATGCACCGGTTGCGGATGATCCCGTTATCGACAAACTGCTGGCAAGGAAACCTCAGTGGGACGTGTAACAGCACCAGAGCCTTTATCCAATTTCCATCAGGTGGCGGCGTTTGTTAGCGGTGAAGCTGTGCTCGATGATTGGCTAAAGCAGAGAGGCCTCAAAAATCAGGCTCTCGGAGCTGCCCGAACTTTTGTTGTATGTAAGAAAGACACGAAACAAATAGTCGGTTTTTACTCTTTGGCCACCGGTAGCGTCAACCATACAGAAACTACAGGCAACCTTCGGCGTAACATGCCAGACCCCATTCCTGTGATTATACTCGCCCGGCTTGCTGTCGACGTCTCATTTCGTGGAAAAGGGCTTGGCGCTGATTTACTCCACGATGCGGTGCTTCGTTGTTATCGAGTTGCTGAAAATATTGGTGTGCGTGCAATCATGGTTCACGCGCTGACGGAAGAAGCCAAAAATTTCTATATTCACCATGGTTTCAAGCCATCACAAACTCAGCAGCGGACATTATTCCTTAAACTCCCTCAATAGAATGCGAAGACCGTTACGCCCAAATAGCTATGAGCAATAATGGGATGGTATATCCATGGCTAATTCAGTAGAAGATTTTCACGAAACAGAATGTAAATGCATTATAGATGAGAAAGGGAAGCGCATGATGTCAGAAAACAGTGGAATGAATAATTCGGTTGCGGACAACTTTATTTATTTTTAACAGAAAAAAAGAGGCTATGTATTCCTGGAACTCTTTATCAGGTGCTTCGGTTAATCTCTCCAACGTTTGGTAGCAGCAAAAAGTGAGGCCCGCTTGTCGCGTTCCTGTAATTGGAACTATTTAAAGTATTGGGTGGAATTTATATAAAATATTTGTGGCACAATTTTAGGATCTTTTATTCTGAATCAGATAATAACTATTGATGCGAATTAAAAACGGGCTAATTAAAAAGATGAAATTTAACCTTGAAATCCTGTCCGATATACGGCTATCCTTTGCCCCGACGAATCCCTCGTCTCACTGAGGCCCACTGAAAATGGATAAACACACCTGCTGACTTCGAATCCTTGCTTCGCGCTTATGGCGAGCAGGGGATGTATTGATTTCACTCAGGAGTGCTTATGGCTCAGTGCGCCCAATCCCCCTTATTTATTTTGCATCAGGTCACCTGTCAGTTTGCGACGGGCGTGACACTTTTTGGCCCGATTTCACTTTCGCTCGAACCCGCGCTGTGTGGCCTGGTCGGGCGCAACGGTTGCGGTAAAACCCGCTTATTGCGCCTGCTGGCGGGGCTGGACCTCCCCGCATCCGGACATATCGAACGTTTTGGTACAGTGGCTTACGTCGCTCAACAACACGCGGTTTCCCCGTCGACAACGCTTGCTGAATTGCTGGGTTATAACGCGGTGTTTGCTGCGCGTCGGCGTATCGAATCGGGTGATTACCTGCCAGAAGATCTCGAACGTATGGAAGGCTTTTGGGATCTTGAGGAGCGCCTGACCGGGGCCTTTATGGATGCCAGTCTGCCTCCGTTCACCCCCGATCGACCTGCCGCAGCGCTGAGCGGCGGCGAACGGGTTCGTGCCCTGCTGTGCGCGGCATTGATGGCAGACGCCGATTACCTGCTGCTTGATGAACCGACCAACCATCTCGACAGACAAGGGCGAGAATGGCTTTATACGCGGCTTTCCCGTCGACAGGGCGGAACACTGGTGGCGAGCCACGATCGTGAACTGCTGGCCTTGATGCCGCGCATCCTTGAATTATCCCCCGCCGGATTACGCAGCTATGGCGGCCATTATGCTGATTATCAGCGTCAACGCGAAGCCGAGCAGCAGGCAGCCCACGCGGCGCTTGAGCATGCGGCTACCGAGCGTCGTCGGGTACGTAACCGCCAGCAAAAGGAGCATGATGCCAGCCAGCGGCGTTCAGCCCAGACTCTGCGAACTGTCGACATGCTTAATATTGCCTCGTTCGAGCGGGTGAAATACAAAGGAGCCGCGAAGGAGCGGACAGGCACGCTGCGTCGGCAGCACCGTGAGCAGAACGAGGTGCTGAATGCCGCAGTCGCACAGGCCCGCGAGCGAGTTGAAGACGATGCGCCAGTCTTGTTTACTCTGCCGGGCAGCCAGGTGGCTGAGGGGAAACAGGTGCTGGTGATGGACAATCTCATCTTGCCTTATGGCAATTCATCTCCCCTGAGCTGGCGAATGGACGGGCCGATGCGTGTAGCGCTACGCGGGCCAAACGGTTGTGGAAAATCGACCCTGTTGCGCGTCATGCTCGGAGAAGAAAAACCGCTATCAGGTACGTGCCAGGTATCTGTCGCGACGGCGTACCTCGACCAGCATCTGTCGCAATTGGATCTTTCCCTCCCGGTCCTGGCGCACCTTAACGCCGGGGATACGCCGCTCGACGAGGGCATACTACGAACCCGACTGGCGCAACTGCATCTGGGGGCAGAGAAAGTAACGTTGCCGCTGGCCGCATTAAGCGGTGGAGAACGCCTGAAAGCGGCGCTGGCCTGCGTACTCTGGCGTCGTGAAGCGACACAACTGCTTTTGCTTGATGAACCCACGAACCATCTTGATTTGATCTCGACGCAGGCGATTGAGTTGGCATTGTCGATGTTTCCGGGCGCAATAGTGGTGGTTTCACATGATGAGGCATTTCTGAACGCGCTAAATTTAACGCATCAGATTGAGTGGCGAGAAGACAGATGGCGCTGTGAAAGGAAGTAAGAGGATATTGACCCCCGTCATTGCGGGGGTTTTGACAACCAGATTTATTCCATTAACTGTTTACTGAGCATCGGATTTGAATGGATCAGGCGCATCAGCTTCATTTCGGTCGCTGAAGGACGAACACGTTTTGATTCCCATTCCTGAACCATTGCTACGCTAACACCCATTGCACGTGCAAAATCATCAATCTTTAACCCAGTGCCACGTCGTAATTGTTCAAACTCATTGAAAGAATTAGGCTTTTGGGTCAGGGTAACCGCTTGCGCTACATCTTTTTTAAAGACAATCTGTTCCAGACTGCTCAGCAGCTCAAACATCGGATCTTTATATTCCATTGAGAACTCCTCTAAAAACACACAGCGGATAGTGATACAGCACAAGTAAGAATAGTCGGTAAAAACGCGGGCGGGAGGGCGTGACCAGGATATATCGTAGATAAAAGGGCTTTTCATGCTTTTGAAATGCATATTCAAACGTTTCGCTAAACGTTAATTGCTTGATTACGCAAGCCCAGGAATAAATACGTATTTTTTTGTAAATCGTTAGCAAAAAATCGCATGACGAAACGGCGTGAGGTCTGACCTGAGCGTGTCCCGGCGTGAATAAGAAAGCATGGAAAAGGGTATCCTGAGACGCCGACCTGGACTATCCTTGTAAGCCGTCAGGCACGCGTGTTTCGTTGTGCGCATTTTTGGGTGAAAGGAGTATTAAAATGGCGACAGGTAAGTCCTGCTCTCGCTGGTTTGCGCCTCTTGCGGCGTTGTTAATGGTAGTTGGCCTGAGTGGGTGTTTTGATAAAGAAGGCGATCAGCGCAAGGCATTTATCGATTTCCTGCAAAATACGGCGATGCGTAGCAGTGAACGTCTTCCCGCGCTGACGGCTGATCAGAAAAAACAATTTGGCCCGTTCGTCTCTGATTACGCCATTCTGTATGGTTATTCCCAGCAGGTGAATCAGGCGATGGATTCTGGTCTGCGTCCGGTGGTGGACAGCGTGAACGCAATTCGCGTACCGCAGGATTATATGACTCAGCGTGAGCCGTTGCGTCAGGCAAATGGTTCTCTCGGCGTGCTGAGTCAACAATTGCAGAATGCGAAAGTGCAGGCTGATACAGCTCATGCGGGGCTGAAACAGGCGGATGACCTGAAACCGGTCTTCGAGCAGGTGTATTCGAAAGTGGTAACTGCTCCGGCTAACGCGCTGCAACCGCTGATCCCGGCGGCACAGATTTTCACGCAGCAACTGGTGCAGGTGGGGGATTTTATTGCTCAGCAGGGTACACAGGTGAGCTTTGTTGCCAATGGCATCCAGTTCCCGACCTCACAGCAGGCCAGCCAGTATAATGCGTTGATTGGGCCGCTGGCGTCTCAGCATCAGGCGTTTATGCAAGCCTGGACTGCCACGGTGAATGCGACGCAGTAAGCGTGGAACCCATAGTAAAAAAGAGGCGAGATAATCGCCTCTTTTTTGTTTCTGCCGGAGAAAACTTATTTTAAAACCTGCGGATTAACGCAGTTTTTCTCGACGTTGCCATTCAGCGCATCAATGAGGTTATCCACCGCGCAAGCGGCCATACCGTAGCGTGTTTCGTGAGTGGCAGAACCAATATGCGGCAGTGCCACTACGTTGGGTAACGTCAGCAGAGGGGAGTCTACCGGTAAAGGTTCCTTCTCAAACACATCCAGACCGGCTGCATGAATCTCGCCTTTTTTCAGCGCCTCAATGAGGGCTTTCTCATCAACAACCGAACCGCGACCCGCGTTGACGAAAATCGCCGATGATTTCATGATGGCGAATTTCTCTGCGTTGATCAGATGGTGCGTTTCCGGGGTGTACGGCAGGACGAGAACCACATAGTCAGACTCTTTAAGCAGCGTATCCAGATCGCAGTAGCGGGCCTGGAAACGGCTTTCCGCTTCCTGATGCTGGCGGCGTGCGTTATAGAGGATCGGCATACCGAAGCCAAAGTGAGCACGTTGCGCCAGCGCCAGGCCGATGCGGCCCATCCCCACGATGCCAAGCGTTTTGTGGTGGACGTCAACGCCAAACCAGTCCGGACCAATGCCCCTGGTCCATTCGCCTTTCTTCACTCGCTCCGCCACTTCCACCACCCGACGTGCGGAACTCAGCACCAGCGCCATGATGGTATCGGCCACAGTTTCGGTCAGCACGGTCGGGGTGTGCATCAGCAGAATATTTTTTGCATTCAGCGCGTCCACATCAAAGGTGTCGTAACCCACTGAAATGGTCGATGCGGCGCGCAGTTTCGGCATCTTTGCCAGCAATGCGGCGTCCACCTTTTCACTGGAACCCAGCAGGCCTTCGGCACTGGCGAACGCGTCGGCATGTTGCTCCACCGTTTCCGGGCGCAGGTTAGCCACCTGCGTGACGGTGAAATGTTCTTCCAGACGGCGTTTCAGGTCATCAGGCAATGCTTTATACAGGATGATGGACGGCTTCATGGGTTCTCCCTCGTTAAGATTCAGGCGTGACGAGCGCCCGCTGGAATTGTTTTATCGTTAGCAGGCTTCACAATTAAAGTAAGCCATACAGATGCAAAAAGTGCCACCCCCATAAAAATGTACGAGGCTGCCGGGCTGCCCGTTGCGCCATTAAGGTAGCCAACGAACCAGGAACCGAAGAATGAGCCGAGCGCGCCCATGCTGTTGATAAGCGCCATGGCACCGCCCGCAACGTTACGCGGCAGCATCTCGGGAATGATCGCAAAGAACGGGCCGTAGGGGGCGTACATGGCAGCACCGGCGATCACCAGTAGGGTGTAAGAGACCCAGAAATGGTTTGCCCCAACTGCCCAGGAGCCAATAAACGCGAAGCCGCCAATCAGCAACAGTGGCCAGACGAACAGCTTACGGTTTTGCAGCTTATCCGATGCCCAGGAGGCCAGAATCATCGCGATGGTCGCAGCCAGGTACGGAACGGAGGAGAGCCAGCCCACTTCGACCATACCGAGATTGGCCCCGCCGTTACGGATGATGGACGGCAGCCACAGTACAAAACCGTAAACGCCAATACTCCAGGCAAAATATTGCATGCAAAGCAGGATAACGTTACGGGAGCGGAAAGCTTCGCCGTAATTACGCACAGCTTTGATGCCTTGCTGTTCCTGATCCAACTGTGTTTGCAGGGCAGATTTTTCGTCCTCTGACAGCCAGCCAACCTGGGTGGGTTTGTCGCGGACCAGCATCCACCAGGCAAAAGCCCAAATGATGGCAGGAACCCCTTCAATGATGAACATCTCGCGCCAGCCGAGCGCCTGAATCAAGTAACCAGAGACCACAGACATCCACAACACGGTGACCGGGTTACCGAGGATCAGAAAGGTGTTGGCACGTGAACGTTCCGATTTGGTAAACCAACTGCTGATATAAATCAGCATGGCTGGCATGACCGCGGCTTCTACCACGCCGAGAATAAAGCGAATGGCGGCGAGCATCGGGATATTGGTGACCATCCCGGTCAGTGACGCGCAGCCGCCCCACAGGATTAGGCAGACAAAAATCAGTTTGCGAACACTGCGGCGTTCCGCATAAATCGCTCCGGGGATCTGGAAGAAGAAGTAGCCCAGAAAGAATAGCGCGCCAAGCAGAGAGGAGACCCCTTTGGTAATACCTAAGTCGTCGTTGATCCCGGCGGCGGAGGCGAAGCTAAAGTTCGCCCGGTCGAGGTAGGCCAGACTGTAAGTGATGAAAACAATCGGCATGATGTAAAGCCAGCGTTTTGCTGCATTTGTCGAGCTTTTCATAATGTTGCCTCTATGGTTGAGGTTTGCGCCGCCTGTTTGTAGGGTCCAGGGTGGCTTTGTTACTTTTAGTGATGGGTTTACCCCCTCACCCTAACCCTCTCCCTCAAGGGAGAGGGGATAAGTCCGCTGCGATGTTTTTCTCCCTCTCCCTGTGGGAGAGGGCAGGGGTGAGGGGAATCATTCACCCAGTCCTTCACGTGTGGGCAGCCCCTCGCTATCCCCCAGCACCTGGATGGCAAGCGAGCCAATCTTGTTGCCGCGCTGAACGGCCTGTTGCAGCGTCTTGCCTTCCAGCAGAGCGCTAATCACACCGACGGCGAAACCATCCCCGGCACCGACGGTGTCGACCACGTTATCCACTTTCACGGGAGCGACCGCGCCTTGCTCGCCGCTGGCGGTTTTATACCAGGCGCCATCCGGGCCGGTTTTAATCACCACGGCTTTAACGCCGCGTTGCAGGTAAAAATCAGCGATGCCTTCTGGAGATTGCTGTCCGGTCAGGATCACGCCCTCTTTCAGCCCCGGTAACACCCAGTCAGCCTGGAAAGCGAGGCGGTTAAGTTTCTCTACCATCTCTGCTTCGCTTTTCCATAGCACCGGGCGCAGATTCGGATCGAAAGAGATGGTCTTGCCCTGAGCTTTCATGGCCGCTGCCGCATGTTCCAGCAGTTCATAGGATGTCGAAGAGAGCGCTGCCGCCACGCCACTCAAATGCAGGTGGCGCGCTTCGTTGAAGGCTGCGGCGTGAAAATCGTCCGTTGAAAGGTGGCTTGCCGCCGATCCTTTACGGAAATACTCCACAATGGGATCGGTTCCATTTTCGGCTTTCGATTTTAGCTGATAGCCCGTTGCGAAGCGTCCATCAACGGTGACGCCGCGGGTGTCAATATTCTCTTTTTTCAGCGAGTTAAGAACAAAACGTCCAAAACTGTCATCGCCTACGCGGCTGATCCAGCAGACATTCATTCCCAGCCGCGCCAGACCCGTCGCCACGTTCAGCTCCGCGCCCGCAACGCGCTTCACAAAATGTTCTGCATCGGCAAGATCGCCGGTTTCGGTGGCGACAAACATGGCCATGGCTTCGCCAATCGTGATGACATCAAGCGAGTTATGCATGGCGTTACTCCTCACGTAACAATTCGACGTAGTGACGGGTGACGGCGGTCAGGTCGTCGCCTTCAAGTGGAAATTCAATCCCACGCGGGGCATCAGGCGGTAGCTGCTTTAACAGGGCAAGCCAGCGTTCATCGGCTTTATCGGGTGCGGCGGCGCGATAATTTTCATGGTGTGGAATGGCAGCCTTCACATGAATATAGCTCACTGCGGGTGCCAGAAGATGCGCTGCCGCTTCCGGCGACTCGCCGACCCATACCCAGTTGCCGGTATCAAAGGTGAGCGTCACCGGCAGCGCCAGTACATTGCAGGCAGCTTTAAAGCGCTGCATCGGCGCCAGTTGTCCGCATTCGGTCTGATCGTTTTCTACCACCAGCGCCATGCCGCTCTCTGCAAGCCAGCCGCGTAGGGTTTCCAGCACGTCTTTACGCTGATAATGGCCGAGAGAGACTTTGAGCCACAGTGCCTTGAGCGTGCGCGCTTCTTCAAGCAGGGCAGGCAAGTGCGGGTTCAGAGAACCATCTTGCAGGCACAGCGCGTATGGCGCGGAGTAACAGGCCAGTAAACGGTGGTCTTCAATGGTGGCGGCCAGAGTAGAGAGGCTGTTCAATTCCTGATCGCTTAACAGTTCGCGGCGTATCTCCACGCCGTCTGCACCTGCGTTGGCAATCAGCGGCAGGACGGCCTGCTGGCCGCCCATCGCCTTAATTTGTTCGCTGCCATAGGCGGCGGTGACAACGATGATTTTTCTTTTCATCTTCCGGCTTCCCAGGAGTTAAAGACAATTTGCTTGTCTGTAACGCTAGATGGAACCGGTTCCAAAGAAAAGCGCAGTGCATCGAATTTATGATCGTCATCACGAAGGTTAATTATCGTGCAGTTGAACCGCGCACGATGAGCTCCCCGGAAAAGACCCGCTCGCGCACGGTATCGCTGTTGCCTTCGATACGCTCAACCACTTGTTCTACCGCGGCATAGCCAATTTGCCAGGTCGGTTGTTTGAGGGTAGTGATACCGACCCCCGCCAGCTCAGCCCATTCCAGCTCATCAAAGCCGAGCAGGCCGATATCGCTACCCCAGTGCAGACCAATGCGTTTCAGCGAGCGGGCAACTTGTAGCGTCAATGCGCCATTGGCAGAGATCACCGCTTTGCGCATGCCACGGTGGCGGGAGTGGAACTGGCGCAGGGCGTTATCGATCTGGCTGGCTTCGTGTAGCGGCGTTTCGGCGTTTTCTGCCACCACGCCGGGGTAGCGGGCGAGCGTGGTTCGAAAGGCATCCAGGCGTTCCCGCCGCGTATTCACCGTGCCCAGCGGTTCGCTGAGGAACAGCAAGGCTTCAAAGCCTTGTTCAATCAGGTGTTCAGTTGCGGTGGTGGCAGCCTGAGTGTTATCTAACCCCACGACGTCACAGGCGAAATCGGGGATCTTACGGTCAATTAATACCATGGGCAGAGAGGATTGCTGCAGGCGGTTTAGCCCCTCTTCGCGCATCCCCACCGCGTTCACCACGATGCCTTCCACCTGATAGCTACGCAGCAGGTCCAGGTAGTGCAGCTCCTGATCAACTTCGTTGTTGGTATTACAGACCAGCGGGGTGAAGCCCTTTTCCCGGCAGGCCGCTTCGATCCCGCTCAGCACATGTACGGAATAGGGGTTCGTGATATCGGCAATAATGAGACCAATCAGGCGAGTGCGCCCGTGCTTGAGGTTGCGTGCCATCAGGCTGGGGCGATAATCGAGTTCGGCAATGGCATGTTCAATTCGCGCCAGCAAAGCATCCGACAGGAGATGTTTTTCACCATTCAGATAGCGTGAAATGCTGGTTTTGCCCGTTTTTGCCGCTTTCGCGACATCGCTGATGGTCGGGCGCGTCGTTTTCGCCATAAATGCTTCCCTCGCGGTAGTTGTGAGACCACACGATAGCGCGAAAATCCGCACTGGCAAGGGGGAACATCCCGCTTATCGCCTTCTGCGTAGCCATCATGCCGTTTAATTCTTTGCCAATTTGCCGCGCGTGTGGATGATAGAGCGCGACATCCATTATTTCATAAGACAGCGAAACGACGCTGTCGCCACCTGCATGCATCAGGAGCGCGCTTTGGCAAACTCTGCAGTTAAAACAGTTCTTACGGCAGCCCACTGGGGGCCGATGTTGGTCGAAACCGACGGCGAAACGGTGCTGTCATCGCGCGGGGCGCTTCCCACGAACCACCCTAACTCGCTGCAAACGGTGGTGCGCGACCAGGTCCACAGTAAAACTCGTGTCCGCTTTCCTATGGTTCGTAAAGGCTTTCTGGCATCTCCTGACAGCCCGCAGGGCGTTCGCGGCGAGGATGAATTCGTCCGTGTCTCCTGGGATGATGCGCTTGCCCTTATCCATCAACAGCACAAACGCATTCGCGAAGAACATGGCCCGGCATCCATTTTCGCCGGATCGTATGGCTGGCGCTCGAACGGCGTGTTGCATAAAGCGGCAACACTGTTGCAGCGTTATATGAGCCTTGCTGGTGGCTATACCGGCCATCTGGGGGACTACTCCACCGGTGCTGCGCAGGCGATCATGCCGTACGTGGTCGGCGGCAACGAGGTGTATCAGCAGCAAACTAGCTGGCCGCTGGTGCTGGAGCATAGCGATGTGGTGGTGCTGTGGAGTGCCAACCCCCTGAATACGCTGAAAATTGCCTGGAATGCCTCGGATGAGCAGGGTATCGGCTATTTCGATGCCTTACGCAAAAGCGGCAAACGGCTGATCTGTATCGATCCGATGCGATCGGAGACCGTCGATTTCTTTGGTGACAGTATGGAGTGGTTAGCACCGCACATGGGAACCGATGTGGCGATGATGCTCGGTATCGCCCATACGCTGGTGGAAAACGGCTGGCAGGATGAGGCATTCCTGGCGCGCTGTACGCAAGGCTATATCGTCTTTGCGGATTACCTGACCGGGAAAAGCGACGGCGTGGCGAAAACGGCAGAGTGGGCGGCGGATATTTGCGGTATTCCTGCGGCGAAAATTCGTGAACTGGCAAAACTTTTCCACGAAAACACCACGATGTTGATGTCCGGTTGGGGAATGCAGCGCCAGCAGTTTGGCGAGCAGAAACACTGGATGCTGGTGACCCTGGCGGCGATGCTGGGCCAGATTGGGATCCCAGGCGGCGGCTTTGGTCTGTCGTATCATTTTGCTAACGGCGGTAACCCTACGCGCCGGGCGGCGGTACTGGCCTCCATGCAGGGTTGCGTTAAAGACGGCATTGAGGCGGTCGAAAAAATCCCCGTGGCGCGCATTATTGAAGCGCTGGAAAAACCGGGAGCCTTCTACCAGCACAATGGTATGGACCGACACTTCCCGGACATTAAGTTTATCTGGTGGGCCGGTGGCGCCAACTTTACCCACCATCAGGACACGAACCGGCTGATTCGTGCCTGGCAAAAGCCGGAACTGGTCGTCATTTCCGAGTGTTTCTGGACGGCGGCGGCAAAACACGCGGATATTGTCCTGCCTGCCACCACATCGTTTGAACGTAACGATATGACCATGACGGGCGACTACAGCAACCAGCATCTGGTGCCGATGAAGCGCGTGGTGCCCCCGCGCGATGAAGCACGTGACGATTTCGAGGTGTTCGCCGATCTTAGCGAGCGTTGGGAAGCGGGCGGGCGTGAGCGCTTTACCGAAGGTAAAAGCGACCTCGAATGGCTGGAAACCTTCTACAACATCGCAGCGCAGCGTGGTGCTCCGCAGGGCGTTACCCTGCCGCCGTTTGCCGGGTTCTGGGAAGCGAATGCCCTGATTGAAATGCCAGAAAGCGAAGAGAATGCCCGCTTTGTACGCTTTGCTGATTTCCGGCGTGACCCGCAGGCGCATCCGCTCAAAACCGACAGTGGTAAAATCGAAATTTACTCGGCGCGCATTGCCGGTTTTGGTTATGCCGACTGCCCGCCGCATCCTATGTGGCTTGAGCCGGATGAATGGCACGGTAATGCCCGACCGGAGCAGTTGCAGCTTCTTTCTGCTCACCCGGCGCATCGTCTGCATAGCCAGCTTAACTATTCGTCACTTCGCGAGCAGTATGCGGTGGCGGGGCGCGAACCGGTGACGTTGCATCCGAGCGACGCGAAAGCGCGCGGCATCGCTGATGGCGATCTGGTGCGTGTCTGGAACCAACGCGGACAGGTGCTGGCAGGCGCGGTGGTTAGCGAAGGGATCAAGCCCGGAGTGATCTGTATTCACCAGGGCGCCTGGCCGGACCTTGAGCGTGCCGAAGGGGGGATCTGTAAAAACGGCGCGGTTAATGTGCTGACAAAAGATCTCCCCAGCTCAAAGCTGGGGAATGGCTGTGCGGGGAATACCGCACTGGTATGGATGGAAAAATACAGCGGTCCGGCGCTTACGCTGACGGCGTTTGATCCGCCTGCCAGTTCATAATCCAGGTCGGGTGCTGCGTCTCTTCCTGCCAGGCGCTGTCCTCTATGCGAAAGCCCTGCGCGTGATAGAAATTCACCGCCCGCTCGTTTTTCTGGTACACCTCAAGGCTTAAGGCATTAAAGCGCTGCTTGACGTGATCAAGCAGTGCGGTGCCGATCCCTTTGCGCAGCGCCTTCGTGCAGACGAACAACGCCCCGATATACTGCGAGTCCATTACGCTTATAAAGCCGTACAGCTTGCCTTCTTCCTCCCAGACCCAGGTGCGGGCAGACGGGAGATAAACTTCGCGCACCAGCATCTCGCTGTCTTGCCAGTAGGTTGCCGCAATAAACGGGTGCGCATAGGTGGTGCTTTCAAGCCACAGGCTCAACAGAGGAGATAAATCTTTATTGTGCCACTCTCGGATCATGCCGACCTCCGGGATGACAGAAACAGTCCGTAATATGGTCATTAACCAGACCGCAAGCTTGCATGAAGGAGTAGCAGATGGTGGTGCCGACAAATTTGAAGCCGCGTTTTTTTAACGCCTTTGACAGGGCGTCGGACGCGGGCGTTGAGGTGGGAATGTCGCCGAGTGTGGCGGCCTGGGTAACCTGCGGCTCGTTTTCAACAAACGACCAGACAAACGGGGCGAAAGGCTCGCCATTTTGTTCCATGGCAAGCAAGGCGCGGGCATTGCCGATAATCGCCTCAATTTTGCCGCGATGGCGAATAATTCCGGCATCCAGCATCAGCCGTTCGACATCCTCTGGCCCCATCGCGGCCACTTTTTCAGGATCGAACTGATGAAAGGCATTACGGTAATTTTCGCGTTTCTTGAGTACCGTAATCCATGATAAACCTGCCTGTTGTCCTTCAAGGCAAATCATCTCAAACAATTTTTTACCGTCTGTTTGCGGTACGCCCCATTCTTTATCGTGATAAGCAAGATAAAGGGGGTCTTGAGTCACCCAACCACAACGCTGCATATCCTTCTCCGTTGCTGATGTTGATCAAAATTATGTAAGTTGCAGGCTTGACGCGACTGCTAAAAAGACAATAGTTAGGTAAGGGATATCTACCCTCGCCTTTTGCCCAACAAAAACGATAACAAATACGCCGTTTTGGCTCTTTTGTGGAGTCGCATTGATGAAAATTAAAAACAGTGGCCGTTTGATAGCGGTAGTGCCTGCTTGTCTGCTTTTTAGCCATGCTGCATTTGCCTGGCAACAAGAATATATCGCGATTGATTCGCAAAATAATATGCCGCAACGCTATACATGGGATAGCGATCACCAGCCACGTTATAACGATATCCTGGAAGAACGCATTCGCTCGGCGCAGAGTGGGCCTGGTGTTGCCTTTAATCTGCCGGATAAAACGCCGATGGATGCCGTCAGCACCATGAGTATTGGCCTGAATATTCCACTCACAGGCAATGTGATGACCGGGCCGGTGGCCGTCTGGCATTACGATGGCTCTACGACGTCAATGTACAATGAATATGGCGACAGCGCGACCGCGTCGCAATACAGCGATCCGCTCTGGCACGCGACCGTCAGTTCCCTGGGATGGCGCGTGGATAGCCACATTGGTGACTTTCGTCCATGGGCGCAAATTAGTTACAACCAACAGTTCGGTGAAAACGTCTGGAAATCACAATCCGGGCTGAGTCGTCTGAGCGCCGCGAACCAGTACGGCAACTGGCTGGATGTGTCTGTCGGTGCCGATATGCTGCTTAATCAACATTTCGCCGCTTATGCCTCAATGTCGCAGTCGGAAAACTCGCTCACCGGGCCGAATTATCTCTATAGCATGGGCGTCAGCGCCCGTTTTTAAAGATCATTTAATACAAAGTGATCACAATTAAGAAACAATAAACACGCGCTCTGTATCGATAGTATGTACTAACTCACCTGAGGAAATGGGGTGAGTCTGTTTTTCGAAATGTCATTCATTCCTGCATATATGCATTTCATTCCCCGCTTACTGCATTTCATGCCTTTTTAGCCCTGGCATGAAATGCGCTTCGTTATTGTTGTCCGCAGTGAATTCCCTTAATTTTCTCTGCAGGACAACTGCCATGAATACATCATCCTTGAATCGCACACGCTGGCTGACGCTGGCTGGTACCATCATCACACAATTTGCGTTGGGATCTGTTTATACCTGGAGCCTGTTTAATAGTGCGCTGGCAGACAAGTTGGGCGAGCCGGTAAGCCAGGTTGCGTTTTCATTTGGTCTGTTAAGTCTGGGACTGGCGTTATCCTCCTCCATCGCCGGGAAACTGCAGGAACGTTTTGGCGTAAAACGGGTGACCATAGCGTCTGGCGTGCTGTTGGGTATCGGCTTTTTCCTGACCGCCCACTCCAACAACCTGACGATGCTGTGGCTAAGTGCGGGTGTGCTTGTGGGGCTGGCGGATGGTGCCGGTTACCTGCTCACCCTTTCCAACTGTGTGAAATGGTTCCCGGAACGTAAAGGGCTGATTTCCGCCTTTGCCATCGGGGCTTATGGCCTGGGCAGCCTGGGTTTTAAATTCATCGACAGCCACCTGCTGGCCACTGTTGGCCTGGAACAGACCTTCATGATCTGGGGGGCGATGGTGCTGGTGATGATTGTTTGCGGTGCGATGTTGATGACTGACGCTCCGCAACAAACAGTGGGTGCGGTCAATGGTGTGGTGGAAAATGATTTCACGCTGGCGCAGTCCATGCGTAAACCGCAATACTGGATGTTAGCCGTAATGTTCCTGACCGCCTGTATGAGTGGCCTGTATGTGATTGGCGTAGCGAAAGATATTGCGCAGGGCATGGTGCATCTTGATGTGGCAACGGCCGCCAATGCGGTCACCGTGATCTCTATTGCGAACCTCACCGGCCGCCTGGTGCTGGGCATTCTGTCCGATAAAATCGCCCGCATCCGCGTTATTACCATTGGTCAGGTGATTTCACTGGTTGGCATGGCAGCCCTGCTGTTTGCGCCACTGAATGCGGTTTCCTTTTTCGCGGCGATTGCCTGCGTAGCTTTCAATTTCGGCGGCACCATTACCGTGTTCCCGTCGCTGGTCAGCGAGTTCTTTGGTCTGAACAACCTCGCGAAAAACTACGGTGTGATTTACTTAGGTTTTGGTATCGGCAGTATTTGTGGTTCGATTATCGCTTCGCTGTTTGGCGGTTTCTATGTCACTTTCTGCGTCATCTTCGCGCTCCTGATTGTCTCCCTGGCACTTTCCACGACCATCCGTCAGCCGCAGCGCAGCGTGTATAAACCGGCGCATGCCTGATTCCCCCTCTGCTTTACAAAAAACCGCCGCCATAAACTGTCGGCGGTTTTTTATTACCCTTACGTGCGGGCTTTTCTGAGGCTCCCCTGACAGCGACTATTCTTAATGGCAGGTCTTCCAACAGAAGGAGTTGCACATGTCGTTAGAAAAAGTGGTGTATCGGGCGAAGGCGAAAGCCACCGGAGGCCGTGACGGCAGAGCCATCTCTTCCGATGGCGTTCTGGATGTGAAACTGGGCGTGCCAAAAGAGATGGGGGGAGCCGGTGGGGAGGTGACGAACCCGGAACAACTTTTCGCCGCCGGGTATTCGGCCTGTTTTCTCGGAGCGTTAAAACATGTCGCGTCGGTAGAAAAACAGCGCCTACCGCAAGAGGCTTATATTGAAGGCACCGTGGGCATTGGCCCTTTGCCGACCGGGTTTGGTATTGAAGCGCAACTGGATATTCACCTGCCGGGACTGGATCATCAGATAGCACAGGAATTGGTGAAAAAAGCCCACATAGTGTGTCCTTATTCCAACGCGACCCGCGGCAATATTGACGTTAAGCTGAACGTGATCACTGCCTGAATACTATTCAGGTGTCAGATAGTGTGTTTCCGGTTATATATTTTTGTAAATGTATGACCGGATCACAACTCGGACAGACACTTTTCCCCGCCCTTGTGGTCTACTTATCCGCGCTTAAGAAGTTCCTTAATTAACTTCCCTTGCGTTTAATGCCCGATCGGTGCTGCTACGAGCGCTGAGCGGCTTTGTTTTCCCTTTTTCCAGGGTTGCTTGCATGAGTTATTTAAAAGCAATGACTCAGCAGAAATTGAGTTTTCTGCTGGCGTTGTATATTGGCTTGTTTATGAATAGCGCAGTTTTCTACCGTCGGTTTGATGGTTATGCGCAAGCGTTCACCGTCTGGAAAGGACTCTCTGCGGTTGTTGAACTGGTTGCCACTGTCCTGGTGACTTTCTTTTTATTACGTGTGCTCTCATTGTTCGGACGCCGGGCCTGGCGTGTACTGGCATCGCTGGTGGTACTGTTTTCAGCAGCAGCCAGCTATTACATGACCTTCCTGAATGTGGTTATTGGCTATGGCATTATCGCTTCGGTGATGACCACAGACATCGATCTCTCCAAAGAGGTGGTGGGCTGGCAGCTCATTGCCTGGGTGGCGATTGTCAGTGTTATGCCGCTGTTGTCTATCTGGAATAACCGCTGTCGCTACACCCTGTTGCGCCAGTTGCGTACGCGCGGCCACCGTGTGCAAAGCGTGACCCTGGTCGTCATGGCCGCGCTGCTGGTATGGGGTCCCATTCGCCTTCTGGATTTGCAGCAGAAGGAAGAAGAGCGGACATCGGGCGTGGACATGCCGAGCTATGGCGGCGTGGTGGCGAACTCCTATCTCCCTTCCAACTGGCTTTCAGCACTTGGGCTGTACGCCTGGGCGCAGGTAGACGAGTCGTCGGATCATCGTTCCTTGATCAACCCGGCGGCGAAATTCAGTTATGTCGCGCCGGACGACATCAATGACACCTATGTCGTGTTTATCATTGGCGAAACGACGCGCTGGGATCACATGGGGTTGCTCGGTTACTCGCGTAACACCACACCAAAGCTGGCGCAGGAGAAGAACCTGGTCGCTTTCCGTGGCTACTCGTGTGATACCGCCACCAAGCTGTCGCTGCGGTGCATGTTCGTACGTGAAGGTGGGGTGGAGGATAATCCCCAGCGCACGTTAAAAGAGCAAAACGTCTTTTCCGTGCTGAAACAGATGGGCTTCTCTTCCGACCTGTATGCGATGCAAAGCGAGATGTGGTTTTACAGCAACACGATGGCAGACAACATTGCCTATCGTGAACAGATTGGCGCGGAGCCGCGTAACCGGGGCAAAAGCGTTGACGATATGCTGTTAATTGATGAGTTGCAGCAATCGCTAACGAATAACAAGCAGGGCAAACATCTGATTATCCTGCATACCAAAGGTTCGCACTTCAATTATACCCAGCGCTATCCCCGTAGCTTCGCACAGTGGACGCCGGAGTGTGTGGGGGTGGACGATAAATGCAGCAAAGAAGAGTTGATCAATTCGTACGATAACTCCGTCACCTATGTGGACTATTTTATCGACAACGTAATCGACAAGCTGCGTGATAAGAAAGCGATTATCTTCTATGCGGCGGACCACGGTGAGTCGATTAATGAGAAGGAACATCTGCACGGTACGCCGCGTAAGATGGCGCCACCGGAGCAGTTCCGCGTACCGATGATGGTATGGATGTCGGACAAATATCTGCAAAACCCGGACAAGGCGAAGATGTTTGCACACCTCAAACAGCAGGCGGAGATCAAGGTGCCGCGCCGCCATGTTGAACTGTACGACACCATCATGGGCTGCCTGGGATATACCTCGCCAAACGGCGGGATTAATGAAAATAACAACTGGTGCCACGTGCCTGCTAACAAGGTAAATTGAGGCGCTGGCGGCTTTCTCGCCAGTCAGTTGGCTTTTTTACATTAAGGGATTGACGGTCGGGGTGTGTGGCAGTAAGATGCGCCCCGCATTCGGTGATTGGCGCAGCCTGGTAGCGCACTTCGTTCGGGACGAAGGGGTCGGAGGTTCGAATCCTCTATCACCGACCAAATTCGAAAAGCCTGCTCAACGAGCAGGCTTTTTTGCATTTGTGCCAAAGAGGATGAGAACCTCCGGGGGCAGGGAGGTTCGACCCGAGCGAAGCGAGAGAACGTTGCGTCAGCAACGGCCCGTAGGGCGAGCCACGCAGTGGCGAGTAATCGCTATCACCGACCAAATTCGAAAAGCCTGCTCAACGAGCAGGCTTTTTTGCATCTGGGGTTTTGTAGCCCTGGCAAGCAAAGCGCCGCCGGGGTGGTGATATTGAACCGCATCTCCCCCTCACCCTGGCCCTCTCCCCAAAGAGGAGAGGGGACCGTTTTGTGGGAATTCCTCAGCTCAGCCTCAAGGGAGAGGGGAAAACCAACGCGGCCTGCTCGCCTGGCGTTTTGGATGGCGGTAGATATTCACCATTTTATGCTGGCGCGCACCGAACCGATCTCCTCACTCCCTGGAAAGAAGGTTAGGGGAAAAACCATCCGCTTCTGTTACCGTTCCATAACCTTATTTCACCCTGCCGCGTCACGGTTTTGTGACATAATCCATTGTATTTTTTTATATATAGTTCGATCTTTTTTCGCGTTGCTTATGGATAGAGTTAGCATTTTACGCTGTGCGTTTTAACGTTCGCGGTATTAATCGCTCAGATATTCATCATTCCGCAAGAAATTTTTCATAATCTGCTCAAACGTTAAACACCAACCTGAGATGATTCTCAAGCGTATTATTCTGCCCATAACGGCATAGCACAAATTTACCTGCTGAAAATAGCAGCTTGAAGTTTTTTTTAACTTTGTTTGTTGATTCTCATCAACGATGTAAATCCCCGTTACCTGTATTGACGTTTTGACATTCTATTGACAGATTGTAGGGCATGAGGGGCATTTCATGGAGAATCTGCACTGCAACTCTGTCAATCTCGTGAAAGGATTTCCCGTCTCTCATAGCTTCCGATAAGTCCAGGCAAAAATCTAATAACGGCCTGTCGGATAACCCAGCGCAAGGGTAACAACACATATCACATTGGAGCAGAATAATGAGTATTTCCTTGAAGAAGTCAGGGATGCTGAAGCTTGGTCTTAGCCTGGTGGCTATGACTGTGGCGGCCAGCGTGCAGGCAAAAACCCTGGTTTATTGTTCAGAAGGCTCGCCTGAAGGCTTTAACCCACAGCTTTTTACTTCTGGTACTACTTACGATGCCAGCTCTGTGCCGATTTATAACCGTCTGGTTGAGTTCAAAACCGGTACTACTGAGGTCATTCCGGGTCTTGCTGAGAAGTGGGATATCAGCGCCGATGGCAAAACCTACACTTTCCACCTGCGTAAAGGCGTGAAGTGGCAGGACAACAAAGATTTCAAACCGACGCGTGAATTCAACGCGGACGACGTCGTATTCTCCTTTGATCGTCAGAAAAACGCCCAGAACCCGTACCATAAAGTCTCTGGCGGCAGCTACGAATACTTTGAAGGTATGGGCCTGCCAGACCTGATTAGCGAAGTGAAGAAAGTCGACGACAACACCGTTCAATTCGTGCTGACCCGTCCGGAATCTCCATTCCTGGCTGACCTGGCAATGGACTTCGCGTCTATTCTGTCCAAAGAATACGCCGACAACATGCTGAAAGCCGGTACGCCGGACAAAGTTGACCTGGATCCGATCGGTACCGGTCCGTTCCAACTGCAACAGTACCAGAAAGATTCCCGTATTCTGTACAAAGCGTTTGAAGGTTACTGGGGCACCAAGCCGCAGATTGACCGTCTGGTCTTCTCCATCACGCCTGACGCTTCCGTACGTTATGCCAAACTGCAGAAAAACGAGTGCCAGGTTATGCCGTACCCGAACCCGGCTGACATCGCTCGTATGAAACAAGACAAAAACATTAACCTGATGGAGCAGGCTGGCCTGAACGTCGGTTACATGTCTTTCAACACCGAGAAGAAACCGTTTGATGACGTGAAAGTGCGTCAGGCGCTGACTTACGCGGTAAATAAAGAAGCGATCATCAAAGCCGTTTACCAGGGTGCTGGCGTTGCCGCGAAAAACCTGATTCCGCCGACAATGTGGGGCTATAACGACGACGTTAAGGATTACACCTACGACGTTGAGAAAGCGAAACAGTTGCTGAAAGAATCCGGCCACGAGCAGGGCTTCACCGTTGAACTGTGGGCGATGCCTGTACAGCGTCCGTACAACCCGAACGCTCGCCGTATGGCTGAGATGATTCAGGCTGACTGGGCGAAAATCGGTGTTCAGGCCAAGATCGTCACCTACGAGTGGGGCGAGTACCTGAAACGCGCCAAAGCGGGTGAGCACCAGGCTGTAATGATGGGCTGGACCGGCGACAATGGGGATCCGGATAACTTCTTCGCAACCCTGTTTAGCTGTGCTGCGGCGAAAGACGGTTCCAACTACTCTCGCTGGTGCTACAAGCCGTTTGAAGACTTGATTCAGCCGGCTCGCGCAACTGACGACCACAACAAGCGTATTGAACTGTACAAACAGGCTCAGGTAGTGATGCATGACCAGGCTCCGGCACTGATCGTCGCGCACTCCACCGTGTATGAGCCGGTGCGTAAAGAAGTCAAAGGCTACGTGGTTGATCCGCTGGGCAAACACCACTTCGAAAACGTGTCAGTTGAATAATAGGCACGATGCCTGAGTCCCTCCTCCCTTTCCGGGGGGAGGGTTTTTGTTCCTTATTCCTCCGGGAAAAGGCCTGGATAGAGGGGATTTTCCCGTTTATCCAAACATTTGTGAGCAATACAGACGCACTACCGCCAGGTGCATGCGTCACTACAGAGAATCCGGGTTATGTTGCAGTTCATCCTCCGACGTCTGGGGCTAGTTATCCCGACGTTTATCGGTATCACCCTTCTCACCTTTGCCTTCGTTCATATGATTCCCGGTGACCCGGTGATGATCATGGCAGGTGAGCGTGGTATCTCTCCTGAGCGTCATGCCCAGTTGCTGGCAGAGCTTGGTCTCAACAAGCCGCTGTGGCAGCAATACGTCAACTATGTGTGGGGCGTGTTGCATGGTGATTTAGGGATCTCTCTTAAGAGCCGTCTTCCGGTGTGGGACGAGTTCGTACCGCGTTTTAAAGCGACGCTGGAACTCGGCGTCTGCGCCATGATTTTCGCGGTGGCTGTCGGTATCCCGGTGGGCGTAATGGCCGCGGTGAAGCGTGGTTCCATTTTTGATCATACCGCCGTGAGCCTCGCGCTGACCGGTTACTCCATGCCTATCTTCTGGTGGGGCATGATGCTGATCATGCTGGTGTCGGTACACTGGAACCTGACGCCGGTATCCGGGCGCGTCAGTGACATGGTGTTCCTTGATGACAGTAACCCGCTTACCGGTTTTATGCTGATCGACACGGCTATCTGGGGCGAGCAGGGTAACTTCATCGATGCCCTGGCGCACATGATTCTGCCTGCCATCGTGCTGGGGACAATCCCACTGGCGGTTATCGTCCGTATGACCCGCTCCTCGATGCTGGAAGTACTGGGCGAAGACTATATCCGTACCGCGCGCGCCAAAGGGTTAACCCGTATGCGCGTTATCATCGTCCATGCGCTGCGTAATGCGATGCTGCCGGTGGTGACCGTTATCGGTCTGCAGGTCGGGACATTGTTGGCAGGCGCGATCCTGACGGAAACCATCTTCTCCTGGCCGGGCCTGGGCCGCTGGTTGATTGACGCGCTGCAACGCCGCGATTATCCGGTTGTGCAGGGTGGGGTATTGCTGGTCGCGACGATGATTATTCTCGTCAACCTGTTGGTCGACCTGCTCTACGGCGTGGTGAACCCGCGTATTCGTCATAAGAAGTAAGGGGCCATCATGTCACAAGTTACTGAAAATAAAGTTATCTCTGCACCGGTCCCGATGACCCCGCTGCAGGAGTTCTGGCACTATTTCAAACGTAATAAAGGCGCGGTTGTTGGTCTGGTTTACGTGATCCTGATGCTGCTTATCGCCATCTTCGCGAACGTGCTGGCGCCGCATAACCCGGCGGATCAGTTCCGCGATGCGCTGCTGGCGCCGCCGATCTGGCAGGATGGCGGCACATGGTCGCATATTCTGGGTACCGATGACGTAGGCCGCGATACCCTGTCGCGTCTGATGTTTGGCGCGCGCCTGTCGCTGCTGGTCGGCTGTCTGGTGGTGGTGTTGTCACTGATCATGGGGATTATCCTCGGTCTGGTGGCGGGCTACTTTGGCGGCGTCATCGATAGCATCATCATGCGTGTTGTCGACATCATGCTGGCGCTGCCGAGCCTGCTGCTGGCGCTGGTACTGGTGGCGATATTCGGTCCTTCGATAGTCAACGCATCGTTAGCGCTCACTTTCGTCGCCTTGCCGCACTATGTACGTCTTACCCGTGCCGCGGTGCTGGTGGAAGTTAACCGCGATTACGTGACGGCTTCCCGCGTGGCGGGGGCTGGCGCGATGCGTCAGATGTTCGTCAATATTTTCCCTAACTGTCTTGCGCCGCTGATTGTTCAGGCGTCGCTCGGTTTCTCGAACGCCATTCTCGACATGGCCGCCCTCGGCTTCCTTGGCATGGGCGCGCAGCCGCCAACACCGGAGTGGGGCACTATGCTCTCTGACGTGTTGCAGTTCGCGCAAAGTGCCTGGTGGGTCGTGACCTTCCCTGGTCTGGCGATCCTGCTGACGGTGCTGGCATTTAACCTGATGGGTGACGGCCTGCGTGATGCGCTCGACCCCAAACTGAAGCAGTAAGAGGTTCGAGATGGCATTATTAAATGTTAATAAATTATCGGTGCATTTCGGCGACGAAGGCAGCGAGTTTCGCGCAGTAGACCGCGTAAGCTACAGTGTGAATCAGGGTGAAGTAGTTGGCATCGTGGGTGAGTCTGGCTCTGGTAAATCGGTCAGCTCGCTGGCGATCATGGGGTTGATTGACTTCCCAGGCCGCGTGATGGCGGAACATCTGGAGTTTAACGGTCAGGATTTGAAACGCATTTCGGAAAAAGAGCGCCGCAGTCTGGTGGGTTCCGAAGTGGCGATGATTTTCCAGGATCCGATGACCAGCCTGAACCCCTGCTACACCGTCGGTTTCCAGATTATGGAAGCGATCAAAGTGCATCAGGGTGGCAACAAGCACACCCGCCGCCAGCGCGCGATTGATCTGCTCAACCAGGTCGGTATTCCCGATCCGGCATCAAGGCTGGACGTTTATCCTCATCAGCTCTCCGGTGGGATGAGTCAGCGTGTCATGATTGCGATGGCGATCGCGTGTCAGCCGAAACTGCTGATTGCCGATGAGCCAACGACTGCGCTGGACGTGACTATTCAGGCGCAGATTATTGAGCTGCTGCTGGAGCTACAGCAAAAAGAGAACATGGCGCTGATCCTGATCACCCATGACCTGGCGCTGGTGGCCGAAGCGGCACACAAAATCATCGTGATGTATGCAGGCCAGGTGGTGGAAACCGGGGCGGCGAAAGATATCTTCCGCGCACCGCGTCATCCGTATACCCAGGCACTGCTGCGGGCATTGCCGGAGTTTGCGCAGGATAAAGCGCGTCTGGCGTCGCTGTCAGGTGTCGTACCCGGTAAGTATGACCGCCCGAATGGCTGTCTGCTGAATCCGCGTTGCCCCTATGCAACGGACCGATGCCGCGCCGAAGAGCCTGCGCTGAACACCGTTGACGGTGGACGCCAGTCGAAATGTCACTACCCACTCGATGATGCCGGGAGGCCCACACTATGAGTACGCACGAGGCCGCCACGCAACCGCTGTTGCAGGCTATCGACCTGAAAAAACACTACCCGGTGAAGAAGGGGCTGTTTGCCCCGGAACGCCTGGTAAAAGCGCTGGACGGCGTATCGTTCACCCTGGAACGTGGCAAAACGCTAGCTGTGGTCGGTGAATCCGGTTGTGGTAAATCCACGCTGGGCCGTCTGCTGACAATGATCGAAACCCCGACCGGTGGTGAGCTGTACTACCAGGGGCAGGATTTGCTGAAACACGATCCGCATGCGCAGAAACTGCGTCGCCAGAAAATCCAGATCGTGTTCCAGAACCCGTACGGTTCGCTGAACCCGCGCAAAAAAGTGGGACAGATTCTGGAAGAACCGCTGCTGATTAACTCCTCTCTGAGCAAGGCGGAGCGTCGTGAGAAAGCGCTGGCGATGATGGCGAAAGTGGGCCTGAAAACCGAGCATTACGACCGTTACCCGCACATGTTCTCCGGCGGTCAGCGTCAGCGTATCGCTATTGCCCGTGGTCTGATGCTGGACCCGGACGTGGTGATCGCCGACGAACCGGTCTCCGCGCTGGACGTTTCTGTTCGCGCGCAGGTGCTGAACCTGATGATGGACTTGCAGCAGGATTTGGGGCTGTCCTATGTGTTTATCTCCCACGACCTGTCTGTGGTAGAACACATTGCCGATGAAGTGATGGTGATGTATCTGGGCCGCTGCGTCGAGAAGGGCACCAAGGACCAGATCTTCTCTAATCCGCGTCATCCGTACACCCAGGCGCTGCTCTCTGCGACGCCGCGCCTGAACCCGGACGATCGCCGCGAGCGTATCAAGTTGACCGGCGAGCTGCCGAGCCCGCTGAGCCCGCCGCCGGGTTGTGCGTTTAACGCCCGCTGCCGCCGCCGCTTCGGTCCCTGCACCCAGTTGCAGCCGCAGCTCAAAGACTACGGCGGTCAACTGGTTGCCTGCTTCGCGGTCGATCAGGATGAAAACGGCGAGAAGCCACAGGCCTAACGCGCTGAAATAAAAAACCGGAGCCATGCGCTCCGGTTTTTTTATGCCTCCCGGAGGCGCGAATGCTTATCCGGGCTACCGCTCGTAGCCCCGGTAAGCGCAGCGCCACCGGGGACTGCGGGTTTTAGCTCATCGGCTCACTGTCGTTATCAATAGGCGACCAGTCCAGCTTGCCCTGCTCGCGCACCTGACGCCAGGCGAGGAAGGTCAGCATCACCGTCACCACCGCATAGGCGAAAGTCACCGTTGGCGAGGCGTTAACCGCCATCTGGTGTCCATGAATAAAACCAAAGAAGGAAAGCACCGTGGCAGCCGCGGCATACACCGCCGCCCAGTTAAAACGACGGTCAATGATAAACGCGGCAATCGCCCCCATCATCAGCCCTGCCAGCACGGCACCCCCACCGGTGGTGGCCATACCGTTATAAAGCACGCCGTTATTGGCCATATTGGTCATCACCTCAGCAGGCAGATTCACCGTGTTGGCCCCAGCCGCATTCAGTGCGCCATCGACCTGCGTTTTCGCCCATTCCGCGATGTTCGGTACCAGCGCCAGAATAATGGCGGGCGCATGACGTTTCGGCGACACCTGGAACGCCTGTGCGCCAATCACCAGCCCGATAAACAGCAGAATCGGCACTATCGCGACCAGCGGAATGATCGACAGCAGCAGTGCGGTAAGCCCCAGGAAACAGACAATCGCCATCGCAATACCGGTCGCCAGCGAATAACCGATACGCCCACCCATCGCTTTCCAGCCGGGGTGGCCGATATAGACCGCTGGCGGGAACGGCGAGCCGAGCAGTGCACCGACAATCGCCCCCACGCCATCTGCCGCCAGCACCGCACGCAGGTTATAGCTGTCGCCACCTACGGCGGCGGACTCCACGTTATTGAGGATTTCAGTAAAGTTGAAGATACCCAGCGGGATAGCCGTCACCAGCAGCGGCCAGACCAGCTCCGATGGCACGCTGAACACTTCGCCGGTAAGGGAAGGCAGATGGAGCGCAAAATTGCCGGTTGCTTCTTTTACGGCAGCCGGATTCATGATGTCGCTCAGACCCAGCAGCGTAGCCCCCCAGCCGAGCACACAGCCAACGATGACCACGGCCAGCCCGCCTGGTAAACCGAACGGCAGACGGACATTCCCGACCCAGTTGAGCAGGATAATGGCGAAGCAGATGACGCCAATCCATGCGGTATCAAACATCTGATAAGCCGGGCGCATCGCGATAAAAGCAATCGCGATCCCGGCCAGCGTCCCGAGCATAGCGGCACGCGGTGTGTATTTACGGATGGTCGGGCCAACGACGACGCCGAGCAGGACAATAACACCGACGAACATCGCCCAGATAAGACCCAGCTTCCACGCCAGCATCCAGTCTTTATGAATCAGCAGCGTAGGCAGCATCACCACAAAGACCACGATAAACATATGCGGCACGCTGGGGCCATAAGGCAGGGCGGTAACATCATTGCGGCCTTCGCGCTGGGCTAATTTCCAGGCAAGCCAGGCATAGAAGAGATTTCCGAGGGGAAGTGCAATGCCCAGAGCAGGCAGGATACGACCATAAACCGTTGTTGCCGGGATTTGCGCGACGTACAGTGCCAGCCCGGAGAGCACCAGCACATTCAATAACACATTCGTGAACAGACCAAAAAAAGCATTTAAATCGCCCGCGACCCAAAGCTGTGGCCGATGAGCGAGATTTCCTTGCGCCATGATCCTACTCCTGACGTTATCAAGCTGTCATAAAGTGGCCGGTATAAGCTCTCCAGCCTCCCAAAGAGGTAATTTCTTTTTGTCCTTCTACCAGCCAGGGTTCGGCCAGCACACCCAGTACTTCACTACCGTCACTCAACTCGACCTTACCGACACACAATCCGACTGGTTCTTTTAGCAGGATCTCGCCAAGCCCGGCAGGCGGCACCGCCCAAATTTCCAGCGCAATTTGCCCGCCCTCTCCGGGTGTGCGAATCATGCCTGGGTGATTATCATTAATGCTCCAGCAGCGGTAGCAGGCGGCGGTAGTGTCTTCACGAACAAACTCAGCCTGTGCGGCAATCATATTAGGATTAAGCACAAGGCCACGCATTAATGTGCCATTAACGGCCAGTAAAATCTTATTACTTATCATGGTTTTTTGCTCTGAAAAGTGTGCAGCGTTAGCGGGTAAAACGGGTGCCACCCTTGCCACTAAGCGCGCGGGAAATGCCCTGCGGCGTGGTAATCAGGCCCAGCCCCTGCGGCTGAGCGCGTAAGTAAGTCAGCATGGCTTCAATTTTCGGGGCCATGCTGCCTGCGCCAAATTCGCGGCTTTGCAGCAGCGCTTCTGTTTCGGCGAGTGAAAGCTGGCTACGCCAGCGCTGCGTTGCCGCCGACAGCGACGACAGCGACCTTATCGCTACGCACGATCGTTCCCTTGCGACAGGGCGGTCAGCCCGGCAATGAAGCAGGCCAGCGGTGCGGTGGTAATACCCGCGCCAATTTGCCCGACCCCTGCCAGCTTATGGGCGATACCGGTATTGATAATGGGCAGAATATTGCTATCGACAACGCGCCGCGCATCAATGCCGCAGCCGCTGCCCACAAAATTGAGGGCGGGCAGGGTAAATGCTGGCTGGGTGGTTAAGGTAATTTCATGCATGGCCTGGCTGTGTCTCACCGCATCGGCCGGGGTGCCACCAACAAATTTCACGATAGCCGGTGACGCCGCCATGGCAAAACCGCCAATGCCTGCGGTTTCCGTAATGGCCGAGTCACCCAGATCCGCCGCCGCATCATTAACGCCAAAACCGGGGAAGAACAGGCCATCAACCGGGTTAGCCGGAGCCTGAAACCAGCGATCGCCGGTCCCGGAAAGACGGATACCGAAGTTGACGCCGTTGCGTGCCATCACCGTGACCATGGAACTGTGCGGGACATTGCTGGCGGCATCGAGCATCGATTTACAGGCCGCCATGGATAGATTCAGGAAGAAGTGATCGTTGGCCGCGATAAACTCCAGCACTTCCGGGCCCTTTTCAATGCGGGCCAGATGGGAGGCCAGGCGGCGAAAGAACAACCCGCTGGCCGCGACGTTGCGGTTATGGCATTCATCACCCATATGTAGCGCCTGGGCAATCATGGGCTTAAGTTCAATATCGCCGCTCATGGCAAGGGCTTTCTTGAGCACAGGCGCCAGCACATTGGCCATCCAGCGCAGACGGGTCAGGACCTCGTCATGATTGGCGCCAAAACGCAGCACTTTCCCGAGCCCTTCGTTGAAATTACAGTAGGCCCGGTTGCCATGCGTTTTGTTCTCTACTATCCAGACAGGCATGGAGGGGCTAATGATCCCCGCCATTGGCCCGGTGGCGTGGTGGTGGTGGCAGGGTTCCAGCGCGACCTCGCTGTTTGCCGCCATTAGCATGGCTTGCTCAACGTTGTCAGCCCACCCTTCAAGCACAATCGCCCCGGCAATCGCCCCTTGCATTGGGCCACACATGTCTGCCCAGGCGATGGGCGGACCTGCGTGCAAAATTTTGCGTTCTGCTGCCAGCGCCGGAATGGCTTCCTGCGCTGTACTGATTCCGATCAGCACCGGTTGCGCATCCAGGTAGCGCTGCAACGCGATGTCATTTGCAGCATCCACGCGGGTATCCGCCATTAATTTCGCCAACATCCAGTTAGCCTCTTCATCGCCGAATGCGGCGGGCTGCCATTGCAGATGCAACACGTCCCCCCCTGCATCCCGCAGATTATTGGCGAAACTCTCCAGACCCAGGTTGAGCACGCTGAGCGGTTGTTGAAATAACGTCGTCATAATCTATTTCCGTTGAAGGGCTACAAAAGCCGCCAGTCGCGCGGCCTCGATATTGCTGTCCGCCACCAGAACGCCAGCCTGTTCTAAACATTCAATTTGCTGCTGACGGTTCTGAGGATCGTCTTCGGTCCCGCAAACGTGCGCAATCAGCAAAAGGTGTCGCTGCGCTTGTGCGGCTTCTTGCCGCAGCGTGTCCAGTACGGGCAATAACGTTGCGCAAGGGTCTGCGCTGGCGCCGTAGCCCAGAACAATGTCAAACAGCAGAACCGCCGTGGTGGGATCGCGACCTTCCGACAACAGGCGTGCGTTGCGCAGTTTGGGGTCAATCATGGGATGCGGTCGGCCCTGGGTGAATTCGTCATCCCCCATATCGACCAGACTATGTCCGGTACCCTGTTGGCGGCTGCGTAATTCCGTGGCCCCACGAACAGGGGCGTTGGATTCACATGACAGCCCCGCCGCCAGCAGGGCGAGTTGTGCTTCGTAACAGAATGTGCCACCGGCGAACACGCCGCGAATGTCTTTTTGTTTTGCCGCCATTGCCCCAATACTGTTCCGGGCTTTGACGAGGAGAGATTCCCTGGTGCTGGTCTCTTTGGGCGCCTTTTTACCCTCTAACGTGGCTACCGCGATCTCCGCTGCGTGACGCAGACTGAGTGCGGGTATGACGCCTTCATATTGCAAACTGTGCTCGTCGGCGCCCAGAAAATGGACGACGACGGGTTTTTCACACTGGCGTGCGCAGGCCAGTACTTTTTGCATAATCCCTGGTGCTGGTGGTTTAGAAATAAGGACAATAAGTTGTGTTTCAGGGTCTTCTGCTAACAGGGTGATGCCCTGAATCATGCTCAGACCGCCGATGGCTTCGTGCAGATCGCGCCCGCCCGTGCCGATGGCCTGCGACACGCCAGCGCCAAGATGGTGAATATGGCAACTGACCTCTTGTAGTCCGGTCCCGGATGCTGCCACCAGGCCAATAGCGCCGCGTCGTACCACATTAGCAAAGCCCAGTGGCAGACCGTTGATAATGGCGGTACCGCAATCCGGCCCCATGACCAACAACTGATTCTGACTGGCATAACGCTTGATGGCAGCTTCTTGATCTTCCGGAACGTTATCGCTGAATATCATCACGTGCAGGCCGTTGCTCAGCGCTTTCAAGGCTTCGGCAGCGGCATAGCGGCCTGGCACAGAAATCAGGGCAAAATTGGCCTCCAGCGCGTCGTGCAGACCCATAGCGATACTGACAGGTACACGGTGTGTCGCGCCGGAAGCGGGCTCAACAGCAGAAGGGCGCAGCAAGGAGGCCGCGAGTGCCAGCGCCGCTTGCGCAGCAGCTTCGCTGGCTTCCAGCGCAATTAACAGATCGTTAGGGCGCGCGTCGATGACAATGTCCATGCCCGCGTCACGCATGCGTTCAATATTAGCCGGGGTCGCCATGGCGACAGATGCTTGCTCTACCCCATCCAGCGCGTTGAGTTTGGCGGAGATCTGCATAAGGGAAACGGAGTCCTTATACAGGTTCGGGAAACATTGATAGTGCAGTGTCATCTTTTATCCTTGGGCAAAAACGGTACTCGCTTTGCTGCTTACTACGTTGTATCGGTCTGCCGGAGCGTCATGGGCGCAGCGCCGCAATGACCTCCGCTGAATGGCTCACCCAGCCGACAATGGCGCCCTGGGCTTTGATCATCGCCAGCGCCGCCTGATGAAATTCCGGAAAGTAGGAGGCGCAGCAATCTTCCGGAATTACCAGCTCATAGCCACGATCGTTGGCTTCACGGGCGGTACTCTGCACACACACCTCGGTGGTGACGCCGCAGATAATGAGCGAGGCGATGCGGTGAGATTGCAGAATGAGATGCAGGTCAGTGGCGTAAAACGCCCCTTTGCCTGGCTTATCAATCACCGGCTCGCCGGGCTGTGGCGCGAGTTCGGGAATAATGTCGTGGCCGGGCTGGCCTCGCACCAGAATGCGGCCCATCGGACCGGGCTCGCCAATAAAGGTTTTACCGCCACGGGTGCGTTTGGCGGGCAGGCAGTCGCTGAGGTCATCACGGTGTCCTTCCCGGGTATGAATAACCAGCAGACCCGCCTCGCGAGCGCTTTTCAGCAATGCGGCACAGGGTTCGATCGCACGGCGAACAAGGGAGACGTCATTGCCAAGAGCTTCGCCAAAACCACCGCGTTCAACAAAGTCGCGCTGCATATCAATCACCACGAGTGCGGTGGTGGCGGGATCGAACTGAAAGTCAAAAGGTTGAGCTTTAATCGTGCGCATAAACGTTCCTTTGTTGATTCGCCTTTAGTTGGAGTGTACGGAGTGATAACGCCGTGTGCGCAAAAAGCTTTTCTGCCTGAACCTCAAAAAATATGAGGCATCTCTGTACGCGAAAACGCCATAATGCGTAAATCGTGAACTGGCGAGGCTTTAGGCGTACAAGCGTCGGATTTGGGTAAAAAAATCACCCAAAACAAGATAGCGGATTTGTGACCTCGCACCTATTGACAGGCGTAATCATGACCTCAGGAAGAGATATTGCGGCGATACAACTCTGCGACGCGTTACCCCCATGGCGCCCGATGGTTCCCTGGCTTCGGGTCCATTCGATTTTTCAGCGCGCCTGTAACGTGCAAACGCCACAAGGAAGGCTATGGGTGGTGCAGGCGAGCGGTATGCCGCTGGCCCCGGCGGGAATGGTGACTGACTGCGTTGACTTGCGCCCTTTTTTTACCGTTGGGGAACGGCTGCGCTGGCGTGATGAAACCTGCCTGTACGGCACAAAAGCGCGTATCGAACTGGGCTCAGCCATGCCGGTTTCCACGCGGCTAACACCCTGCGGCGAAGCGCAAATGCTGGCGCGCCTGGCAGCACAGATCGCCGCCTTTTTCAGCCATCAGCCGGAAAAAGGCATTCGTCTTGCGCTGCGTACGGACGCGACGTTAACACGCGCGCAGGCCTCGCTGATCCACTGGCTGCGCACGGGCGAAGGGGCGCTCAATGAACTCCTTATGGGCTTTATTGGTCGGGGGGAGGGGCTCACCCCCGCCGGAGATGATTTCCTGCTGGGCGTGTCGCTGGTTCTCAATAACTGGCGCTTTGCGCACGCAGCGGCATTCAGCGCGGCGCTGCTCCCCTTACTCGACCGTACGACCGATATCAGCCGCGCCATGCTGGAGCAGGGCTGTAATCATCATTACAGCGCCCAACTGCTGGCGCTGGCGAGAGGCGAAAGCGAGACAGGGCAGCAAGCCATCGCCCGCGTCGCCGACTACGGGCACTCTTCTGGTCACGACATGCTGGCGGGCATCCTCACGGCAGCGCATGCTTTAGCTTAACGGCGTAAATAACCCTTTCTGCACCTCCTGCTGTTTTAACTGCTGCAGCCACCAGTTAAAACAGGGGCGCGGCGGGCGGCTTTGCCAGGCCAGAAACAGCGGCGTCGGTTGTTTGCTCTCTTCAACATGCAGATGTACGAGTCGGCCATCATCAATATAGTGCTGGCAGATATGGCGTGGCAGAAAACCAATCCCCAGCCCTTTGAGATGCATAGAGATTTTCGCATGATAGTCAGGCACGACCACCGCTTTTTGTCCCCGTAGCTGCCAGGCAACTTTGGGTTCAAGTTTTACCGAGGTATCGGGGATGCACACCGCAGGATAAGGACGCAGGTCGTCGGCACGCAGTGGACGATGAATGGCGGTAAGAGGGTGATCGGGCGCGATGGCAAAGAGCCATTCGACCGTGCCAATCTCAAGGCAGCATATTTCACCGGGTAAGGCGACCTGGTTGGGCGCGGCAATGGCGATATCCGCCCGTTTTTCCAGTAAGGCGTCCCAGACGCCATCATGTACATCAATCGCGATATGAATTTCGGTTTGCGGGAAAAGTAATTCGCTTTCTGAGAGTAGGGTGTAAACCGGTCGCAGGCTGACAATATTATTAAGGGTAATATTGAGACGAGTCTCGACACCAGCGGCAATACGCTGGGTGGCAAACTGGAGATCATCCAGTTGAGTCAGGATAATCTGGCCTTTACTAATGAAATAACGGCCAGCCTCCGTTAATTCGAGCTGTTTCCCGAGGCGTTTGAATAACTTGAGTCCCAATTCACTTTCCAGCTTGTGAACCGTATAACTAAGCGCCGTCGGTACTTTATGCAGTTCCTCTGCGGCTGCGGCAAAACTACCGCAGCGAGCAATGGTGATGATTACATTCAATGCTTGTGCACTAATCAACATGCCGTCTCCCTTGCCGGATAGCGCGTTGTTATTTTTTAACGCATTACCTGCATCCAGACCAGCTTGCTCATCAGGTCCCTACTAAAAACAGGCGTGTTACGCTAATTCTCATCGCTATCGTGAGTTGCCGTTTTTTATCCTGGTTCTAAATCAAATAAGTATTTCTATATATTTCAGCGAGTAACCAATAATTAAATCGCTCACTATTCATACTGGTGTAAAACCCTACATTCCGTGTATTATTTGGTTTTTTGTGTCAGTTATCCACATTAAGTTGATTCTTAGATTGATGTTCAACGTGGTGAGTTGCTATTAACTACTTTAATGATTTTTAGGGAAAAAAAAGATAGCATGTGTACAGGTGAAATTTATATATTTGCTAGAAATAAACAGCGTGTTAGCACTGGTGTAATTTAATCACGCGATAATAAGGCGAATTGTTAATAGCCAAAGCATCTACGTACCCACACGACAGGCGAGCAGCCTAATTATAAAACGAATCTACCAATAACTGATCGCTCAGGTTATGTAGGTGGTGGGTATATAGTTTATTTTGTAAATCATGAGTATAGCTATGAACCATTATGATGATTTGCAGAGGTTTAAGGATAAGACCCGCAACCAAAAATACGAATTCAAGGATCTGTCGGCGCAGAACCTCTCTCCTGACCATGGAAGTTGGGCGATCATGAATCAGCTGGCTCCTGCAACAGAGGAGTCTAAACTGGCAATGGGTGGCCACGTTTCGCTACCGCAACCGCAGGCTGTCGCCCCGGATGTTTTCGCGAGCGAGCAACGTCATGAGCGCGTCGAAAGTATCGATATTATCGACAGTATTGAAAGCACCGAAACCAGCACCGAAAGCATTCTTCCCCCTGTCGACGCAGACTTACCGACGGTGACTACCCCGTCTATTTTCCGTGATGTTGCCGGACAACTTGCATCGCAATCGGCGGCACCTGCTGCGCCTCCAGCCCAACCGGCGGCTAACCCGGTTGTACCAACGACCACCACCACACCCGCTCCGCCTGCAACAGCGCCTGCTGATTATTCCCGGCTGTTTGCAACGAAAGCGCCAGAAGCAAAACCCACCGTAGAAAAAAACCAACCTTTACAATCTTTGCTAGAAAGGATCGCTTCATGCCGTTGATTTGTGTTTGTTCACCGAAGGGTGGTGTTGGGAAAACGACGCTCACGGCTAATCTGGCTTACGCCCTTGCGCGTTCTGGCAGTAAGGTCCTGGCACTGGATTTTGACGTACAGAACGCACTGCGTCTGCATTTTGGCGTGCCGCTGTCTGACGAGCGTGGTTATGTCGCCAAAGCGGCCGAGTCCTCGGACTGGAGCCAGTTCGTTTTGACCGCAGGCGGGAATATCTTTGTGTTGCCTTATGGCGAAGCCAGCGAAGATCAACGCCAGATATTCGAAGAGCGTCTGACGAATGACGAACATTTTCTGATTCGTGGCCTCAACACGTTGCTGAATTATCCGGGCCTGATCATTGTGGCCGATTTTCCTCCTGGTCCCTCTGCTGCACTGAAAGCCATGTCGCGCCTGGCAGACCTGCATCTGGTCATCATGCAGGCGGACACCGCCTCTCTTTCCCTGTTGCCTCACGTTGAAAATCACCGTCTCACCGGGGATGTTCTCAATCGAAAAGCGGGTCATTATTTCGTGCTCAACCAGAGCGACAACCGTCGTCAGGTCAGCCGGGATGTCACCGCATTTATGGAACAGAAATTAGGTAATCAACTTTTAGGCGTTATTCATCGTGATGAAAGCGTCGTAGAAGCGAATGCCTCGCAGCAATCGGTTTTCGACTTTAGTCCTGCATCCGCCGCTGCATTCGATATCGAACTCATTGCAAAAAGAGTCGCCGGAATCTTAGGCGTAAAAATCGGAGACGGCACGGTTCACAGTAAACCGACAATGTCTGGCTTCTAATTCGCGCAGGGCAACCTATGAAAAAGTTCCTTTATGTTTTGCTGGTACTGGCAATGCTACCTGTTGCGCTGCTGGTCATCATTACGCCTATGGACAGCCAGAAACAGTACATTTTTGGTCTGCTCAGCATCGGTGTGCTGTTTTTAATGGGATTCAGCAAAAAACGCAGTGTGTCCGTCATTATGGTGGTCATGTCGATTTTATTATCGACGCGCTATATGTATTTCCGCCTGACGCAAACCCTGCATTTTAATTCCGAAATTGAAACCATCCTTGGGATGGGGCTGTTTCTGGCGGAGGTCTACGTCTGGGTCATGTTGCTGCTGAGCTATCTGCAGACGGTCTGGCCGTTAAAACGCGAGATTGTGCCGCTGCCGGATGATATGAGCCAGTGGCCGACGGTGGATGTCTATATTCCTACCTATAACGAGCCACTGGATGTGGTGCGTGATACGGTGCTGGCGGCGCAATGCATTGATTATCCTCGTGATAAAATGAATATCTACCTGCTGGATGACGGCAAACGCCGCGAGTTTGCTGTTTTTGCCGCAGATGTTGGCGTTGGGTACATCACGCGTAACGACAATAATCACGCCAAAGCCGGTAACCTCAACCACGCCATGAAGCTGACGCAGGGTGAGTTGATTACCGTGTTCGACTGCGACCACGTTGCGACACGCATCTTCCTGCAGGCAACGGTGGGCGGTTTCCTGAAAGATCCGAAACTGGCGCTGGTGCAGACACCGCACTATTTCTACTCGCCGGACCCGTTCGAGCGTAACCTCTCCGTTGGACGTAACATCCCTAACGAAGGGTCGTTGTTTTACGGGCCGATTCAGCAGGGCAACGACAACTGGAACGCCACCTTCTTTTGCGGCTCCTGTGCGGTGATTCGTCGTAGCGCGCTGGAAGAGATTGGCGGTTTTGCCGTAGAGACCGTTACCGAAGATGCTCACACCGCGCTCAAATTGCAGCGCCGTGGTTGGGGCTCGGCATTCCTGGATATCCCACTGGCTGCCGGTCTGGCGACTGAACGTCTGGTGCTGCACGTTATCCAGCGTACCCGCTGGGCGCGTGGGATGACGCAGATTTTCCGTCTGGATAACCCGCTGTTTGGTCGCGGCCTGACTATCCAACAGCGCCTGTGCTACCTGAGCGCCATGCTTTACTACCAGTTTGCGCTGCCGCGTATTGCGTTTGTGACCGCGCCGCTGGCCTATCTGTTGTTTAACCTGAACATTATTCACTCCTCAGCGAGCCTGGTTTTCGCCTATGCGCTCCCGCATCTGTTCCTCGCGATTTACGTCAACTCGCGCATGAACGGGCGGCATCGCTATAGCTTCTGGGGGGAGATCTACGACCTGGTGCTGGCCTTCCATATTGCACTACCGACTGTGGTGACGATGTTTTTCCCGAAACGCGGCAAATTCAACGTGACCGACAAGGGTGCGCTGCTGGACGTGGGGTACTTTGATTTTAGCGTGGTGCGCCCGCATTTGATTATCGCCCTGCTGCTGGCGGCCGGGGTGATTGCCGGTATCGTTCGCGCCTGTGCTCATGACTACTTTGGCGTGGATCCGCGCGTTATCGCCCTTAACGTCGGTTGGGGCTTGTACAGCCTGATCTTTCTGTTGGCCGCGATTGCCGTTGCGCGCGAAACCCGACAGACGCGCAAAACCATTCGTATTGATGCGGAAATCCCGGTACTGCTCCACCATGCCAGCGGCGTGGTGACGCGCAGCCATACCGCTGACCTGTCGATGGGCGGCTGCCGTATTGTGGCGCCGGATGATCGCCATCTCGATGATGAGATTGAAGAGATTGAGCTGCTGCTGCAATCCGGCGCGATCCTCATTCCGGTAAAAACCATCGCCACGGATGAAGAATCGATTCGTCTGATGTTTGAAGACATCCCGCTCGCTCGCCGTCGTGAACTGGTGCGCGTGGTGCTCTCCCGTGCGGATGCATGGATTCACCCACCGAAACCTCAGGACAACCCGTTCCGTTCGTTGGGGACCATTATGCGTTGTGTGTTTGACCTCTTCTGGCTGACCTGGAAAGACCGTCGCGAAAACCGCCGTTTGCGCGCCGGGCAGGACCAGGCCGCTTCCCAGGAGGAGGGCAACGCATGAAACGTCTGACAACACTGGCTGTACTGGTCGGCGCACTCTTTATGATGCCGCTGCATGCCGAAGACACCTCCATCGAGTCGCTACTGAAATTAAACGAGCCGGCGGAGACGCCACCCGTGCCGCCGCCCGGCGCACCGGTATTTATTCCTTCGGTGGTTAACAGCATCAGTCTCGCGCAGATGGGTTTCCCGGAAGGGATTTCCCTGACGGGTGGTCAGTTCCAGGGGGGCGCCTCCTTTACCCTGCCAGTGGACCAGGTGATTACCACGGCGCGCCTTGAACTGAACCTGAAAGTGTCGCCCGCGATGGTGGCGCGAAATGCCACCATGCAGTTGATGCTCAATGGTCAGCCGCTGGGGACGGTACCGCTGACCGTGACCGACAGCGACACCGCGCGTTATCAGTTGGATATTCCCTCGGCGCTGATGGTGTCGAGCAACAACCTGAGCTTTAAAATCAACGATGGCGATGCCATGCAGTGTCAGCGCGACCTGAGCGATAAATATCGCGTCACCATCATGGCGGATTCCCGTTTCGAACTGGAAGGGCAGCAACTGGACATTGGCGCCGATTTAAGCCACTTCCCGCGCCCGTTCTTTGACAGCATGCAAATGACCCCGGCGGCGATCGCCATGGCTTTCCCGGCGAAGCTCAGTGGCGATACCTTAAGCGCCAGTGCGCTGATTTCGTCGTGGATGGGGATCCAGGCAGACTACCGTGGTGTGTCGTTTGCCGCCTATCATGACCGCTTGCCGGAAAAGAACGGCATCCTGATTGGTCATCCGGGCGAGCAAATTGGTGGCCTGACGCTGCCGACTACCGAGCAGCCGCTACTCAAAGTGGTCGATAACCCGGCAAACCCGGTTTATAAGCTGCTGCTGGTGGTGGGTAAAGATGATGCCAGCCTGCGCGCGGCGGCATGGCGTTTAACCCGCGGCAATTTCGCCATGCAGACGCCGTCGGTGGATGTCACCACCCAAACGATCCCGGCGAGTAAGCCTTACGATGCGCCGCGCTGGATCCCTACCGATCGTCCGGTAAAACTATCAGAACTGATCCGTAAAGATCAGAGCCTGACCACCACGGGGCTGTGGCACGATGCGTTGCGCGTAGCATTCCGTGCGGCACCGGATCTGTTCCTGTGGGATGGCGAAACGATTCCTCTGCATATTGGTTACCGTTTCCCGACGGAAAGCTGGATTGATGAAGACCGTTCGTGGCTCAGCATGACCATGAACGATACCTTCCTGCATAACCTGCCGGTGAATAAGCAGGGGGCGCTGGAAACGTTGTGGCATAAGCTTGGCGGTGATGCGCGCCAGGAGAAGTTTGATATGCCGCTGGAGCCGTACATGATTTATGGCGACAACCAGCTCTCGCTGTACTTCAACATTCAGCCCAAGGCGAGCGCCCCATGTAGCGTGCTGCTGAACAATAACATTAAGAGCCGTATCGAAGACGATTCGTGGATTGATCTCAGCCATACGCGTCACTTCGCGCTGTTGCCGAACCTCTCTTATTTTGTGGGCGCGTCTTTCCCGTTCACCCGGCTTGCGGATTATTCGGAAACGGTGCTGATGTTGCCGGAAAAACCGACTGAAACGCAGATTGCCACGCTTTTAGATATGGCGGCACGTTCCGGTAACGCGACGGGAACGGCGCTGGGCCGCAACCGCGTGTTGCTCGGCGTACCCACTGGCGGGGCGGGTGTTGAACTGCTGAACGACCGCGATGTGCTGGCGGTCACGGGCCTGGATCAGCATGACTTTAACCGCGCGATCCTCAATACCTCGCCGTTTGTGATGCACGACTCTACGTTGGGCGTACGTGAGCCGACAAACTGGGAGCGTATCAAACGCTGGATAACAGGGGACTGGGCATCAGACGGGCTGGATGCTGACCGCTACTTCTCCTCCAACGAAGCCTGGCGCGGGTTTGTCAGCTTCCGTTCACCGTGGAATAACGATCGTCTGGTGGTACTGGCTATCGGCAGCAATGACGAGCAGCTCTCACGCCTGCACGGTGACCTCGGCTCAGCGAAAATTAACGCCGGGATCCGCGGCGACGCAGCGGTGATCACCAATGAGAACGGCGTGCGCAGTTTCCGCGTGGGCGAGCAGTTCCCGAGTGGCGAGATGCCAACGCAAATGCGGGTGATTTGGTATGCGAATCAGCACTCGGCGCTGCTGGCGATTTTAGGGCTGCTATTTGGTTGTATCGTTGGCTCGGTGCTCTTTGTCTGGCTGCGAAACCGCGCGAAACGACGTCTGGATTTGGACAACCGCAAATAAGAGGGTGACAAGAATGATGATAAAAACCGCCCGCCGTTTGACGACGCTGTGCCTGTCCAGCGCGCTCACTTTCGGTATGCCAGGGCTGGCTCATGCCGCCGCGAATGATGCCGCGCTCAAAGCCTTATTTGACCAGGCGAACTACTGGCATGAGAAATCCCACGATGACCTGGCGATGGAGTCGCTGCGTAAAGTGTTGATGGTGGATGCCAATAACACCCAGGCGATGTACCTGATGGCGTTATGGGCGCAGCAAAATGGCGATCTGCAAGTCTCGTCACAATGGCGTACGCGTCTGGCCCAGGTCTCTCCTGACGATCCGGGGTTGCAGGCGCTGGATAATGCCAAACAACTGACGCAGGTTCCGCAGGGGCAATTGAGCCTTGCCCGCCAGCAGGCGCGCAGCGGCAACGTACCGGCGGCGCTGGCGACCTGGCGCAGCATGTTTAATGGCGATACGCCGCCACCCAGCCTCGCCCCTGAGTACTACCAGACGATGGCGGGAGACAAAACCCTTTATCCGCAGGCCGTGTCGCAACTGAAAAATTTCGTGATGCATAACCCGCAGGATACCTCTGCGCGTATCGCACTCGGCAAAATCCTGACCTGGCGTGAAGAGACGCGCCGCGACGGCATTTTGTTGCTCGAACCGATGGCCAGCGGCAGTAAAGAGGCCGATGACGGGTTGCGTCAGGCGCTGTTATGGCTGGGGCCGCAGGCAGGCGATGAGCGCTTCTACGACACCTGGCTACAGCGCCATCCGCAGGATACTGATGTCCAGAACTATTACCGTAAAAATGTCGGCGGCGCGGCGAAAGGCGCGGGCTATACCGCGCTGAACAGCGGTGATAACAGTGCGGCAAAAAATAAATTTGAGCAGGTGCTGCAAACCAACCCTAACGATGCTGACGCCCTTGCCGGGATGGGCTACATCGCCCAGCGTAGCGGTGATTACAAAGCGGCGGCACAGTACCTGAATCGGGCAGCCAGTCAGGGCGGGGATGCTTCTGATGAGCGCAAAAATCAGGCCGCAGACGCGGCGTTTTACGGCCAGCTCGCCCAGGCTCAGCAGGCATTGAAAGAGGGTAATATCAGCCAGGCGCTGGCGCTTTCGGCCCCGCTGGCACAAGAGAGCGGGGAGCGTGGCACGGCAGGAAAACTGTTCCGTGCTTCTGTACTGCGGCAGAACAAAGACTTTTCACAGGCCGAACAGACCCTGCGAGGTCTTCTCAACGAGCAGCCGCAGAACGCCCCGGCACGGGAAAACCTCTATTACGTCCTGCGCGACCAGAATAAAACGGAAGAAGCGCAGGCGATGCTGCGCACTTTACCCGCCAGCCTGCAGGAAAAACTGCAGCCGCGTGTGGTCGCGGGGGCGCCTGGCGATCCGATTCGCCGTCAGGCACAGCAACTGGTCCAGGCCGGTAATACTGATCAGGCGATTTCGGTACTGCGCCAGGGCGTTGCCCGCGTGCCGGATGATCCGTGGCTGCGTCTTGACCTTGCCCGCCTGCTGCAAAAATCCGGGCAGGAAGGTGAAGCGGCCACGGTGATGATCCCGGCGGGTCGCGATGGTGCTAACAGCAACTCGCTGTACGCCGCTGCGCTCTATGCCAGCGAAAGCGGGGCCTGGCAGCAGGCCAACTCTCTGCTGGCGCGTATTCCGCCGTCCAGCCGTAATAGCCAGATGCGCGATCTGTCGGAAAGTGTGAATTACAACCTGCAAATGGCGACGGCAGAACGTTACCTTTCACAAGGGAACATGACTGCGGCGTCCAATACGCTGAAAGCGCTGGCCAGTCAGCCGCCGAAAAGCCCGGTCGATGCAGGGAAACTGGCGCGGATGCTTGCCCGTTCGGGTGACATCACCACCGCCGTATCGCTGGTGCGCAACAGTATTAAAGACGGCGTAGAAGGCAACGCCGGGGATTATGCCGATCAGATAGCAGTACTGAACCAGGCGGGGCTCACTCAGGAAGCGCAAACCCTGATGTCGAACCCGGAGCTACAGGCGCGCAGTACGCCTGCTCAGCTTGCGGGGATCCGCAATGGCTACGTGATTAATGAAGCCGACAAACTGCGTGAAGAGGGCAACTACGCCGCGGCGTATGACAAACTGATCCGTGCGCTGCAAAGCGACCCGCAGAACACCGATTTGATGTTCGCTATGGGCCGTCTGTACCAGACAGGCAAAATGAACAAAGAAGCGGGCGTGCTCTATGACTACCTGATGACCCGTGATACCGAGGATCAGGCGGCACGTGTGGGGGCTATCGACGTTGCGCTGTCCGAGAATAACGTGCAGAAAGCTACTACCCTTGCCAGCGGTCTGCGTAGCGACAGCTCACCGGAACGCATGCTGCTGCTGGCGCGTCTGGAAGAGGCAAAAGGCAACCACCAGCAGGCGATGACCTACTTACGTAGCGCACGCGGCAAGCTGGTGGGGCTGGAGTCGTCTAATAGCGCCGCTACGCCGACGATTGGCGGCATACTGTTGGCAGATAATCCGTTTACCACCACCAGTAAAACGGCGCCGCAATCGAGTTCTCCGCAGGCGTTGTACGGCACCATCCTGCCGTGGCAGGTCGCGCAAGTGGCCCGTGAGCCGGGGAGCAGTTTGCCGGGCACAACCCGTACCGATTTGCCGGTCGAGACCGCGCAAAGCCGCACTCTGCGTCAGGTTGATAACATGATGCAGGAGCTTGATGAGAAGAAAGGGATGTGGTTGCAGGGCGAGGTCGATATCCGTGGCCGTGACGGTGAGTCGGGCACCAGTAAACTGACCGAAGCCAAAACGCCGCTGACCTGGTCAAGTTCGCCGTTTGGTGAGTCGCGCTTCGAGTTTACCGCCACGCCGATCAGTTTGAGTTCAGGAACCGCTTCGGGTGATGCCTGGCGCCGTTATGGCTCGAACCCGCTGGCGAATGCGGTAACCAATATCAGTCAGTCTGTCACCAATGCCAATACCACGACCGATACCAACGCGACGGACAAGTTTACCGACCTGTCCGGGTATGCGGATGCGAACAAATTGTCGCCGTTTACTGATACTGGCCTGGAACGTCTGGACAGATTGTTAGGTACCGACTTAGGCCGTCTGAAAGCGCTCAGTACTTCCAGCTATAAAGCGAGTTCCAGCGATCCGATTAACTCATCAACGGATTCGCAAAACGGCAACGGCGTTGAGCTGAATATGGCGCTCAGTGGCGATAGCTACCGTGTGGATATCGGCAGTACGCCGCTCGGTCAGGACATGAGTACGCTGGTGGGCGGCGTGAAATGGTCGCCGAAACTCTCTAATTACCTGACATTAATTCTGACCGGCGAACGCCGCGCAGTCACCGATAGCCTGCTCTCCTATGTTGGCCTGAAAGATAAATATTCAGGGGACAGTTGGGGGCAGGTGACGAAAAACGGCGGTAGCGTACAACTGAGCTATGACGACGGTGATGCGGGCTTTTTCGTGGGGGGCGGTGGTTACAGCTACATTGGCAATAACGTGGCGAGCAATACCAGCGCCAACGCCAATGCTGGCGTGTACCTGCGTCCGTGGCATGACGATTTCCGTCAGTTGCAGACGGGCTTAAGCGTCAGTTGGATGAATTTCTCGAAAAACCTCAGCTACTTCACCTATGGGCAGGGGGGCTACTTTAGTCCGCAGAACTATGTCAGCGTGTCGTTACCTGTCGATTTCTCACAAAAAATCGATAACTGGAAGCTGAGCCTGGGCGGATCGGTGGGATACCAGTCCTACACCCAGGATAAGAGCGATTATTTCCCGAACGATCCCGAAGCACAGAGAATGTTGCAGCAACTGGCTGATATGGGCTTTACCAAAGAAGCGCAGTATGGCAGCAAATCGCAAAACGGGATTGGCTATACCTTCCGGGCAGGGATTGATTACAACCTGAACAAGAACATGACCGTCGGCGGCAAGGTCGGTTACGACACCTTTGGCGACTATAACGAAAGTACTGCCGGGATCTGGTTCCGCTATATGTTGGGAGATAAATAATGACGTCGAGTACGGCTAATCCTTTACTGCTGTCTTATTTTCAACGGCAGCAAACGCCAGCCGGTTGGTTTGACCTGCTGTCGGTAATGGTTGATGGCATGGTGAGAAACGTGGGGGAAGCGGAAAGCCAACCCTTCTTGCGCCAGATGGGTGAGTCGCTGGCGGCACGTTTTCCTCTACCTGCCTCACAAACCATCGGCGAACTCGAAGCCAACATCAACGCGCTGCTTGCTGAGTTTAATTGGGGCTATATTGATATTGATGCCAGCGAAGAGGGATTATCGTTCCGCCATCAGGGGTTACCGGTTTCCCGTGATGAGAACAGCCAGACGCGTTGGTGTTACGCATTTTGCGCCATACTGGAAGGGCTTTATTCCCGTTGGCTGCAGGGACAGGGCGGAAAATCGCATCTCGCTTTTAGCCGCGAACGGCTTTACTCCGTATCGGACGTTGTGTTCCGCTACGCTAACCCACAATGAGTCTGAGTATGTTTAAACGTGTTTTCGCCATGATGGTGATGATGGTGAGTGTGCTTTTTTCCTCGTTTTCACAGGCGGGACAGGCCTGGGAAGCGTACAAAGCGCGCTTTCTGATGACGGATGGCCGTATTGTTGATACCGGCAATAAAAACGTCTCTCACACGGAAGGCCAGGGTTTCGCCATGCTGATGGCGGTGGCCAGCAATGATAAAGCGGCGTTTGACCGCATCTGGGGATGGACAGATAAGACGCTCAGGAACAAGGACAATGGTCTGTTCTACTGGCGTTTTAACCCCGTCGAGCCGGATCCGATTGCCGATAAGAATGACGCAACGGATGGCGATGCGTTAATTGCATGGGCGTTGTTAAAAGCCAGTCAGCGCTGGAATGATAACAGTTATGCCACCGCATCGGATGCCATTACCCAGGCGATGATTAAACATACGGTGATCAATTTTGCGGGTTATCGGGTGATGCTGCCGGGGGCGAAGGGGTTCAATCTCAACAGTTATGTGAACCTGAACCCGTCCTATTTTATCTTCCCGGCATGGAAAGCGTTCGCCAACCGTAGCCATCTGGTGGTCTGGAATGATCTGATCCGTGATAGCACTACGCTGCTTGGCAAAATGGGCTGGGGCCAGTCGCATTTGCCTACCGACTGGGTATCACTGTCGGCGGATGGCAAACTGAGCCCTGCTAAAGAGTGGCCGCCGCGCATGAGTTTCGACGCCATTCGTATTCCGTTGTATATCTCATGGTGGAACCCGCAGAGTTCGCTGCTGACGCCGTGGCGCAACTGGTGGCAGGGTTATGATCGTAGCCGCACCCCGGCCTGGGTGAACGTTACAACCAACGATACCGCCCCGTACAATATGAATGGCGGTTTGCTGGCGGTACGTGATTTGACAATGGGCCAAACGTCTGGCGAGCCGCAAATCAACGCGCAGGATGATTACTATTCTGCCAGCTTGAAAATGTTGGTCTGGCTGGCACAGCAGCAACAGTAATTTTCCGTTTTTTCTGGTGATGTCTCCTCACCCTCTCCCTTGAGGGGTGAGGAATCCCCACAAAAATGCGAGCACGAACGGTCCCCTCTCCTCTTTGGGGAGAGGGCCAGGGTGAGGGGGAAAATTCGCTGGTCGCCACCCCTCCCGAATGGCGGCGCAGGCGACTTATTCATGCTACGACTTGCCCCCTTGCTTCGGTGAGGGGAAACAACCTACTGCGGATAGGGCACCCAGTCGCCGCCGTTCAGCCGAACATACGGCTTATTCTGGTACTGAATCACCACGGCGTTAGCATTTTCTGAAACCGGAGCTGTCTGCGGCAGGCCGCTGGTCAACTGATCCCAGTTCACACGATCTTCGGTAAATATCTTGCCGTCCAGCACGCGTGTTACCAGTTCTGATATCGCCAGGAAGCTGCTCGGTTGATTGACCTCAATCGCTGGTCCTTCATGCGGTGCCTTCATACCAAAGAACTTGATTGCCGTTGGGACGTGGGTAATCGATGGGCTTGGAATATCACGCAGGCCGGAAACCTGCATCTTGTCGCCCTGCAGCGCCGCGCCATGTTCCGGCACCATCACCACCATCACCTTACGCCCGGATTTCTCCAGTTGCGTGAAGAAGGCATCCAGCTCATCAAACAATTTCTGGGCGCGAATTTTATAGTCCGCCGTCTGGCGCACGCCGGGGAAATGGTTACCGTCGTGCAGTGGCAGCAGGTTATAGAAGGTCGCGGTACGCTGACCATTATTGTTCGCCTCGTTCTCCATCCAGCGGTTTAACACGGCGGTATCGTCATAGACCGGGGAGCCATCAAACGACAACAGAACTGGCGGCAAGCCTGCCTGATTCATCAACGGCACCTGCACGCCGCCGTTGTCGCGGATCTCTTTGAGGAAATCACCAAACACGCCGTTGTGATCCATCATCAACTGTTGGATGAAGCCCAGTTTGGCCAGGTTATCAAACAGGTAGCACTGGGCACCGGCTGTCTGGTAGAGATTTTTATGCGATGTCTGACCGCAGCTCGCGCGTAGCAGACGAATGGCCGCCGGGCCGCTATAGGCAGTGGCCGAATTAAACTGCTTAAAGACAATATCGAAATGTGACCACAGTGGGTGCGATGACAAACCTGCGGCTTCAATATCTGACCAGGAGAGCGAACAGATGTTGATAATCAGCAGATCAAAAGGCTGTGCATCTGCCGGCAACTGTGTCGGAAACGGCGTCTGGCGTTTTTCTTCGGAGGCATAGAAACTGGCGAGCCAGGCATTCAGGTTCTCTGAGGTTGGCGGCGCGGTTTGTGCCGGGATATCGCCCACCACGGGTGTTGCCGCGGTATTCGCGACGGTCGGCGCCACTGTACCGCCCGTTGTGGCAAGGGTATTTTGCTGAGTGCTTTGCGGCCACAGGGTGAAGGCCGGGCCGACAATCGTCAGCACGTTCAGCCAGATCATGATGGCGACGACAAATACCGTGACGCGGATCCACTGCGCCAGGAACAGCCAGGCGACCAGCAACACGAACAGCGCGCCAACCATCTGCCAGTTTATAAAACGCGTTACCAGATCGAGCAGGTAATCGGCGCTAAAGCCTGCTACCTGGGAGCCCTGACTCATAATGCTATCGATACCCGGTAGCCAGGTATCATGCCAGAACAGGCCGAAACCAATCGGGATAGCAATCCAGTGGCGCAGGCGGTGCAGGCCCGGACCAGGCAATGGCATCAACAGAAAGGCCATAAACACCAGGTTCAGCAACGGATGAAAATTAAGGTAGCCCGCCCACAGCAAACCAAATTTCACCAAAAAATAGAAATTCCAGCCGGATAAACCGCGCCAGTGTTGCCACAGCGTCGAGGGCCTGGAAGGCGTCAGCGTTTGATTAGTCATGTTTTCGGTCTGCCTTGACGAACGATTCCCGACGCAATATGCCGGCCGGTTTAACGTAGCGAGGTTTAATAAACATTATTCTTGCAATAAGACGAATGCGGTACAGCCAGTGGCGTGCCAGATAGCCCAGCGGGAAGAAAATCAGCGCGCAAAGGATAACGAGTTCAATAATATCGGCGATGGACATCATGATGCGCTCCCCGTCTCTTCACTTAACAGTCGCAGGGGTTGGGGGATACGTCGCCAGACTTGCCCGTCATGCTCGGCATTCATGATTTTCGGCTCATCGCTTGTACCCGCCAGCGGACTGCCCCATTTTTCCGGCCCGACGTCCCGCAACAGCACCAGCTCGGCCGCAATCTGGTTGTCTTCGAACCACACCATGCGGTTAGAGAAGATATCGGCTGTGGGTAGCGGGAAAATGTGGTTAAGGGCGGTGTCGAGATCGTTTACACGACAGAATGATAAAAACATCAACAGGCGATTATCGCCGATGGTGACAATATCCCCGGCACGGTTCGGGCGGCAGAGCGTTAGCGCTTGTTCTACGCGAATGCCGGGCACCGGGCGCAGCGCCACCAGCACCCCTTTGCCGTCTGGCGGTAACAGCGTGTTATTCACCATATTGGCTACCGCTTCGCAGAACGTGGTCCACGGCTGGAAGCCGCGCAGCTTGAGCGGCAGTGTCATTGAGAGCAGCGTAGAGATATCTTCCGGCACAATGCGTTTAAATTGTTGCCCCTGTACGCTTTCGATAAGCGTCAGGCAGCGGGAGAGTGGGGCGTTCCAGGGGATGACCATGTTTGCGCCACACCGCAACAGCAAACGTTCATCGGTGGCGCGCAGGCTGGCCCTGGTTTCACGAACGATAATCTTTAGTGCACTGCCGCGCTGGCGGCGCAGAGTATGAATCTGGCGGGCAATGGTTTCGATTTGGTTATTCTGACTCAGGGCGAAAATAAGGGTCGCGGCCTGGCTGGTTCGCGCCTCGTCAAACATTCCTTCGTTGGTTTTAAATAGCGTCCAGTGTTCAGAAAGCGCGGGCGCCCCTTCCAGGACATCGACATTACTGAGCACCCGTTTTTCATCGCTGCGCGGCTGGACGGAGGCCTCTTCCTGCTTCGCTAATTGCCAGTGACCATCGTGGTGTTCAAGAATAAGTTGTTGCTGGGCACTCACGCCTCTGTCGTTACACCACCAGGCCACATCATAAAGATGTGTTCCGCTTGTATAACGCAAACTTGCCAAACCAAACAATGAACGGTATTTACCTATCAATACTGATGATTGCCTGTCGCTATTGTTTGCAGGGTTTATTACCAGCAATGCGCAGTTATGATATTTCGTCCACTCATGAATTCGTATTAGCCAGTGGTGTAATTTCTCCGCTGATATATTCTGCCAGGCGTTATTTGCACATAGCAAAATGAGTAAATAATTCTCAGGTTCAATAGAACAAAGTAAATCGCGGGAGAAAAAGTATAGACCCTTTTCATGATTTGGCATGGAAAAAAGTTGTATTTTTTGGGGGCCGTGATCGGATTCTAATCTGAGGATGTTCTGCAAATCATAACCCATACCCGCAACCGCGACTTTCGCGTTTTCAGATTGCGATGCAATTGTTTGATTAACAAGACTAATTGCATCTTCTTCACGATCGGCGTTAATCCACCAGACGCCGCCGGCAGGCATGTGACGTAATTCGTCCCATAGCGACTGGATGCCAATAGAAAATATGGGGTCCACGGTGTCCCTCTACGCGTAATTTATCTGTATCTCAGTTTACTAGCGAAAGCAGAGAAATAAACCTAACATTGAAATTAAAGAACATCAGATTTAGCATGTAAACGAATTTCGTCGCAAATACCTTACTAAGAATGTACGCAATCTTTTCCTGATTATAAGGATCGTGTCTGAATGCATAACGATGAACCTAAAACTCAGATGGATTCGACGCTGGGTTATACGTTTCAAAATGATTTTTTGGCGCTCAGTAAGGTGTTTTCTCTGCCCGAAATAGATTATGCCGATATTTCCCAGCGAGAACAGTTGGCGGCGGCTATTAAACGTTGGCCCCTGCTGGCAGAATTTGCTCGTCAACAATAAGGAAGCCGTGGATGGCTGTATTGGGGTTACAAGGGGTACGCGGCGGTGTGGGCACCACATCAATTACCGCGGCGCTTGGCTGGGCATTACAACTTTTAGGGGAATCGGTACTTGTTATTGACGCCTGCCCCGATAACCTCCTGCGCCTCTCATTTAATGTTGATTTCGACCACGCCGACGGTTGGGCGCGCGCGCTTCTGGACGGCAAAGACTGGCGCGACGCGGGCCTGCGTTATACCTCCAGCATCGACATTCTGCCCTTTGGCCGCCTGACGGATGACGAATGGGAAAACCGGCACCTCTTGTATGAGCCGCCTGGTCAGCTAACGACGCTATTACAGGCACTGAAAACACAGCAGCGATACCAATGGGTGCTGGTTGACTTACCGCACGGCTGCTCGCCGCTGGCGCGCCAGTTTCTTGAATATTGCGACCACGCGCTGGCGGTGGTGAAACCGGATACCAACTGTCACGTGCGCTTGCACCAACAGCGGCTGCCGACAGGCGCGCACATCCTGATTAATGATTTACGTATTGGCAGCCAATTGCAGGATGACCTTTATCAAGTGTGGCTTCAAAGCCAGCGCAACCTGATGCCTGTTCTCATCCACCGTGATGAAGCGATGGTGGAATGTCTGGCAGCCAAACAGCCGTTGGGGGAATACCGGAGTGATTCACTGGCGGCGGAAGAGATCCTGACGCTGGCAAACTGGTGTTTGCTGCACTGTTCGCCCGCAGCCACACCAGGGGAACAACACGCGAGGGTGCCTGAATGAGTCGCCTGGCCGCCTGGTTTCTGACCCCCCCGGTCTATGCCCGCTTAAGCGAGCGTTACCGCTTTTATCGCCGGAATAAGGCGTCGGGGTTCAGTGCGGCATGCGGCTGTTTCTGGGTAGCACTGGCATGGTTGTTTCTGCCGCTGGAAAATGATCGCTGGCAGCGGGTGCGTGAGCAGCATCAGACGCTGTTTCCACACATTAATCCGGACAAACCGCGTCCGCTTGACCCGGCACGTTACCTGTTGCAGGTTCTCTGGCTGCTGGCAACTTTGCCACAGCATGTGGCAGCGCAGGCGCAGAAACCTGAACGCGTCCATAAGCTGCGCGAACGTTACCATCGCTGGCTGGATTCTCTGCCCACCCGCGTTTCTGACCAGACCCGCCACCTGGATAACCAAAAAGAACTGGGGCATCTCAGCCGGGGAGCGCGACGTTTCATTCTGGGGATCATCATCACCTTTTCATTGATTCTGGCGATCGTCTGCATTACCCAGCCGTTTAACCCCCTGTCGCAATTGATCTTCTTGCTGCTGTTATGGGGCGTGGCCCTGTTGGTCCGCCGTATTCCGGGGCGTTTCTCCGCGCTGATGCTGATCGTTCTGTCGCTAACGGTCTCCTGCCGCTACATCTGGTGGCGCTATACCTCCACCCTGAACTGGGATGACCCGGTCAGCCTGGTGTGCGGTATCGTGTTGCTGTTCGCCGAAACCTATGCGTGGATTGTGCTCATCCTTGGCTATTTCCAGGTGGCCTGGCCGCTTAATCGCCAGCCGGTGCCGCTGCCAAAAGATATGGCTCTCTGGCCGTCGGTTGATATTTTTGTGCCCACCTATAACGAAGATTTAAATGTGGTGAAAAACACCATCTATGCGGCGATGGGTATCGACTGGCCGAAAGACAAACTCAAAATCTGGATCCTCGATGACGGCGGCCGGGAAGAGTTTCGTCAGTTTGCCCAGACCGTGGGCGTGGAATACATCGCCCGTACCACCCATGAGCACGCGAAAGCCGGGAACATCAATAACGCGCTGAAATATGCCAAAGGCGATTTCGTTTCGATTTTTGACTGCGACCACGTGCCGACGCGCTCTTTCCTGCAAATGACCATGGGCTGGTTTATCAAAGAAAAAGATCTGGCGATGATGCAGACGCCGCACCACTTTTTCTCGCCGGACCCGTTCGAGCGCAACCTTGGCCGTTTTCGTAAAACGCCAAACGAAGGGACTCTGTTCTACGGACTGGTTCAGGACGGCAACGATATGTGGGACGCCACCTTCTTCTGCGGCTCGTGTGCGGTCATTCGTCGTGGTCCGCTGGATGAGATTGGCGGTATCGCGGTGGAAACGGTCACCGAAGATGCCCATACCTCGCTGCGCCTGCATCGCAGAGGACATACTTCTGCCTATATGCGTATTCCCCAGGCCGCCGGTCTGGCAACGGAGAGTCTGTCGGCGCACATCGGCCAGCGTATCCGCTGGGCGCGCGGGATGATTCAGATTTTCCGTCTCGATAATCCCCTGCTCGGCAAAGGGCTGAAACTGGCGCAGCGTCTGTGTTACGTCAACGCCATGCTGCACTTCCTCTCCGGGATCCCGCGACTGGTGTTTCTCACCGCGCCGCTGGCGTTCCTGCTGCTGCATGCCTACATCATCTATGCGCCAGCCATCATGATTGCGCTGTTTGTTTTGCCGCACATGATTCATGCCAGCCTGACCAACTCCAAAATTCAGGGTAAATATCGCCATTCGTTCTGGAGTGAAATCTACGAAACCGTACTGGCCTGGTATATCGCACCGCCGACCCTGGTGGCGCTCTTTAACCCGCACAAAGGCAAATTCAACGTCACCGCAAAAGGGGGACTGGTTGAAGAAGAGTATGTCGACTGGGTTATCTCCCGGCCCTATATCTTCCTTGTTTTGCTGAACATTGTCGGCGTGCTGGTAGGCATCTGGCGTTATTTCTACGGCCCGCAAAACGAGATTTTAACGGTCTTCGTCAGTATCGCATGGGTGTTCTACAACCTGATTATCCTCGGTGGCGCGGTGGCGGTATCGGTGGAAAGCAAGCAGGTTCGTCGCGCGCACCGCGTGGAGATCGCCATGCCTGCGGCTATCGCCCGCGAAGACGGTCATCTGTTCTCCTGTACCGTGCATGATTTCTCCGACGGCGGCCTGGGGATCAAAATCAATGGCCAGTCCCAGGTACTGGAAGGGCAGAAAGTCAGCCTGCTGTTAAAACGCGGCCAACAAGAGTATGTCTTCCCGACAATGGTCGTGCGCGTTTCCGGCAATGAGGTGGGGCTGCAATTAATGCCGCTGACCACGAAACAGCATATCGATTTTGTGCAGTGTACGTTTGCCCGTGCGGATACATGGGCGTTGTGGCAGGACAGCTTCCCGGAAGATAAGCCACTGGAAAGCTTAATGGATATTTTAAAACTGGGCTTCCGTGGTTATCGCCATCTCGCGGAATTTGCTCCACCGTCTGTGAAAATGATTTTCCGGTCGCTAACCGTACTGGTTGCCTGGATTGTGTCGTTTATACCGCGTCGCCCGGAACGTGAAGCGGTAATACAGCACCCCGTGACGTGATTGGCTCAACAATGATGAAAACGCGATGAAAAGAAAACTTTCCTGGATTTGTGCAGTGGCTGTGGGGATGAGCGCTATACCCTCCCTGATGACGTATGCGGCACCCGGTAACCCGGCGGCGCAAGCGGCCCCCACCGTGCCTGCCGTCGCGCCTGCGACACAGCCGGTCGCGACGCCTGCGCCGACACAATCGGAAACGCTGGTCCCTACCACCCCGACAGAGGGACAAACGCAACCGGCACCCCCGACCGGAAGCCATGCCACAGGGCAGGTGACGCCGGGCGTGACGCTTTCAAATGCGCCATCGCGCGAGGTCAAGCTGACGTTTGCTGAGATTGCGCCGCCGCCAGGCAGTATGGTGCTGCGCGGTGTCAACCCGAACAATGGCATTGAGTTCGGCACGCGCAGCGATGAAGTGGTGTCAAAAGCGCTGCTCAATCTCGAATATACCCCGTCACCGTCGCTGTTGCCGGTCCAGTCGCAGCTAAAGGTCTACCTGAATGACGAACTGATGGGCGTGCTGCCAGTCACCAAAGAACAACTGGGTAAAAAGACTTTTGCGCAGGTGCCCATCGACCCGCTTTACATTACCGACTTCAACCGCGTGCGGCTGGAGTTTGTCGGTCACTATCGCGATGTCTGTGAAAACCCGGCCAGCACGACGCTGTGGATGGATATTGGCCGCAGTAGCTCGCTGGATCTTTCTTACCAGACGCTGGCCGTGCAAAACGACCTGTCGCACTTCCCGATCCCGTTCTTCGACCCGCGTGACACTCGTCCGTTAACGCTGCCGATGGTCTTCGCCGGTGCGCCGGATCTGGCTGAGCAGCAAGCGGCGGCGGTCATTGCCTCCTGGTTTGGTTCGCGTACCGGCTGGCGGGGGCAGAACTTCCCGGTCATGTACAACGGTCTGCCGGATCGTAATGCAATTATTTTCGCCACCAACGACAAGCGTCCGGATTTCCTGCGTGACGCACCGGCGGTGAACGCCCCAACCATCACCATGATGAGCCACCCGAACAATCCTTATGTGAAATTACTGGTGGTATTTGGGCGCGATGACAAAGACCTGTTACAGGCGGCAAAAGGTATCGCTCAGGGGAACGTGTTGTTCCGTGGCAGCAGTGTCACCGTTGATGAAGTGAAACCACTGCTGGCGCGTAAACCCTATGATGCGCCGAACTGGATACGGACTGACCGCGCGGTCACCTTTGGTGAACTGAAAACCTATGAAGAGCAGTTGCAGTCCACGGGCCTGCAACCGGCGTCGATCAATGTCGCGTTGAACCTGCCGCCGGATCTCTATCTCTTGCGCAGCAACGGTATCGATATGCACCTGAACTATCGTTATACCGCGCCGCCGACCAAAGACAATTCGCGCATGGATATCAGCCTGAACAACCAGTTCCTGCAATATTTCAGTCTGGTCAGCAATCAGGATACCAACCGACTGCTGCTGCGCCTGCCAGTGTTACAGGGGCTGCTGGATGGTAAAACCGATGTTTCTATTCCGGCGCTGAAACTGGGGGCGGTGAACCAACTGCGCTTTGACTTCCAGTATATGAATCCCATGCCGGGTGGCACTATCGACAACTGCGTCACCTTCCAGCCGGTGCAAAACCGTGTGGTGATTGGCGACGATTCCACCATCGACTTCTCGAAGTATTACCATTTCCTGGCAATGCCGGATCTGCGCGCGTTTGCCAATGCAGGCTTCCCGTTCACCCGAATGGCTGACCTGTCTGAAACCATTGTTGTGGTGCCGCCAACCCCGACGGAGGGGCAACTGACCACGCTGCTGGACTCGCTGGCTACCGTCGGTGCGCAAACGGGCTTCCCGGCCATTAACGTGACATTGACCAATGACGGTACGCAGATTCAGGGGAAAGACGCCGACATCATGATCATCGGTGCGCTCCCGGAAAAACTGAAAGACGACAAGCGTATCGACCTGCTGGTTCACGCGGCGCAAAGCTGGGTGAAAACGCCGCTGCGCCAGACGCCGTTCCCTGGCGTGACGCCTGATGATGTTGATCGTCAGGCGGATGCGCAAACCTCGGTGTCGTCCAGCGGCCCGATGGCGGCCATTATCGGCTTCCAGTCGCCTTATAACGATCAGCGCAGCGTGGTTGCACTGCTGGCGGATAGCCCGCGCGGCTACGAGTTGTTAAACGACGCGATGAATGACAGCGGTAAACGCGCCTCGATTTTCGGCTCCGTGTCGGTGATTCGCGAATCGGGGGTGAACGGTCTGCGTGTGGGCGACATCTACTATGTGGGGCATCTGCCGTGGTTCGAACGTATCTGGTATGCGCTGGCGAACCATCCGGTACTGCTGGCGATTCTGGCCGCAGTGAGCGTGGTATTGCTGGCATGGGTGCTGTGGCGTCTGCTGCGTATTATTAGCCGCCGTCGTCTCGACCCGGATCACGAGTAAACGGTGATGAAAGCGCTACGCTGGATAGTCATGGCGGCGCTTATGCTGGCGGCGGCGCAGGTAAGCGCCGCCTGTAACTGGCCCGCATGGGAGCGCTTTAAACAGGACTATATTAGCGATGGCGGACGCGTCATCGACCCAAGTGATGCCCGCCAGATAACCACCTCCGAAGGGCAAAGCTATGCCCTGTTCTTTGCCCTTGCGGCGAACGATCGCGATGCCTTTAAAACGGTGCTGAACTGGACGCAAAATAACCTGGCGGAAGGGGATTTAAGCGCGCGGCTTCCCGCATGGCTGTGGGGGCGGAAAAACGAAACCGAATGGACGGTACTGGATACCAACTCCGCGTCGGATGCGGATATCTGGATTGCCTGGTCTCTGCTGGAAGCCGGAAGGCTGTGGAACATGCCGGACTATACCGGGATCGGAAAAGCGCTGCTCTCACGCATTGCCAAAGAAGAGGTGACCACGGTGCCCGGCCTTGGCTCCATGCTGCTTCCCGGCAAGATCGGGTTTGCTGATAACGATACCTGGCGCTTCAACCCTGGCTATCTGCCGCCCCAACTGGCCCAGTACTTTACCCGTTATGGCGCGCCCTGGACGACGCTACGGGAGACCAACCTGCGGTTAATTATGGAAAGCGCGCCGAAAGGGTTCTCGCCTGACTGGGTGAGTTATCAGAAAAATAAGGGCTGGCAGCTTACCGCTGATAAGCCGGTTATCGGTGGTTACGATGCGATTCGCGTGTATGCATGGGTAGGCATGATGCATGACAGCGACCCGCAAAAGGCGCGTATGCTGGCGCGCCTCAAGCCCATGGAAACCATGACGGCGAAACAGGGTGTGCCGCCAGAAAGAGTCAACGTGGCGACCGGCAAGGTACAGGGTAATGGCCCTGTGGGTTTCTCGGCGGCACTCCTGCCGTTTTTACAGGATCGCGATGCTCAGGCGGCGCAGCGTCAGCGGGTGGCGGATCGTTTCCCCGGCAAAGACGCGTATTACAGTTATGTTCTGACCCTTTTCGGACAAGGTTGGGACGAGCATCGTTTCCGCTTCACCCCTCGCGGTGAGTTACAACCTGACTGGGGCCAGCAATGCGCAAGCTCACATTAAGTTTATTGTCTTTCACGCTCGGCATCTCAGTGATGCCTTTCGCGCAGGCGGCACCGGGCGCGCAACAACAACTGCTTGAACAGGTACGTCTGGGCGAAACCACCAAACGTGAAGATTTGGTTCGCCAGTCATTATATCGCCTTGAATTAATGGCCCCTGACGACCCGGACGTGATTGCCGCGCGTCTGCGCTATCTGCTGCGTCAGGGTGATAATGCCGGAGCGCAAAAGCAGATGGCGCGGCTGAACGCTCTCGCGCCAAACGCCAGCGCGACCAAAGCGTCGCGTATCACGATGGCGCTGTCGACACCCGAAGGACGACAGGCCTTGCAGGAAGCGCGTTTACAGGCCGCCACGGGGCACCCGCAGGAGGCCGCTGCCGCCTACGAAAAGATGTTTAACGGCAGTGCGCCAGCAGGCGATCTGGCGGCGGAATACTGGGTTCAGGTGGCGAAAGTCCCGGCGCGACACAACGAAGCCATTACTCAGTTGAAAGCGCTTAATGCCAGCAATCCGGGAAATGCCGATTTGCAAAGTACGCTGGCACGGCTGTTAATCGCCGACGGGCGCAACGAAGAAGGCTATGCCGTTCTTGAGCAAATGGCGAAAAACAACACCGGGCGCGATGCCGCAGCCAATCTCTGGTATCAGCAGATTCAGGGCATGGCCGTCAGCGAAAAAAGCGTGGCGGCTCTCCAGCGTTTCCTGAGCGTGTTCAGTGAAGGGGATACGGTTGTGACGGCGCGCCAGCAGCTTGATGCACAACAGAAACAGTTGGCTGACCCGGCATTTCGGGAGCGTGCCAGCGGGCTGGCGGCCGTGGAAGCGGGCAAGGGCGGCACGGCGATTGGCGCATTGCAGGATGCCGTAAGCAAAAATCATCAGGACAGCGAAGCCGTCGGGGCGCTGGGGCAGGCCTATTCCCAGAAGGGCGATCGTGCCCGGGCGGTGGCGCAGTTTGAGCGGGCCATCGCCCTCGATCCCAATAGCGATAATCGTGGCAAATGGGACAGCCTGCTTAAGGTGAACCGTTACTGGTTGCTGATTCAACAAGGCGATGCACAACTGGCGGCGAAAAATCCGGCCCAGGCGGAACGCCTCTACCAGCAGGCGCGTGCGATTGATAATACCGACAGCTACGCGGTACTGGGGCTGGGCGATGCGGCAATGGCTCGCAAGGATACCGCCGCCGCCGAGCGTTTCTATTACCAGGCACTGCGTATGGACAGCGGCAACAGCAACGCGGTACGCGGTCTGGCGAATATTTACCGCGCGCAGTCGCCGGAAAAGGCCGATGCCTTCATTCAGTCACTGAGCGCCAGCCAGCGGCGCAGCATTAACGATATTGAACGCAGCCTGACCAACGACCGACTCGCGCAAGAGGCGGAGCGGCTGGAAAATCAGGGCAACTGGGCGCAGGCCGCCGTATTGCAAAAGCGCCGTCTGGCACTGGACCCGGATAGCGTCTGGGTGACCTACCGTCTGGCCAGTGATCTGCGCTCCGCCGGTCAACAGATTGAAGCCGACGCGCAGATGCGCGCGCTGGCGCGCAATAAGCCCACAGATCCTGAGCAGGTTTACGCTTACGGCCTCTATCTTTCCGGCAATAACCAGGAGAGCGCGGCGCTGGCGCACCTCAACACACTGGCGCGTGACAAGTGGAACAGCAATATTCAGGAACTCTCCGACAGGCTGGAAGCCAATCAACGCCTGGCGCGGGCTAATCAGTTGCGCGATGCGGGCCATGAGCCAGAGGCAATCGCTTTTCTTCAACAGCAGCCTGCGTCGACGCGTATTGATTTGACGCTCGCCGACTGGGCGCAACAGCGGGGCGATAATCCCACGGCGATATCGACCTATCAGCGCGTGTTGAATCGCGAGCCGACCAATGAAGATGCGGTACTGGGGCTGGCAGAAATTTATGCCGCCGACGGCAACCGCATGGCTTCGCGTGAAATGCTGGCCAAATTACCGGCAGCCACCCCGACTGCGCCACGGACGATCAATACCCAACGCCGGGTGGCAATGGTGCAGGCGGCGGTGGGCGATAATGACGCCGCCCGTCAGACTTTCAGCGAGATTGTGCCGCAGGCGAAGGGGCTACCGCCTTCGATGGAAAGCGCGCTGGTGCTGCGTGATGCGGCGCGTTTCCAGGTGCAGGAGGGGCAGCCGCAGGCGGCGCTGGAAACCTATAAAGATGCGATGGTTGCATCGGGCGTGGCGGCAACCCATCCCGCCAGCAATGACGAATTCACCTATAAAACCCGCAACAACGAGAAAGATGACTGGCTGAAACGCGGCGTGCGCAGCGATGCCGCAGAACTTTATCGTCAGCAGGATGTGAATGTCACGCTGGAGCATAACTACTGGGGGTCGAGCGGTACGGGCGGCTACTCTGATTTAAAAGCCCACACCACGATGCTGCAGGCCGATGCGCCGCTGGCTGACGGCAGGATGTTCTTTCGTACCGATATGGTGAATATGGATGCCGGAAAGTTCTCGCTTAAAGATGACGGGACATATTCGCCGCACTGGGGAACCTGTAATGAAGTGGCCTGTGAGGGCGGCGACCGCACCCAGACGGCTAACGGCGTGAGCGTTGCGGTAGGCTGGCGTAATAAGACCTGGGATATGGATATTGGCACCACGCCGATTGGCTTTAACGTGGTGGATATCGTCGGCGGCCTGAGCTACAGCAATGATATCGGGGCGATTGGCTACACGCTGAATGTGCATCGTCGTCCGATCTCCAGCTCCTTACTGGCGTTTGGCGGGCAGAAAGATAACGGCAATGGCGATCATCCCGGTACCACATGGGGCGGCGTGCGGGCGAACGGCGCCACCGCCAGCATGAGCTATGACCGTGGCGAGGCGCACGGCGTCTGGGCCTCTTTAGGCGCCGATCAGTTGACCGGGAAAAATGTGGCTGACAACTGGCGAGTGCGCTGGATGGCGGGGTATTACTACAAGCTTATCAATGAGAATAACCGCCGTCTGACCATTGGCCTTAATAATATGATTTGGCACTACGACAAAGACCTGAGCCATTACACCCTGGGGCAAGGGGGCTATTATAGCCCGCAAGAATATTTGTCATTTTCGGTGCCCGTGACCTGGCGTCAACGTACGGAGAACTGGTCCTGGGAGTTGGGTGGGTCTGCCTCCTGGTCACATTCGCGTAAGAAAACGGAACGAAGCTATCCGTTACTGAATTTGATCCCGGCGGATTATCGTACCGACGCCAGCACCGCGCTGGAGGAAGGGAGTTCATCGAGCGGCGTGGGTTATACCGCCCAGGCGTTGGTTGAACGGCGTATTAACGCGAACTGGTCCGTTGGCCTTGGCGTGAATATTCAGCAGGCGAAAGATTACACACCAAGCCAGGGAATGCTTTTTATCCGTTATTCCGCCGCCGGGTGGCAGGGCGATATGGATATGCCGCCGCAGACGCTGACGCCATACGCTGACTGGTAATAATGAGGATAATTCCTGGGGGAAGCGTGGCGGGCAATATGGCCCGCCACATGAAATTTGTGCTTATTATTCCGTGTATTGCTGACGCTTTTTCCTCATAGCGTTGTCGTTGAGGCAATCTTGACGCCCCTTTATCTCAAACTGTCACGATAGGGTATACTCTGGCGGCGGAGTTGTATTTTATTGCCCTGCGCTTGTGTATCTCTGGAGAGTGATTTTGCGTGTCAGCCGTTCTTTAACGATTAAACAGATGACTGCGGTTTTTTCCGTGGCGATGGTGTTTATTTTCATTTTTTGCGTCATTTTGCTGTTTCATTTTGTGCAGCAGAATCGCTACAACACGGCTACGCAACTGGAAAGTATTGCCCGTTCGGTACGTGAACCTCTGTCCGAAGCCATATTAAAGGCCGATTTCCCGGAAGCGGAATCGGTACTTAAGCAAATTAAGCCTGCCGGGGTGGTTATCCGCGCGGATGTGGTGCTGCCAAACCAGTTTCAGGCGTTGCGCCTGCGATTTATTCCCGAGCGCCCGGTGCCTATGATGATCGCACGGGTGTTTGAACTCCCTATCCAGATTTCATTGCCCATTTATTCCCTGCAGCGCCCCGCCAATCCACAGCCGATTGCCTATCTGGTGCTCGAAGCGGACTCTTATCGCGTCTATAAATTCGTGATGAGCACCCTTTCAACGTTGGTGACTGCTTACTTACTTTTGACGTTGATTATGACGGTGGCGATCACCTGGTGTATTAACCGATTGATCGTCCATCCGCTGCGCAAAATCGCCCGCGAACTGAGCGATGTACCGCAGCAGGACCAGGTCGGGCACCAACTGGCGTTGCCGCGCCACCATCAGGATGATGAGATTGGCAGTCTGGTTCGCAGCTATAACCGTAATCAACAAAATCTGCTGCGTCAGCATGATGAGCTGAACACCCAGTCGACCCTCTTCCCGGTATCGGAACTGCCAAACAAAGCTTTCCTGATGGCGCTGCTGGATCAGGTGGTGGCACGGCAGAAGACCACCGCGCTGATGTTTATCGCCTGTGAAACGTTGCAGGATACGGCGGGTGTGCTGAAAGAGTCACAGCGCGAGATGCTGCTGTTGACGCTGGTGGAGAAGCTGAAATCTGTCATTTCACCGCGGATGGTGCTCGCCCAGGTCAGTGCCTATGACTTCGCCATTATCGCCCATGGGGTGAAAGAGCCATGGCATGCCATAACATTAGGTCAGCAAGTACTCACTGTTATTAATGAGCGCGTGCCCATTCACGGCATTCAGTTGCGCCCGAGCGCCAGCATCGGTGTGGCGATGTTCCATGGCGACCAGACCGCGGAACAGCTTTATCGACGTGCGGCTTCAGCGGCGTTTACATCGCGACGCAAAGGGAAAAATCAGATTCAATTCTTCGATCCAAAGGAGATGGAAGAGGCGCAAAAACGGCTGACGGAAGAGAGCAATATCCTGACCGCGCTTGAAAATCGCAAGTTTGCCATCTGGCTTCAGCCGCAGGTGGACCTCGCCACGAATGCGGTGGTGAGCGCCGAAACATTGCTGCGTATGGAGCAACCGGATGGCAGTTGGGAGCTGCCGGAAGGGTTAATCGAACGTATCGAGTCGTGCGGGCTAATGGTTACCGTGGGTTATTGGGTGCTGGAAGAGTCGTGCCGTCTGTTGTCTGCCTGGCAAGAGCGCGGGCTGATGATGCCGCTGTCGGTGAATCTCTCGGCGTTGCAACTGATGCACCACGATATGGTGCCGGACATGCTGGAACTGCTCAATCGCTATCGAATTAAGCCCAACACCTTGATTCTTGAAGTGACTGAGAGCCGTCGCATTGATGACCCACAGGCGGCGGTGACCATTCTGCGCCCGCTGCGTAATGCGGGGGTGCGTATTGCGCTGGACGATTTCGGCATGGGGTATGCCGGGTTACGTCAATTACACCATATGAAGTCACTGCCGGTAGATGTACTTAAAATCGACAAAATTTTTGTTGAAGGCTTGCCCGACGACAGCAGCATGGTGGCGTCGATTATCCACATGGCCCGAAGCCTGGATTTAAGCATTATCGCCGAAGGAGTTGAAACCGAAGCGCAGCGCGAATGGCTGCAAAAAGCGGGGGTGGAAATCGTGCAGGGATTTTTGTTCGATCGCGCCATGACGCCGGAATCATTTGAAGCGCGTTATTTTTCGATGTCAGACAATGCTGAAAAGGGTTGAAATGTTGCTGGCTTGTACGAGTCAGCTCTAATTTTTTAACATCATTGTTTCAAATTTGATGTGAGTATATTTCTGTCATGTTTTCTGGGTGTTATTTTTAACCCGCAGGCGCGAGAAATCCCTAAAAAGCCTGTGGTTTTATACCTCAAGGACACCCTATGAAAACCTCTCTGTTTAAAAGTCTGTATTTCCAGGTACTGACGGCAATCGCTATCGGTATTTTGCTCGGCCATTTCTACCCGGAACTGGGCGCGCAAATGAAACCGCTTGGTGATGCCTTCGTTAAGCTGATTAAAATGATCATCGCCCCTGTCATCTTCTGTACGGTAGTGACAGGTATCGCCGGTATGGAAAGCATGAAGGCGGTAGGCCGCACGGGTGCGGTGGCGTTGCTCTACTTTGAAGTGGTCAGTACGCTGGCATTGATTATCGGCCTGATTATCGTCAACGTTGTGCAGCCCGGTGCGGGGATGAATGTTGACCCCTCAACGCTGGATGCTAAAGCGGTTGCGGTGTACGCAGAACAGGCCAAAGAGCAGGGTATCGTCGCCTTCCTCATGGACGTTATCCCGGGCAGTGTGATTGGCGCGTTTGCCAGCGGCAACATTTTGCAGGTGCTGCTGTTTGCCGTGCTGTTTGGTTTTGCGCTGCACCGTCTGGGCAACAAGGGCCAGCTTATTTTCAACGTGATTGAAAGTTTCTCGCAGGTCATTTTCGGCATCATCAACTTTATTATGCGTCTTGCACCCATTGGTGCGTTTGGCGCGATGGCCTTTACCATCGGTAAGTATGGTGTTGGCACGCTGATCCAGTTGGGGCAGCTCATCATCTGCTTCTATATCACCTGTATTCTGTTCGTGGTGGTGGTGCTGGGTTCGATTGCTCGCGCAACGGGCTTTAACATTTTCAAATTTATCCGGTATATCCGCGAAGAACTGCTGATTGTGCTGGGGACCTCTTCGTCCGAGTCTGCGCTGCCGCGTATGCTTGAGAAGATGGAACGCCTCGGCTGTCGTAAGTCCGTCGTGGGGCTGGTTATCCCTACCGGCTACTCGTTTAACCTCGACGGAACCTCTATTTACCTGACGATGGCGGCTGTCTTTATCGCCCAGGCCACCAACAGCCATATGGATATTTTCCATCAGATAACCTTGCTGGTGGTCCTGTTGCTCTCGTCAAAAGGCGCAGCGGGGGTGACCGGGAGCGGTTTTATCGTACTGGCGGCAACCATTTCCGCGGTGGGCCATTTACCGGTAGCAGGGCTGGCGCTGATTCTGGGTATCGACCGTTTTATGTCAGAAGCACGTGCGCTCACCAACCTGGTCGGTAATGGCGTGGCGACCGTGGTCGTGGCGAAATGGGTAAAAGAGCTCGATCAGAAAAAGCTAACGGATACGCTGAATAATCGTGCATCAAGCAGCAAAACCGGCGAAATTTCCTCTTAATTTCGCTACTTAGGCCCGTAGTCCTTGTCGGGCTACGGGTGCCTGCGCATAATTACCCCCTGGCCCGTCACAATTCAGAACGAATTGCCCGGGATTTTTCACTTCGCTGTGTGACATTTTGCAATTCGTGAGGTCTAACAGCGAAGTGTTAAAGTATCTTTAGCCTCCAGACATGTCGGGGCTGACTTTTTAACCAGGAACGTTGATCAGGGGTTCTCATGCAGGGCACAAAAATTCGATTGTTAACAGGCGGTTTGCTCATGATGGCAGCCGTCGGTTATGTGCAGGCAGATGCGCTCCAGCCCGACCCGGCCTGGCAACAGGGGACACTGGCAAATGGTTTGCAATGGCAAGTCTTGGCCACACCACAACGCCCCAGCGATCGCATCGAAGTACGTCTGTCTATTAATACCGGTTCGCTCACCGAGAGTACGCAACAGAGCGGCTTTAGCCATTTTCTCCCACGTATTGCGCTGACCCACAGCGGTAGCCTGCAACCCGCGCAGGTTCGTTCACTGTGGCAGCAGGGTATCGACCCGAAGCGTCCGTTACCCCCTGCGCTGGTCTCGTATGAATACACGATGTTCAATCTGAGCCTGCCGAATAACCGCAACGATTTGCTCAAAGAAGCGCTGGTCTGGCTGTCCGACAGCACCGGGCGCCTCACCATTACGCCAGAAACGATTAACCATGCGCTGGCGAGCGAAGATATGGTGGCGACCTGGCCGGGTAACACCAAAGACAACTGGTGGCGCTATCGCCTTAAAGGGTCGTCATTGCTGGGCCATGATCCGGCAGAAACGCTCAAACAACCGCTGGATGCGAAACAGCTCCAGGCCTTCCATCAGAAATGGTACACCCCCGACGCGATGACGCTGATTGTGGTGGGTAACGTTGATAGCCGCGCGGTTGCCGAGCAGATTAACAAGGCGTTTGGCGATCTGAAAGGCAAGCGCGAAACACCGGCCCCGGTGCCGACCTTATCGCCGCTACCGCGTCAGCCAGTCAGTATCATGACGGATTCTGTGCGTCAGGATCGTCTTTCCATCATGTGGGATACCGCCTGGCAGCCGATTCGTGAATCAGCGGCCTTGCAACGCTACTGGCGTGCTGATTTAGCCCGCGAGGCGCTGTTCTGGCACGTGCAGCAGTATCTGGCGAAGACCAACGTGAAAGACATTGGTCTGAGCTTCGATTGCCGGGTGTTGTTCCAGCGTGCGCAGTGTGCTATCAACCTTGACTCGCCAAACGATAAGCTCAACAGCAATCTGGATATCGTGGCCCGCGAGCTGGCGAAAGTGCGCGATCGCGGCCTGCCGGAAGAAGAGTTTGATGCGCTGGTGGCGCAAAAAAATCTTGAGCTTCAAAAGCTGTTTGCCACTTATGCCCGCACGGATACCGACATCCTGATTAGCCAGCGGATGCGTTCGCTGCAAAACCAGGTGGTGGATATCGCGCCTGAGCAGTACCAAAAATTGCGCCAGAACTTCCTGAGTAGCCTGACGAAAGAAATGCTGAATCAGGATTTACGTCAGCAGCTTTCGCAGGATATGGCGTTGGTATTGCTGCAGCCGAAAGGCGAGCCGGAGTACAACATGAAGGATCTGCAGGCGAGCTGGGAAGAGTTGATGTCTTCTGGTGAGCAGAATGCCGCGCCAGCCAACGTGGATGATGCCCATCAGGATGTGTCGGATATTCCGCCGCAGCAGTAAAGGTTGTGGGTGTTCCCGGATGCGGTGCAAGCGCCTGATCCGGGCTACCAAACGTTCAGACCGCGCGAAATAGTCCCCTCTTCCTGTGGAGTGAGGGGAAAAAGACCTGCCCCGGACAGGAGGCAGGGAAAATCCTTAGTTCGGCATGGCATCGCGCGGAATGATCGCGCCACGGTATTGAATCACCGTGCTGGCCGTTAAGTGGCCGCGTCTGGCAGCAGCCTCGGCATCGCCACCGGTCAGGCGCACGGCCAGATACCCGGCGCTGAATGAATCACCCGCTGCGGTAGTATCCACCACTTTCTCTTTTGGCAATTTCACCGCTGGCACTTCTTTCAGGGCTTCCCCCTGGATTGCGACCAGGCAGGAATCCGCACCGCGTTTAATCACCACCTCTTTTACGCCCGCCTGCTGAGTGCGTGCGATAACGTCTTCCACCGGCTGTGCGCCCCACAGCAGATCTTCGTCATCCAGCGTCAGGAACGCGATGTCAGTACAGGCGAGCATTTGCTGATAGACCTGACGGGTCTCTTCTTTGCTGGCCCACAAACGCGGACGGTAGTTGTTATCGAAAATCACCTGACCGCCGTTTGCGCGACATTCCTGCAGCAGTGACAGCAGCTTAGTACGGCTTGCCGGGCTTAAAATCGCCAGGCTGATACCGCTGAGATACAAATAATCAAAGGTCGCCAGCTCTTCACAAATGGCGGCAGACTGCTCACTTTCCAGCCAGAATTTTGCCGCGGCTTCGTTACGCCAGTAGTAAAAGGTGCGCTCGCCGGTGTCATCGGTCTCGATGTAATACAGGCCGGGCAGTCGATTTTCCATGCGCTGAGTCAGGGTGGTATCGACGTTTTCTGCCTGCCAGGATTCCAGCATCTGTTGGCTGAAACTGTCGGTACCCAGCGCAGTAACGTAATGCACGGATAACGCCGCAGCGTCTACCTGACGAGCGATGTAAACCGACGTATTGAGTGTGTCGCCACCGAAACCGCGATTCACTTCCGCGCCTTTTTGTGACAGTTCAATCATGCATTCGCCGATGACGGCAATTTTCTTTGACATAGTCCGGAACCTGAATCAGATGAATTAACGGTAGTGTGCGTTGTGCGCGTTTCGTGGTCAACTATATTAAAACGACGTTCCATTATTTTTTTGACACAGAACGTATTCTCTGCTGATTCCGCAAAGTGCTTTTTCATTTTGCGTGGGTCATGAAGGTAAAGTTCTCTCCTCAGGGGCCGATAACCCAATGACGAGAGCTCCGGGGCTACTCATTTTCAACAGGAAGAAGAAATGAAGTTAAAGCAGGTTATCCAGCGGCTGAACTACTCCGAGGCGAGCATAGAAAGCCTACAGGAACGTCGTTTTTGGCTGCAGTGTGAGCGTGCTTATACTTATCAGCCTATTTACAAAACCGATGGTCGCCTGATGGCGGTTGAGGTGCTGACAATTGTGACGCATCCGAGCCAGCCCGATCAGCGCATCCCACCGGACCGCTACTTTTCTGAGGTTGCGGTGCGCCATCGTGTCGACGTGGTACACGAACAGATCGCCCAGTTGGCCAAACAAAAAGACTTTTTCGAGCAGCACGGCGTGCTGGCCTCCGTAAATGTCGATGGGCCTACGCTGATAGCCATGCGCTCGAATAAAGCATTAAGAGCCCTCATCGACACCGTGCCGTGGATCCGTTTTGAACTGGTGGAACATATCCGCCTGCCGCAAGACTCCACGTTCGCCACGATCAGTGAAATGGGACCGCTGTGGCTGGATGATTTCGGTACCGGTATGGCCAACTTCTCGGCGCTTAGTGAAGTGCATTATGACTACATCAAAGTATCGCGTGACCTGTTTATTATGCTGCGCAAGACGCCGGAAGGACGCAATCTGTTCACGCTGCTCATTCAGTTGATGAATCGCTATTGCCAGGGCGTCATTGTTGAAGGTGTTGAAACCCTCGACGAGTGGCGTGACGTTCAGAATTCTCCGGCTTTTGCCGCACAAGGCTACTTCCTTTCGCGCCCGGTTCCATTGAATACGCTGGAAAACGTGCTGCTGGAACTCTGATCGCAGGGCACCCCTTTCTGCCAGCCTCGGCTATCTTTATGACAGGCAAGGCAATAAAGAAAGGGTGCCCGCATGACAAAAACAAGCAAAGCGATTATTGCTGTTACTGGAACACTGGTTTTATTGATTGTGGTGGCCATCATTATCATTGCCACCTTTGACTGGAACCGCCTCAAACCGACCATTAATCAGAAAGTCTCTACCGAACTTAATCGCCCCTTTGCGATTCGCGGTGATTTGGGCGTGGTGTGGGAGCGACAAAAAGAGGAGACGGGCTGGCGTAGCTGGATACCCTGGCCGCATATTCATGCCGACGATATTGTCCTCGGTAACCCACCTGAGATCCCCGACGTCACCATGGTGCACCTGCCGCGCGTCGAAGCCACTCTCGCACCGCTGGCGCTATTAACGAAAACCGTTTACCTGCCGTGGATCAAACTGCAAAAGCCGGATGCGCGCCTGATCCGCCTGTCTGAAAAGAACAACAACTGGACCTTTAAGCTCGCCAGTGCAGAAAACAACGATCCCAATGCGCAACCTTCTGGCTGGTCGTTCCGCCTGGATAATATTCTCTTCGATCAAGGACGTGTCGCTATTAACGACAAGGTGAGCAAAGCGGATATCGAGATCCTCGTCGATCCGTTAGGCAAACCGCTCCCTTTCAATGAAGTCACGGGCGACAGTAAAGATAAAACGCGCGTAGCAGATTATGTTTTCGGGCTGAAAGCCCAGGGGCGTTATAACGGCCAACCGCTCACAGGCACGGGGAAAATCGGTGGCATGCTGGCGCTACGTAGCGAAGACACACCTTTCCCGGTGCAGGCAGATTTCCGTTCCGGCAACACCCGTGTGGCCTTTGTCGGCAAGGTTAACGACCCGATGAAAATGGGCGGCGTCGACCTCCAGTTGAAATTCGCTGGCGATACCCTGGGGGATCTCTACGAACTGACAGGCGTGCTGCTGCCGGATACCCCGCCGTTTGAAACGGATGGTCATCTGGTGGCGAAGATAGATAGCGAAAAAAGCAGTGTCTATGATTATCGCGATTTTAACGGGCGTATCGGCGAAAGCGACATACATGGCTCACTCACCTATACCACCGGTAAACCACGTCCGAAACTGGAAGGCGATTTGGAGTCTCGTCAGCTTCGCCTGGCCGACCTTGGCCCCTTGATCGGCGTGGACTCCGGTAAAGGGGGAGATAAAGCGAAACAGGCAGAGCAGAAGAAGGGTGAAAAAAATATCCAGCCTGCCGGGAAGGTGTTGCCTTACGATCGCTTTGAAACCGATAAATGGAACACGATGGATGCCGACGTGCGTTTTAAAGGGAAGCGCATTGAGCATGGCAGCACATTGCCGATAAGCGACCTCACAACCCATATCATTTTACAGAATGCGGATCTGAAACTGCAGCCGTTGAAATTCGGCTTAGCGGGCGGGACGATCTCATCCAATATTCGCCTTGAAGGGGATAAAAAGCCGATGCAGGGGCGCGCGGAAATCCAGGCGCGACGGTTAAAACTGAAACAACTGATGCCAAATGTCGAGCTGATGCAGAAAACCCTCGGTGAGATGAATGGTGATGCGGATTTCCGGGGGACAGGGAACTCCGTTGCGGCGCTGCTGGGCACCAGCAACGGTAACCTTAAGCTGTTGATGAATGACGGGCTTATCAGCCGTAACCTGATGGAGATTGCCGGGCTGAATGTGGGTAACTACGTTATCGGCAAGATCTTTGGCGACGATGAGGTACGGGTGAACTGCGCGGCGGCGAATCTCGATCTGGTTAATGGCGTGGCGCGTCCGCAAATCTTCGCTTTTGATACCGAAAACGCGCTGGTGAATGTGACGGGTACGGCGAGTTTCGCCTCGGAGCAACTGGACCTGACCATTAACCCGGAAAGTAAAGGGGTGCGTATCGTTACGCTGCGTTCACCTTTGTATGTGCGCGGAACATTTAAAAATCCGCAGGCGGGGGTAAAACCCGGACCGCTGATTGCCCGTGGTGCGGTGGCCGCAGCGCTGGCAACGCTGGTGACACCTGCGGCTGCACTGCTGGCATTGATTTCGCCATCGGAAGGCGAAGCCAACCAGTGCCGGGCGATTCTGGCACAGATGAAAAAGTAAGATGTCGGTGCGGTGGTTGCCCCTCACCCTAACCCTCTCCCCAAAGAGGAGAGGGGACCGATCGTGCTCGCATTTTTGTGGGGATTCCTCAGCCCACAGGGAGAGGGGACCGATCGAGTGAATGTCGGCGGAGTGCCAGGTTTTACCATGCCGTTGCAAAATCGTCGCCCGGATAAGGTACGAGTGAGCATCAGATGACGGGGCGGTAGCCCGGATAAGGCGTTGACGCCGCATCCGGGAAAGATGTCAGGGTAAGGGCCAGGCCCTGACCATTACAGCGACTGGTGTTTGGTCTCGTGAGTCAACAACAGCGCGGTCAGCGTCAGCGCTGCCATCGCCGCCAGATAAATCCCCACATACATCAGACCGTAGTTCGCCTGCAGCCAGGTGGCGATATAAGGCGCAACGGACGCACCCAGAATCGAGGACACGTTATACGAGAACGATGCACCGGTGTAGCGCACTTCGGTCGGGAACAGCTCCGGCAGCAGCGCACCCATCGGGCCAAAAGTCAGCCCCATCAGGCTCAGACCGATCAGCAGGTAAGCCATGACCAGCGCCGGGTTGCCGGAGCCTAACAGCGGCGGGAAGACGAACAGCGCAAACAGAATGATCAGAGTCGTAATGGCGATCATGCTTTTGCGACGGCCATATTTATCGGCCAGCAGCCCGGCAACCGGCACCATCACACCAAAACCAATGACCGCCATCATCAGCATCCACAGCACTTCGTTTCGCGGCATACCCAGCCCGGCAGGCGAGGTGCTGAACGTCATGGAATAGACGGTCATGATGTAAAACAGCGTGTAGGTGGCCAACATGATGAAGGTGCCCAGTACGGTCACACGGACATGTTTGGTCAGCAAGGTGCCCAGCGGGATTTTCACCTGTTTCTTCGCGGCGGCGATTTTCGCAAACACCGGCGTTTCATGCAGAGATACGCGAACATACAGGCCAATCAACACCAGCACGGCGGAGAAGATAAACGGTACGCGCCAGCCCCAGCTCATAAACTGCTCGTCGGTCAGTAACCAGGAGAGCAGCAGGAAGGTGCCGTTTGCAAAGAAGAAACCAATCGGCGCGCCCAGTTGTGGGAAAGAACCATACAACGCGCGTTTGCGTGGCGGTGCGTTTTCGGTCGCCAGAAGCGCCGCGCCGCCCCATTCGCCACCCAGCCCCAGACCCTGGCCAAAACGTGCCAGCGCCAGCAGCAGCGGAGCCATCACGCCGATGGTTTCATAGCCTGGCAGCAGGCCAATTAATACGGTGGAGATCCCCATCGTCAGCAACGACGCCACCAGGGTGACTTTACGCCCTACGCGGTCGCCGAAGTGACCAAACACGGCGGAACCAATGGGACGCGCGACGAAAGCAATCGCAAAGGTGGCGAGCGACTGCAACGTTGCGGCGGTCGGGTCACCCTGCGGGAAGAAGATGTGCGGGAAAACGATAACCGCCGCAGTGGCATAGATATAAAAATCGAAGAACTCGATAGCGGTGCCAATCAGTGAAGCGATAACGACTTTACTGCGTGAGTTTACCGGCGTGATTTCCTGCTCGTTGTCTAAAGTTGTGGCTGTGGCTTGCATAAAATTTTCTTATTTTTTGGCGAACGAACGACCATATTAGCCACAGCAAAAGCGACATTTCAATCTGTAACAAAGTGCGCAAACGTACAAAAACCAGGCAAAAAGCGGATAATTTTCAGACCTGCGATTTCGCTTCTATGAAATGCTTCACATAATTTCAATAATAGAATTTAAAACTGGTTTTAGGTTAAATAAAAGTTACGGCTTGGATATTAATGCTGAAATGATGAATTGGGCTGAAATATTCAGCCCAGTTAGGGAGTTAGCGGTGTGTTTTGCCTGGCATTCGTGGATCGTCTTTGTAGTGCGCAGTGGCAATCCATGCGGCGCAAAACAGCGTCAGCCGGGCAAAGAAGTAGAAGAACGCCATCAAGCCCAGTACAGAACCAAAGGCGGCGCCAGAAGGCGATTGAACCAGCGAGGGCAGCATGTAGGTCATCACAATCTTGATCACCTCAAAGCCGATCGCCGCAATAAACGTACCGCGAATCAATGCCTTTTTCCGTGGACGGTGGCGCGGTAGCCGCCAGAAAATCCAGAAGAACAACAAGTAATTGGCGAATATAGAGATCGCCAGACCAATCAGTCGCCATGCAGGTTTTAGCCACTCAATATTATCAAGATAGAGGGCGGAGATAATCATCTGCTGCGCCGAACCGGCAATCGAGGTGATGGAAAGCGTAACAATCAGCGCCACCAGCAGGCCAATCAGCGAAATAAAATCACGGAAATACTTCACCCAGATTTTTTCCTGGTCCTGTGGATTACGCTCCCAGACATCCCGCGACTGGGCGCGTATCGCCTCGCGCAGGTTGCCCATCCAGTTAACGCCGGAGTAGAGCGCAATCGCCAGTCCGACAATCCCCACCGTTGTACGCTGCTGCACGGCGGTATTGATGGTGCTTTTCAGGGTTGTCGCCAGCGTCGGGTCGCTAACGTTGGTCAGGATCTTAGTGAAAATGTCCTGCAATAGCGTGGGGTGTGAGGCGAGCACAAACCCGGCAGCGGCAAAGGAGACCATCAGGATGGGGATCATCGACAAAAATGAGAAATAGGTGATGGCCGCGCCAAACTGGTTCCCCATACGATCATTGAAGCGCTCAGTGGCGCGGATCAGGTGCGCAACCATTGGACGGCGCTGCACTTTTTTCGCCACCTGGGTGACCGTTTCCAGCGGTGAGGACACTTTGTTGTCATCCGCGTTGGGAGGGGTGTCTTTCGTTGATGTTCCCGATGTCTCCATTTTTCTGACTGGCTCGTAATCCAGATCCTGGGTCGGACGTTTTTCGCTGTTTTCCGGCGTCATCAGGGCAATTTTCCTTCTTTTTAACTCGCAGTGAATAAAATTATAGACTGCGTCTAATCAACGTAATCTTTCATCACTCCGGCCAGCCATTCCATAAACAGATGCACGCGACGCGACAGATTACGCCGATGGGGATAAATAAGTGATACCGGCATAGGTTCTGCACGATATTGCGGCAGGATTTCCACCAGCTTTCCTGCGCGCAGCGCTTCCCGCACGCCGACGCGCGGCACCTGGATAATTCCAAGCCCTGCGAGGCAGGCGGCGTGATAGGTCTCGGTACTGTTGACTGTCAAAATGCCGCCGGTTTTCACCCACGTGGTCTGCTTATCGAGGCAGACTTCAAAGCCTTGCGGACGCGCGCCGAGGTTAAGGGAGTAATGCACAACCGCATGCGAAGAGAGATCGTCCAGACTTTCCGGGTAGCCGAAACGCGCCAGGTAGTCGGGGCTGGCGCAATTGATAATGGAAAGCTTACCCAGCGGGCGGGCAATCAGGCCGGAATCTTTCAGCGTGCCGACGCGCACCACGCAGTCAAACCCCTCGCGAATAATATCCACCAGCCGGTCGCTGCTGCTGAGTTCCAGTTCAATACCGGGATATTGCTGCAAAAACGCCGGTAGCCGTGGAATCACCAGGTTTTTCGCCACGGCCACGGGCATATCAACTCGCAACCGCCCGCTGATGCTCGACGGATCGTGCAGAAAAAGCCCGTCAAGTTCGTCCATATTGGCAAGCAAATCTTTCGCCCGCTCGTAATAGACTATCCCGTCCTGGGTGAGCTGCACCCGTCGCGTTGTGCGATGCAGCAACTGTGTACCGAGGTGATTTTCCAGCGCCTGGACCTGCCGCGATACGCTGCCTTTAGGGAGGCCTAATGAGTCTGCCGCGCGGGAAAAACTCTCCAGTTCTGCCACACGGATGAACAATTGCATTGCATAAATTTTATCCATCGAACGCATCCATTGTTGTTGTAAATGAAACAGTGAAGCGTAATTCAGCGTCTTTATTGTTTTACCACCAGCTAATAAGCTTTTTCCACAGTCAATACCAAACAAAACGAGGTTTCTTATGACACAACGTATCACATTAGTAACGGGCGGCAGCCGTGGGCTGGGGAAAAACGCAGCGCTGAAGCTGGCAGAACGCGGAACCGCCGTTATCCTGACCTACAACAGCAATCAGCAGGCGGCTGATGAGGTTGTGGCAGAAATTGAGAGAAAAGGCGTGAAAGCGGTGGCTTTGCGGTTGAATGTCGGCGATGTCGCAAGCTTCGAGGCTTTCGCCCTGGACGTACAGCATCAGCTAAAAAACGTCTGGAATCGGGATACATTTGATTATTTATTAAACAATGCTGGTGTCGGCATCGCGGTTCCCTTTGCTGAGGCCAGTGAAGCGCAATTTGATGAATTAATGAACATTCATTTTAAAGGGCCGTTCTTCCTGACACAGCGCCTGTTGCCATTGCTGGCAGATGGCGGACGCATCCTCAATGTCTCAAGCGGGCTGGCGCGTTTTGCGCTGCCAGGATACGCGACCTATGGCGCGATGAAAGGAGCGATGGAAGTGTTAACCCGCTATCAGGCCAAAGAGCTGGGCCCGCGCGGGATTTCCGTCAATATCATTGCCCCAGGCGCGATTGAGACCGATTTCCGCGGTGGTGAAGTCCGTGATAACCCGCAAATTAATAAACATATTGCCGGGCAAACGGCGCTGGGACGCGTCGGTAAGCCGGATGATATTGGCGGCGCGATGGCGGCCCTGCTGAGCGACGATCTGGCGTGGATGAATGCTCAACGCGTGGAAGTCTCTGGCGGGATGTTCCTGTAGCAGGAAGATTGTTTAGCGTGATTTATGGGTCAACTTGCGTCTGGCTTATGAATCCTCCGCTGCCCGGCGGCGTTATGCCACCGGGCGGTGAGACTTATTGCTTCTGAAAGTGAGTGACTTTGATTCGGGCCGGTTTCTGTTTAGCGTCTAACGACCCGCTAATGCCCACCAGTTCGTCCGGGGAGACATTTTTGCCATCGAAAACGGCCATGGGTATATACACGTCAATTTGCCCGGTTTTGTCGCGGAACTGGTAGAGATCTTCCCCCGTTTTCTTCACAAGGTTCCCTTTGAGCGAAACGGAAGCGCCGTCATGCATGGCTTTCGCCTGTTTAATGGTCATGCTGCGGGCATCTTCCATACCGCGATAGCCATCTTCCATCTTATGCGGCGGTGGCGGCGCTTTGTCCGTCTTTAAACCTGGTGCATCCTGCGCGAATGCCGCCATGGAGAATAATGCTGTAAAACTTGTTATCAGCAGAATCTTCTTCATATGCACTCCTCTTTATTGCCAAAACACTGCCTAAGCCTGGCACAGAGAGAGGAAGATGACAGGTGAATTATCTGCTTTCACGGTATTCGTGATGCAGCAGGCCAAACAGCCAGTCGTTATGCCAGCGGCCCGCCAGCCAGAAGGCTTCGCGTAGTTCACCTTCCTGCACAAATCCTACTTTTTCCAGTAAACGTTTAGAGGCGTCGTTTCCTGCCGTTACGGTCGCGACAAGGCGACGAATGCCCCCTTCGGTGAAGGCATACCGGCAGACCGCCTGTAATGACTCCAGCCCGTAACCTTTTCCCTGCGCCTGGGGGGCAAAGAGAAACCCGACTTCGGCGCAGTCTGCTTCGTGATGGCGATAGCCCGTCACCCCAAGCGGGGTTTGCGTGGCGCTGTCGCGCACCACAAGACATAGCCAGTGTTCACAACCGGGAGACCAGGCGGGCAAGCGGGATTCAAACGCCTCGCGAATGGCTTCCTGCGGGCGGTCTTCTGCAACATAACGCATGACCTGCTGATCCTGCTGCAATGCGAGGAAAAAAGGCCAGTCTTGCGGTGTTATCGGCGTGCAAATGAGCCGTGGCGTGACCAGTGTCGGCATAAAAATAGCCCCATTGTTTTTTTCGTGTTAAAACCGCTATCACTGATAATAATCATTAACTGGTCTATGTTTTAAGTATTCATAAATAAAGAAAAAATTAACGTTTCTTTTTTCCAGTTAATTATTTCACTGGTTGTACTTAAAGGAAAAGAATGACCCAAATATCCTCGCAGAACCTGGGGGAACAATTCGAGCAATGCACAGGAATTATTCGTCAGGCATCGAAAGAAATATTAATGCTGCTTAATGTGCATTTTGACGAAGGGAAGGACCCTCGCTGGTTTCTTGAACAACTCGACATCGCACGTCTGAGCCTTGGCGGATGGGGCGCTGTCGCAAAACGGTTAAGGCTTAATGATGCGGAATTAACCCAATTCACCTTACAGCTACGCCATTTGCAACAACTGGTGCCGTATTATGAAAAGGGGCAGAACGTTACGGAGAACCAGCTCATTGTCGCGCTGCGTTTCGTGCGTACGCTGGAGCATCTGCGGGCGAAGCAACCGTTACTGACCTATGCGACAACCCTCAATGCAGACAAAGAAGGGCAGCAGCAGGGGTTAAAACAGTTACGCGCGCTGGAGTTGATGCTCAAATCGCTGGTGACGAATGCCTGGCCGGATGCGTTGCGGCTTAGCAATCACCTGAAAACGCGATTTGGCGCCGATTGTGTTCGGCGCTGGTTGAAAATCGGCGATCGCAACGACGTACTCAGCGGCATGTTATTTAGCGAACTGGCGCTGTTATTAATTGATAAAAAAGAATTTAGTCAGCATTATGCCCGGCTTTTTAACGATTCACCGGTATTGAGTCTGTTTCTTGAGCCGCGCAAAACACTGCAAACCTTTCTGGATGATATTCGGCAAATACGCAGCGCTGTAGTCGCGGGGCAACCGTTAACCTCGAACCAGTTGATGCTACTGGAGAACTATTACCCGCAGATTGCCGGGCCAGTGCAACGGGCATGGGAAGACGGGCGCATACAGGTTAATCCCGCAAGCTTGCTGCGAGAGGCGGAAGATGATTTAGATACATTCTGGGAACAGGCGCGCAAGAAAGATCGGGCGGCGGGAGGTGATGCTATGCAAATTCGCGATGGAATTGAAAGGCCGGAAAAACGCGCCGCGCGTACCCGCGAGGAGCGTGAACAGATGCTTTCCAAAGCACTGTGGGGCGCAGTCGGCGTTGCGGTGCTGGTCATCGTGGCGGGAGCGTTCTGGTTGTTCAGCGACTCATCAGTATCGGTACCGGTGTCAGGGCAGGGGCGGATTACGGTGCCTATCTCTCAGGATAAGGAAAAAGCGACGCCAAAAGAAGAGTTGACCAAAATGGGGATCCCCCGCGATGAGAGCAACTTCCGTTCCGCAATCGACCGCAACGATACCCGCGTCGTGTCGCTGTTTCTACGTACGGGCATGAGCTGGAAACTGTCATGGACCGAGCAGGCGATGGCGAACGATTACACGGATGTGCTGGAGATGTTGCTGCGTTATCGGCTACAGATGGAAGAAAACCGCCCATGTCGCCGGTTTATCGAAAACATGGGGCATGAGATGGCTTCCGGCGCGAAGCTGACATCGCTGCGTAAGAATTACCTGCAGGCGTTCTGCACATCGGAACCCGTCGTGAGACGTCAGCGTTATGAAATGGAACAGGCGAAGCTGCGTTATGAGGCTGCGCCTGACGATAACACGAAGAAATGGGCGGATATTCAGTCGGCTATTTATGATGCCATCGACTGAATAAACGGGGAGCTACGGCTCCCCGTATAACCCGATGAGGCGACGAACCACACCGTTTGTCCAGCCAAAGCCATCCTGGAGCGGATATTCACCCCCACCCCCTTCGCGCGGCGTGCTGCTGGCGATATGGTATTTCTCGATAAGCTTGTGGTGGCGCTGGTAGAAATGGTTAACAGTGCGCAGCCAGTTATGAGCAATCTCGTCACCCAACGCGTCGTTGCCGTACAGTTTGAAGCCCTGAATCGCCATCCACTGTAAGGGAGCCCAACCGTTGGGTTTATCCCACTGCTCACCGGTTTCATACTCCGTCGCCAGAATACCGCCAGGCGTCATCAGGCGCGTGCGCGTGGCCTCAGCCAGTTTATCTGCCTGCTCATGCGTAGCCATGCCGACGTACAGCGGGACCAGGCTGGCAGCGGAAAAGAGCGCCATTTCGCCACGACGCCAGTCATAGTCGCGATAACACCCTTTCTCCTCATCCCACAAGTAGCGATTGACCGCCGCCCGTCTGTCGCTGGCTTTAAGACGGAATTCCGCCTCCTGCTCCCGTTCACCTTTTAAGCCGGCAATATTGGCGATAGCGCTTTCCAGTTTGAACAAGAAGGCGTTCAGGTCGATAGGGATGAACTGGGTGGTGCGAATACTCGCCAGGCGATTGGCGTCTCGCAGCCAGCGCGACGAATAGTCCCAGCCGGAAGCCGCACCCGCACGGAGATCCCGGTAGACCTCGTTAGCCGGGCGAGAGGAGTGTTTCGCGGTTTCCACATCCTCCAGCCAGGATTCATCACGCGGTGTGTCCCTGTCGTCCCAGTAACGGTTGAGCAGGGATCCGTCAGGCATACGTACCGCGTGGCGATAGGCCTGGTTCGGCAGCAGCGACTCCGCGCCATCCATCCAGAAGTCATACTCCATGAGCAGATGGTCCAGGTAGCGCCGCGCGCCGCGCACGCCATCCTCTTCGAACAGTTCTACCATCAGGGCGAACACCGGTGGCTGGGAACGGCTGAGATAGTAGGTACGGTTACCGTTTGGAATATGACCGTAGCGTTCAATCATCCACGCGAAGTTGTCCGCCATACATTTCAGCATGTCGTGGCGACCACTTTCCGCCAGCCCCAGCATGGTGAAATAGGAGTCCCAATAATAGGTTTCGCTAAATCGCCCACCGGGGACGATATAGGCCTGTGGCAGAGCAAGCAGTGATGACCACGGAATATGGTCCTGCGGCTCACGCGTCAGCACCGGCCAGAGCTGGTCGATATGCTCTTTGAGGGAGTTTTCCGGGTCCGAAACGTATTCACTGCCATAGGTTTCCGGCATCCAGAAGTGCGCCTGAACAAACAGCCGCAAGTCAAAATCGGGTTTGCGCTTAATTTTGCGATAGCGAATTAAAATATCGAGCGGATCCATTTTCGGCGCACAGTCCGGGAATGTTTTGCTATCGGCAAAAATACGCGATGACTGCACGTGTTCAAACAGTTCAAGATAACGATCGGATGGGGTCAGGGCATCCGAAGCTGGCAGCCCCTCGATCATTTCCGGTTCCGGCTCCGCGTCGATCATTTCAGCCAGTTTTAACTCGCAGGGATCGATTTCGTAGCGGGGTTCTTGTGCGATCCCAAATTCTACGGATTCAGCGCTGTGAAGTTTCTGGTTGAACATAATAATACTGGCCTCCGGAGGTCGTCGTAAGAGATTACGGGTGTTTCCCGGCATATCTATAAGCTTAGACATTCGCTTCGATCTTTGGGGTGCAAAGTGTGCTTCAGGTCACGTTTAGATGCGGGTTGAAAATGAGCGAAATCGATTAATTTATATAATTTCAATCGCTTAATTGCCGCTCCTCCGAAAGCGAAACGACAGAATTCAGAACATTCAAAATGCAACAGGTTATGAATATTCAGGGCAACCCCTTTAGCCTGGTGACTTTCCCGCAATCACGCCAGTCAGTAACCGCAAAAAATTTAGCGTTCGCGGGTTATTTTCACTCTCTCGGGTCACGATCGCCATGCATAACTCTGCATCATCTTCGGCAAGGGGGATAAATTTCACCCCCTTCGGCTTGAGCTGATCAATGGGCCTGGGTAAGACGGAAACCCCCACGCCTGCGCCGACAAGTCCGATATGCGTCAACACTTCCGCCGCCTCCTGGACGACATAGGGAGTGAAGCCCGATTTTTGGCACATGCGCCTGACTTTATCCGGCACCGATGCACCGGCCGTGTCGGGATAAAAGATGAAAGGCTCATCTTTCACATCGACAATGGTCAGGGTTTCACAGGCGGCTTTGGGGTGATCATCAGGCAGCACGACGCAGAGCTGGTCGCGCCTGAGTACCCGGATATTCAGGCCATCGCGGGTGGTTCCTGGCGTGACGCGGATGTATCCCACGTCGATATCCTCATTGAGCAGAGCGGTGAATTGCTGCTGTGAGTACATCTCACTGAGCGTGACCCGAACCTCGGGGTAGTGACGGCGGAAAGCTTTGAGCGGCGCGCTGAGTTCATCGACCAGCAGCCCGGTGGTGGTAAACCCAATGCGTAACTCGCCGCTTTTACCCTGCGCGATGGCCTGTAGCTCGGCGGGAAGGTCGTTGCTGAGTCGCAGCATCTCTCTGGCTTTAATCACGAAATGCTCGCCCGCTTCTGTCAACGCGACTTTGCGCCGGGTGCGATTGAATAACAGAACGCCCAGCTCTTCTTCAAGGGCCTGAATTTGCTGTGATAATGGCGGCTGACCAATGTTGAGCTTTTCTGCCGCGCGGGTAAAGTGCAGCTCCTCAGCCACGGCCAGGAAATAGCGAAGGTGACGGAATTCCATTTATATTTCCAGCTATATAAATACATGTAGATTTATATATTGGACAGGTATAAATCGCAACCTTACCATAGCCGTCAGATTATAAATAAAACGCTATTCCACTCTTTTAAGGCTGCACCGCGCGTGCGGGCTGTGCGCTGATACCAGGGAAAACAGATGAGCAGTGAGTTATTGGTATTAATACCCGTGGCGTTTATTGCCGGAATTATCAATGCGGCGGTGGGTGGGGGCGGGCTGATTACCATGCCGACGTTTTATTCTACCCTGCCGCAGTTCACACCTGCCGAAATAATGGGAATCGACAAGTGCTCCTCCGCGATGGGGCACCTGATGTCTATCAAGCAATTCACCGCGCGCCTGCGATTACCATGGTCATTGATTTTGCCGACCGCAATAAGTGCGGTTATCGGCGCGTACACGGGCATTAGATTGCTGGATTTTATGCCATCAGACTGGATGCGTCCGATAGTGATTGTGGTGCTGGCGATCATGCTGGCGTACACCTGGTTTAAACCGCAGTTTGGTCATAGTGATACCAGCCGGGAACCCACCCGAGGTGATTTGGCGAAGGGTGTGCTGTTAGGTTTTGCGATTGGCTTTTATGACGGTTTTATCGGTCCGGGTACCGGCAGTTTTCTGCTCTTTTTGTTTATCCGTTTTTTCCATTTTGATTTTTTACGTGCAACGGCCTGCGCAAAAGTGGTGAATTTCGGCACCAATTTTTCCACGCTATTCTTTTTAATTCCTAATGGGCTTATTCATTACGATATTGCAATACCGTTAGGGATTTCCGCTATTTGTGGTTCGCTGGTGGGCGTGCGTGTTGCCCTGCGCGGCGGAAACCTGTGGATTCGCCGTCTTTTTCTGATTCTTGCCGCAACGCTGTTGATAAAGCTGTTATGGGAGACGCTGCATTAACGGTACATCAGGTTATCGAATGATCGACTGATATCGTTGCGTGTTATCGTCTGTATTTCGCCATATTTGCGTGAGACGATAATGGAATTCGTGACGACGACCCTCGACAACTGCCTTGATATTCGCCATCCGGTTTTATGGCCGCACCTTCCCCGCGATGCATCACGGGTGGAGGGTGACGATGATGCGCTGCATTTTGGCGTGCTGCATAACGGTAAACTGGTGAGCTGCCTGTCGGTCTTTATGCTGGATGCCTCGGTTTGCCAGATTCGTAAGTTCGCCACTCTGGAAGCGTATCAGGGGCAGGGCTTTGGCGGCTTTTTGTTGCAATCTGTACTGGAAAAGATGGCGGCAGCCGGGGTAAATGATGTGTGTCTGGATGCACGTATCGGGGCTGTCAACTTCTACAACAGGTTTGGTTTCCGTCCCGAAGGCGGACACTTCTTCAAAAAAGGGGTGGAGTACGTGCGGATGGTGCGGGGGTAAGGGACCGTTCGAGCGGGCTTTGGGTTTTGTAGCCGGGATAAAGCGTTTACGCCGCTTCCGGGAGTTCTCACGGCGGTGCGGCGTTTTCCCCTCACCCTGGCCCTCTCCCCAAAGAGGAGAGGGGACCGATTGAGCAGGGAGAGGGGATCGATCATGCGGGCTGCGGGCTGGCTTTTCACCCTCTCCCTTTTAGGGAGAGGGCTGGGGTGAGGGTCTGCGGAATTAACGCGGGATCTGCTGCGTAATACAGTGAATATTGCCACCGCCGAGCAGAATTTCACGTGCCGGGATGCCGGTAATCAGGAAATCCGGGAACATCTGACGGAACAGCACTTCGGCCTGCGCATCGGTGGCCGGGTCCAGCAGCGGGTAAATAATATGGTCGTTGCTGACCAGATAATTCACGTAAGAGCCCGCCAGACGATTACCTTCGGTGCGCTCAATCGCCGTCCCTTTCTCAACGTCACAGGTCTCTTCTGCGCTGGCATACAGCGGCTGCGGTGATGGCACTTTCCAGACTTTCAGCTTGCGACCACGCGCATCCGTGGTGTTTTCCAGAACGTTGAGTGCCGCAACGGAACGGGCGTACTGCGGATCGTTCTCGTCATCAGTCCAGTGCAACGCCACTTCGCCTGGGCGGACAAAACAGCACATGTTATCAATGTGACCGTCGGTCTCGTCGTTAAATACCCCTTCTGGCAGCCAGATAAAGGTCTCAACGCCCAGATACTCGCGCAACTGCTGCTCAATCTCCGCCTGCGACAGGTGCGGGTTGCGGTTCGGGTTGAGCAGACACTCTGCGGTGGTCATCAGCGTACCTTCACCATCCACATGAATGGAGCCACCTTCCAGAATCAGGTCGGTGTTGTAGCACGGCATCTGGTGATACTGCGCCACCTGGCCTGCTACTTGCTGGTCTTTATCCCAGCTCTCATAGAGGCCGCCGAGTAGACCGCCCCATGCGTTAAACGTCCAGCTTACGGCGCGAATCTCTCCCGCCGGGTTACGCACCACGGTTGGGCCGGTGTCGCGCATCCAGGCATCGTCGCTTTCCATCTCAACCAGCGTCACGCTGGCTGGCATGGTGCTGCGTGCTTTTTCCATTTCGGCACGCGGCACTGCCATAATGACAGGCGTCCTGCGGGAAATAGCCTCAGCCACGGCGGCGAACGCCTTTTGCGCTGGCGCACCGTTGGCGCGCCAGTTGTCAGTACGATAAGGCCAGCACATCCACACTGCCTGATGCGGTGCCCATTCTGCAGGCATGGCGAAGCCATCCTGACGTGGAGTTGTCAGCGCGGACATTATTTGCTCCTTTCGCTGCCGTCAGAGGTGGCGATGGTGCCGTACATGTTCGGACGACGGTCGCGGAACAGGCCCCACGATGCGCGCTGTGCGGCAATCGCGTCCAGGTCGAAGGTGTGCACCAGCACGGCTTCGTCAGTTTTGTTGGCCTGCGCGACCAGTTCACCGGTTTGATCGGCGATGAACGATGAGCCGTAGAAGGTCATTTCCAGACCTTCGATGTATTTGCTCGCTTCGGTACCGATACGGTTAGAGGCGATAACCGGCACCAGGTTTGCCGCCGCGTGACCCTGCTGAACACGCGTCCAGTGCGGCTGGCTGTCTATGTCCGGATAAGCGGGTTCAGAACCAATCGCCGTCGGGTAGAAAATGATTTCCGCACCATTCAGTGCCAGGCAGCGTGCGGTTTCCGGGAACCACTGATCCCAACAGATGCCCACGCCGATTTTCGCGTAGCGGGTATTCCACACTTTGAAGCCGGTGTCGCCTGGGATGAAGAACTGTTTTTCCTGATAAGCCGGGCCGTTCGGAATATGCGTTTTACGGTAGGTTTCCATCACGGTGCCATCGGCATCGATCATCACCAGCGAGTTGTAGTACGCGTTGTTGTGTTTTTCGAACAGGCTTAACGGCAGCACAACTTCCAGCTCTTTTGCCAGGGCAGAGAAATGTTTGATCAGCGGGCTGGTGGCCACTTCTTGCGCCAGCGCATAGTGTTCCGGGCTCTGATCAATACAGAAATAGGGAGCAGCGAACAGCTCCTGAATCAGGATAACCTGCGCGCCTTTGCTGTGCGCGTCACGTACCAGACGCTCAGCGTTGGCAACGTTTTTTTCCAGTTCCCAGGTGCAGGCCATTTGAGTAGCGGCAACCGTTACATTTCTCATGAGCGTCTCCATAAAAGCAGATGTTGAAGTGTGCAGTTTATAAACACCAGGCGTGCTTACTTTACGTTGCAATGACTATAGCAATCTCCAGCGTTATGCATAAAATGTATTATTTGCATGAAATAATGAACAAGGTGCATAGTCATGATGGATCTGAATTTGCTGCGCCTGGTGCCGATTCTGGCTAAAGAAAAAAACGTCACGCGGGCCGCGCGCAAAGCCAATATTACGCAATCGGCATTCAGCCATGCGCTCAATCGCCTGCGCGAGCAGCTTAATGATGAGATGTTTGTCCGTACCCGCAATGGTATGGAACCGACGCCTTATGCGGCGTCGATGATCCCGGTGATTGAAAATGCCCTGAGCAAACTGGAGGCGGCCACGCGGGGGAAAGGCAATTTCAATCCGGCCAAAGATCCGCACACCTTTTATATTGGCGCGGTGGATTACTTCGAGTTTATGTACATGCCCGCCCTGACGGCGAAATTTAAACACACTGCGCCGAATGTCCGTCTGTCCGTCGATATTCTCTCCGAAACCATTAAGTTTGAGCGGGTGGAGCGCGGACAATTGGATGCCTTTATCGGCGTGGATAACCTGCAATACATTCCTCAGTTTTTTAATAAACACCCGCTGATTTCCGACCATTATGTGGCGATTGCCTCGCTGGAGCGTAGCGATCTGCCAGAACAACTGACCCTCAAACACCTGGTCACGGAAGCACAAATCCACCTCCCGGCAGTAAGCTCCGGCGCGGACCATATTGATAGCTGGCTGCTGACGCAGCACCTTTATCGCCCTCTCACGACGGTGGTGCAAAGTTACGCGGTGGGCGGTCGAGTGGCGGTGGCGTCGGGTTATCTGATGTGTGTGCCGTATCGCATTGCGAAGGAGCTTGCCGCGATGATGCCGTTACGGATTATGGCATTACCTGAGGGGGCGCCGTCTTATGACTTAATCCTGTTAACGCATCGTTTATTTGATTATCAGTCGGCATTACAGTGGTTGATTGAGGAGTTTAAGCGGATGAGTCATAAATTCAAATCAAAACTATAATAACTTTACCCATATTAAATTTATCTGTTTTAATAAAAAACATTCGCCGTATAAATATTATAAATCATTCGTGTTCTCGTTAGGGTTATAAATTATGTGTGCATATTCCTATTTTATTTTCGAATGACGGTGGATTGTTGACACATTCGTGGTTTTTACGTAATTTCCTTAAACAATATTCTCTGCATTTTTCTATTTTATATTATTTTGATGAAGGTGGTTTTTTATTATTTTATTTGTGATTTCAAGGATGGAGAGAGTGATTAAAAGAAATGGCTTAATGCGTTATCTCATATCCGGCCTTTTTATTGGTTTAATCAGCCAGCATGCAGGTGCAGAGGACTGGACGGATTTTACGTGGACGAATACGGAAACCACGGTGTATATGAACGCTTCAACGTTTCCGAAAACGCTCGGAAATATCACGTCTCCAGCGAGTGCTACTGCTTCCTTGAAAGCGACAGGTAGACCAACTGAAGCAATGAAGGACAGTGTCAGAATTTGGTGGGTCAATTTCAATCCTCAATTAGCTATTCGAGGGTTTACATTACAGGTAAATATTAATAATTCAGGATGGATCGAAGGAAATGATGCTAAGGATGTTTGTGTCTGGGTTGATGGCGATTGCAAGCTTTTTCCAGGGCCCACAGTGCAATATGTCGACTATCCAACAGTACCCATTTCAGTCAGGTTATTAAGAAACAGTACAGCTCCCTATGACCCTATCCCACAGGGAACAAATATAGCCTCAATTACTATGAGGCATTATACGGGTCTGGTGCCAACGGGCATTACTATGGGGAACCTTCACTATGTCTTCAATGGCGATATTGTACCCCTTATTCCTACCTGTGATGTCAAAACGTATGATAGTACGGTGACGCTACCGGAGGTAAGGCGTAGTGATTTAATGAGATCTCTTTGGCGTTATCAGGGAGCATACAAAGAATTTTCCATTACTATAGATTGCATAAATAATGTCTCTAAAGCGAATATTACCTTTAATGGTGATAAAATGTCTGATGTGGCAAGTAATGATGTGCTGAAAAATATGAATTCGGGGAACGACAATGTTGGCGTTCAGATAACGTTTGATGACACGCCTCTCGAAATAGGAAAAGAAGTTTTAGTAAAATGGTGGCCTTCTAAAAATACGAAGCTAAAATTTAAAGCCCATTATTTTACCAAGAATGGGAGTATCTCTCCCGGAACGGTTAGGGCTAAAAGTGAGTTTGTTATTACCTACGAATAAATATTAAAAGGGGCATCGTTCGATGCCTCTTTTGTTATGCGCTCTGCGCCAGTATTTCCTTCTGTGGCGCCGCACGATTCTTAGTGATTACTTCACTGTAACGTATCGAATTGCCTGAATACCTGCTCCTCAAACACCTGGTCACCGAATTACAAATCCATCTCCCGGCGGTAAGCTCCGGCGCGGACCATATTGATAGCTGGCTGCTGGAGCCGCACCTTTATCGCCCGCTCACGACAGTGCTGCGCGGCTGTGGCTTATCTGATCTGTCTGTCGTATCGAATAGCGAAATAGCTTGCCACGATGAAGTTGCTACGGATTATGGCATTACCCGAGGGAGCGCCGTCTTATGACTTAATCCTGTTAACGCATCGTTTATTTGATTACCAGTCGGCATTGCAGTGGCTGATTGAAAAATTAAAGCGGATCAGGCATAAATCCGAATCAAACCTAAATAAATTTTACCCATATTAACTTTATCGATTTTTTTAAAACATTCGCCGTATAAATGTTAGAACGTGTTAGTTTTATCGTTAGCGTTTATAAATTATGTGTGCATATTCTTATTTTGTCTTCGAATGACGGTGGATTGTTGACAGGTTGGGGGTTTCTACGTAGGTTGCCTAAATAATATTCTCTGTGTTTTCTGCTTTATATGATTATGATGAATGGATTAGGTTAACTTAATGATTGTGATTATGCATAACCATTTTTTCTATTTAACGCATCAATGAATAAAGAGAGTATTAGAAAAAGAAGTTTTTTTCTTATTTTATTTGTGATTTCAAGGAGGGAGAGTGATTAAAATAAATAGCTTAATACGTTATCTCATATACAGCCTTTTCTTTGGTTTAATCAGCCAGCATGCTGGTGCAGAGGAATGGACGGATTTTTCGTGGACGAATACGGAAACCATGATGTATATGAACGCTTCAACGTTTCCTAAAATGCGCGGAAATAATACTTCTCCAGCGAGTCTTACTGCTTCTTTGAAAGCTACAGGTAGATCAACCGAAGAAATGAAGGACAGCGTTAGAGTTTGGTGGGGGGACTTCAACCCCGAATTAACCATTCGAGGGTTTACATTGCAGGTTAATGTCAATGATTTTGGATGGATCCCAGGAAATAGCACCGTTGCATATCCCTCTATTTCACATGAAACTCATATAGCAACAAGTATCATAAGTAATTATAAAGGTTTAGTGTTAACTGATATTGCTGTGGGAAATCTTAATAATTATTTAAATGGAAGTGCAATAAAACATTCTCAATATAATTTTGTTGGTTAACTTTATTGTCTGGTAACTCATCAAATGATGCGATTAATGTATTTTAAGATGATTTAAAGGAGTGATTATGCTTAGCAGATGGCGTTTTTTGTTTGCTGTTACTTTTATTTTTTTGAACATGCCGGTATCCACATGGGCATTTACTTTTAATGATGAAGGGGCTACGGCATATATGAATGCCTCAAGCGTCCCTACATCTCTGGGAAATATCGCCTCCCAGGCTAGTGGCACGGCGTCGGTGAGAGCGTCTGGTAATCCGACAAGTCTTGACCAGGATCGCGTAGTCATTGATGGCGCATATATAAGGTCTGGTTTCTCAGATAGAGGTTTTTCATTAGAAGTTAAAGTTGGAAATTCTGCATGGCTTACACCAGAGGCCGCAAAAGGTAAGTGTGTATGGATAGATGGTGACTGCAAAACCAACTATTCGAATGATACCCATTTTGATAAAGCTTATACTGTTCCTGTTTCAGTGAGGGTTGTAAGAAACAGTACTGAAAACTATTCTACTATCCCTTCTGGAACACAAATCGCCAGCATACATTTGAAACAATATTCCAGGTCTCAGCCGTCAGGCTATAATATGGCGTATCTTAGTTTTTACTTAAACGGTTCTGTTACCCCCGTTGTCCCAACCTGTGATGTCAAAACTTATGATACTTCTGTGACGCTGCCGGAGGTAAGGCGTAGCGATTTAATGAGATCAATTTGGCGTTATCAGGGCGCATACAAAGAATTTACCATTAATATAGATTGCAAAAATAATGTTGCCAAAGCGAACATTACCTTTAATGGTGATAAAATGCCCGGCGTGGGAAGCAATGATGCGCTCAAGAATATGAATTCGGGTAACGACAATGTTGGCGTTCAGATATTATTTGATAACACACCTCTTGTCATTGGCAAAGAAGTGTTTGTTAAATGGTGGCCTGGCGAAAATACCCCGATCAAGTTTAAAGCCCATTATTTTACCAAGCCTGGGAGTATCAATCCCGGAACGGTAAAGGCTAAAACTGAGTTTGTCCTTACCTACGAGTAAAAGAGTAAAGAGGCATCGTTCGATGCCTCTTTATTGTTATGCACTCTGCGCCAGCACTTCCTGCTGCGGTGCCGCACGATTAAACGCCTGATGTACAAAGCGGCGCAATAATTCTGTGGCTTCCGGCGAGGGCAAAACACCTGATAGCAGTGCCAGCGGGTCAAAACCTTCTTCGGTAAGCACGGTTTCGCGCTGGCGAATCATGTCAGCGGCGATCTCCGGGGTGAACTCCGGGTGGAATTGCGTCGACATGGCGTTGGGCCCGTAGCGCACAATCTGATGCTGGTCATGAACGGATGACGCGAGCGCCAGTGCCCCTTCCGGCAGGCGAGAAACGGTCTGCATATGGGTCAGATGCGCGGGAAACTCACGCGGCAAGGTGCTCAGCAGCACATCATTACTGGCATGCGGATGAAGTTGAATCGCCTGGCTGCCGACCTCACGCCCCTGCGGGTGCCACTCCACTTCTCCGCCCAATGCATGCGCCATCAACTGGTGTCCGTAGCAGACGCCAAACAGCGACATACCAATCGACATGGCTTCGCGTACCCACCCGGCAGCGGCTTCACTCCAGGGGAGACGATCCGTCACCATCGCCCATGAACCGGTAATCACGGCCACACGGTTGGCATCCGGCGGTGGAAGCGCTTCGCCTTCAAACACGCGGATCACTTCTGTTTTCTCAAGAGGGTGCTCGATGGCACGACAGAACCAGGATGGAATATCGCCGTGGACTTCACGAATAGACTCGGAAGGAAAACCTACTTGCAGGATAATTAACGGACGGTCTGTCATTACAACCACTCTCTTCCTCTGCTGAACATTTGTTCAACTATGCGCCGAAAAGTGCGGCCTGTGAAGGGCTTAGCGGGAACGGGATTGTAAAGGCGAAGCGGCAAGCAGAGCACTTTGCAGGCCCGTACCGGGGCTATTTGTTTGTTTTAGTGGTGAAAAAAAAAACACAGCAAGGCTTATGCTTTTTTTTGCTATTTTTAGCTTTTTTACGCTCGCCGGGGAGAGTCAGTCAGTTCATATTGACAGCTATGTCCTTAGATGGTTGTATTGTACAACTATTA
>Ga0213876_10000050_pt1 | contig 144836 bp, 157 predicted proteins | sample BarmaccomBMRX_R9_FD_160113 | JGI IMG/M metagenome (GOLD analysis project Ga0213876, IMG submission 160113) | Root-associated microbial communities from Barbacenia macrantha in rupestrian grasslands, the National Park of Serra do Cipo, Brazil - RX_R9 | ecosystem: Host-associated > Plants >... | reverse complement strand
CCTGCGTCGCCGTCCGCTCGAAGAAGCTGAGCTTGTCGCCAAAGCCCGTGTCGATATTCTCGGCGCCGTCGTCCGACTCCCCGTCGAAGCTGTCCACGCCCGCGCCGCCGCGAAGGTTGTCGTCGCCCGGCCCGCCGTACAGCCGGTCGTCGCCCCCCTCGCCGCGGAGCGTGTCGTTGCCGCCGTGGCCGTAGAAGACGTCGATGCCGCCGGTGCCGATCATGATGTCGTCGGCGCTGGTGCCGTGCGTGCCGATCACGGCGAACTGGCCGCCAATGTCCTGCTGGTCGTTGCCCGTCCCCTGCTGCGGGCGGGCGATGAGGATGAGCCCGTCCGTATTGATGGTGAGCTGGCCGGCGCTCGTCACGTTGGGGGTGAAGGACGAGCCGTCGACGAACTGCCCGTTCCCGTCATAAGGCTGGGTCAGGAGCGCGCTCGACTGGCTCCACGCCAGCAGGAACCGGTTACCGGGAAGGGCCAGCGCGGTGACGTTGAAGCCGGCCTGGAGCTCGGAGCCCAGCTTGTTGCCGAGGGCGTCGAAGGCCTGGGCGCGACCGACGAACGCATTCTCGTCGTTCCAGGTCATTGCGAAGCCGCCGCCGCTGAGGGCGACGGCGCCGATGCTCCTCTGCTCCCCGGCGGTCGAGCTGTTGGCGAGGAACGCCCCGCCGACCTTGCCGCCCGACGCGTCATAGACCTGGCCGTAGACCGCGGTCGCGCTGGCGTCGGCGAGCGAGTGGCTCTTGTCGGCCCAGCCCACCACCAGACCTCCGCCCGCGAGACCGGCGACCGTCGGCTTGTCGAAGATGCTGAGGCTGCCGCCCATCCCGGTGGAGGTCGAATTCACCTGCACGGCGGGGCCGCGCGGCGATCCGTCGGCGTTGAACCATTCGAGCTTGACCGGATAGTCGCCCTGCGGGTCCTGCTGGGTCGCGAAGCGCTGCCGCCATACCAGCGCGAAACCGCCGTCGGCGAGGCCCGCGACGTCGGGCCAGAGCTGGCCGTTGAAGCCGTCGCCCTGGGCCGCGATGACGCTGCCGACCTTGTTCCCGCTGCCGTCGAAGACCTGGGCGCGCACCGTCGACGGAACCCCGAAGTCGGTCCAGGCGACGACGAAGCCTCCGCCGGCCAGGGCCGCCACGGCCGGAGCCTGCTGGTTGCCGGCGCTGACCGGGTTGACGAGGATCTCGGGGCCGATCTTCTGGCCTTGCGGGCTGATGATCTGGGCGCGGACATCCTGGTCGGAATTCTGCGGATTGCCGCCGTCATTCTCGATCCAGACGGCGACGAAGTTCCCGGTCGCAAGCGCCGCCACGTCCGGCGACTGCTGAAGCCCCGGAAGCGAGGCATTGATGGTGAAGCTCGTCCCCACCGTCTCGAAGACGATCGCCGTCTCAGGCACTGGCATTCCCCCCCGCTGCCTTGGCCGGGCAGGCCAAGGGTTCTTTTGTCTGCAGTAACTTAGCCAGCTCGCGAGGGGAGACGCAAGCCGGGCTCAGGCCCCGGCCAGCCTCGCCTGGGCCTCGACGAGCCGCTTCATCAGCTTGAGCTCGCTCGCCGAGAGGCAAAGCGCGCTGTCGGCCCAGACGTCCACCACGGCGTTGAGCTCGTCGAGGGTGATCGGGTCGACCAGGCTCGAGGCATGGTAGATGCCGCGGTGGCCCGACTGCCTGCGCCCGTTGCGGGCGACATAGGCGCGTACCGCCTCCTCGCCCTGGCCGGGCTCGGCGAGAACGTGGACGAGCCCAAGCTCGTGCATCTCCTCCGCCGAGTACATGCGGTTGGAGAGCATCATCTCCTCCGCTTTCGCGAGGCCGACCTTGCGCGCGAGCAGGCAATGGGCGCCCATGCCCGGGAACAGGCCGAAGGCTATTTCCGGCAGCCCGAACCGGGAGCCCCGTTCCGCCACGACGACGTTGAACGAGAGCACGGCCTCGAAGCCGCCGCCGAGCGCGTCCCCCTGGACCAGCGCGATCGTGACGATCGGCAGCTCCAGCCTGCGCATGTTCTCGTGGAGTATCGAAACGCAGTCGCGGCCGTAGCGGACCAGCCCTTCGCGGTCGCCCGCGGCGATGAAGCCCGCGAACAGGTCGAGATCGCCGCCGAGATTGAACACGCCCGGAAAGCGGGAGCCGAGGACGAGATATTTGAGCCCCTCGGTCGGATCGGCGAATTCGCGCCGGATCTCGGACTGCCAGCGCTGGAAGTCGCGCAGCATCGGACGGTTGAAATTGGGCCGGTCCACCGGCGTCATGTAGGTCCACAGCGTCCCCAGCGCCGCTTCCCAGGTGACGTCGAGCTGCCCCAGATCGAAGAGGCTGGTACCCGCCGGCCTCTCGCGATGCTGCAGGGCAATAGTCCCGGCCAGCGTCCCTGAGGACAGCGGGAGCCCACCCGTGTCCTCCGCCGGCTGGAGACTGAAGTGATGATTCATCGTTGCCCTCCAAGGAGTTGGTTCACCACTAAGTAAGCATATTGTGGGATCGGTAACAATCGGGCCCGGACACCGCGATTACGTTAACCGTGAAACTGTTGCCGGAAAGACTCGATTTGGATGCACTTTGGGGGAACCGCGGCGACGCCTCCGATTCCGTCTCAAAAGCGCTTGAGAAACAAGCATCTGCCACGTAACCCGATGCGGCGGCAGGGGGCGCCGCGAGCGTCGATTTGGGGGTGATCGAATGCAGGGGAGCAGGTTCAGGAGCGTGGGCGGCGCGCACGCCATGTTGCTTTTCGGGACGGCTGCCGCGATCCTCTTAATCCCCGCCAGGCCCGCCGCGGCCGCCGGATTCTATCTTCAGGAACAATCGGTTAGAGGCTGGGGCCGGGCGAATTCGGGGGAAGTGGCCGACGAGGGCGCCGCGTCCTTGTGGTGGAACCCGGCGGCGATCGGCGGGATCGATTCGAGCGAAGCGAGCTTGGGCGCGACCGCGGTCCTCCCGTCCGGCGCGCTCGCCGACAGGGGAACATTGATCGATCGGCCCGTGGTCCCCCCGGCGCCCGTCGGCGGCCAGGCCGTCATGCGCGACCCCATCCAGAAGGGGATCGCGCCGAACATGGCGCTGGCGCTGCGGCTCTCCGACCGGCTGGCGCTCGGCCTCAACGTCGCCTCGCCGTTCAGCTTCACCACCGATTACGATCCTGCGGGATGGCAGCGTTACTCGGCGATTCGAACGCGCCTCGTCACGCTCGACCTGCAACCGAGCGTCGCCTGGGCGCCGTCCCGCGCGGTCAGCCTCGGCGCGGGCCTCAACGTCCAATATGCCGATGCATGGCTGTCGAACGCGCTGCCCAACCTCGCGCCGGGCTCGCCCGACGCGCGGCTTCGGCTGACGGGGAGCGGATGGGATCTCGGCTGGAGCGCGGGGGCGCAGGTCAGGCCCGCCCCGGGCGTGACGCTCGGCGTCGCCTACAAGTCCTCGGTGGAACATCGCCTGCGCGGCCCGGTGGATATTTCCGGCCTGCTCGGCCCGCTTGCCGCCCGCAACGTCCGCGCGCCGACCGTGGCCCGCTTCACCACGCCCTGGCAGTTGGTGATGGGCGGCCGTTTCCGGGTGCAGGAGCGGCTGACGCTCAACGTCCAGGCGGTCCGCTTCGGCTGGAGCGAGTTCGACCGGATCGCCATCGCGGCGCCGCTCAACAACACGATCCCGGAGAATTACAAGGACACATGGAGCTTCGCCGTCGGCCTCGATGCGCAGGCGAACGAGCGGCTTACCCTGCGCGCCGGCATCCAGCGGGATCCGACGCCGACCCGCGACTCGACCCGCGACGCCCGAGTGCCCGACGCCGACCGGATCGACTATAATGCCGGCTTCAGCTTCCGGCTGAACGAGCGCTTCGTCCTCGACGGCGCCGCCGCGCTGACCGACCCGGGCAGCAGCCCGATCGCCCGGCAGGAGCGGTTCTACGCCGGCACCGGCGCTCAGACCGACGTGCTCACCGCCGGGCGCGCGCGGGATCAGAAGGTGTTCGTCCTGGCCCTGGGAGGCCGCGTCCGCTTCTGAGCCATCGCTCCGCGATGGGGGTGGCCGCTCAGGACCCTCCGGAATCGTCGCTATAGGGCGGCCGGGCCGCGCCGCCGCGATGCGCCCGCTCGAGATCGCCGCTGTCCTGCCCCGCCTCGTTGGCGCTGTCGACATTGCTTCTCTCGTCCTGATGGACGCCGTCGAGATCGCTGTGGGGGGTGGTCTTGGGGGGCTTCGGCACGTTTCGCTCTCCTCGTGGAGCGGTGAACCGGCGGGGCGGGGGCCGGGTTGCGGAAAAAAATCGCGCATGTTCGATTTTTTTTGCGGATCGGCGGAACCGACCCGGTGCTGCGCCGTTATGCAGTTCGGATAGTGACCTTTTGCCCCCCCGCTCTCGCTATCCACGACATGAGCCCGGACGCGCCAACCTCCCCCCCCCCGGTGGCGCCTCCGGGCTCAAATTTGTCCGGGGTCCTTCGATCCTCTTCTCCGCCCAGCCCTTCGCGCCCTTCCGGAACCTTCCGCGAGCGGAGGGCATTTACCTCGCGCCCGCACGCCAGACGCTTCGACGCGCTGGACGGCATCAGGAGAAGAATCATGGTTCGTAAGCTTATCACCCTCGTCATGATCAGCACCGGGCTGGCGCTCAGCGCCTGCAACACCGTCAAGGGCGTGGGCGAGGACATCAAGTCGGTGGGTGAGGCGGGCGACCGCGCCACCTGAGGCCGACGGCCCGCGCAGCACTAAAAGGGGCCGCGCCGCGGCCCCTTTTCTTTGCGGCGTCGGGGATCGGATCGAACCAACCTCCACCGTCCGGGCTGAGCCGGTCGAAGCCCCTTCGACAGGCTCAGGGCGAACGGTGCGGGGGATTCAATCCAGTCCCTGATCGCTCCAGGCGGCTAGCGCTTCAAGCGGCGGCCGACTTCAGGCGACCCTTGAGGTGCGGATCGCGCATCACCCGATACCAGGCCTCGACCAGGCTGAAGAGGCCGAACATGGCGAGGCCCGCCGCCACCGCCGCGCCCACGCCCGCCGGAAGGGCCTCGAGCGAATCGCCGAGCCCCCCGGCCTCGCCCGGGCGGTGGTGGGTGGCGGCGCCGACCATCAGCCAGGCGGCGACGGCGAAGAGCAGGCCGCGCGTCGCATAGCCGGCGGTGCCGAGGGCGACGATCCACCAGCGCCGCGCGGCCTCCGCCGCCATGTGGCGCAGGAACCGCCGCCGCGCGGCGACGACGAACTGGAACAGGGCCGCGGCGGCCAAAGCGGCGGCGGCGGCCAGCAGCATCGCGCTTCCGCCCGGAAAGGTCATCGCCGTCTTCGCGCCCTGCTCCGCCGCGCCGCCGCCCGAGCCGCCGCCGCCCAGCGCCAGCCTGGCGGCGGTGACGGCGAAGCCGAGATGGACGGCGCCGCTGCCGGCGGCGGCGAGACGGTGGCCGAGCCCGTCCCGGCCTTCGGTGGCGAGCGCAGCGTCGACGAGACGCCATGCCGCATAGCCGGCGAAGCCAAGGGCCATCGCCGCGAGGACGGCGCGCCCGCCGCCGCTGCCGAGATAGGCGAGGGCGCCGCCCGGATCCTCCGTCCGGCCGAGCCGAAGCGCCAGCCAGGCGACGAGGAGATACATGAAGCCGCGGGCGGCGAAGCCGCACCGGGCGAGGAGCAGGAAGGGCGGGTTCTTTCCGGGCACGTTACGATCCGAACGCCCGTCCCCGTTCCGCGTTCCCCGTTCCGACGCGCCGATCATCCGGCCGGAGCGTCGAGCATTCAGGTGCCCCCGTCTGCGTCATGCCGGGCTGGATCCGGCATCCATCCTTACTTCCTGGCCCGCGGCTAAGAAGGTGGACCCCGGATCAAGTCCGGTGTGACGATCCAGTTCAGACGCGGGGGTACCTAGAAGGCGACGGCGGAGAGCGGGACCTTGAGGACGGGCCGATGCGCCTCGTCCTCCACCTCGATCCAGCCCATATGGGTGAAATCCTGCTCGAGCAGGCGCTGGCGGACGATGCGGCGGGCCGCGCGCATCGCCTCGAACCGGGCATCGGCAGGGGTGCGGCAGAACTCGCCGACGACGTCGGTCGCCTCGAACTTGTCGCAGTGAAAGTTGAAATAGAAGCGCGGCATCAACGGCCTAAACGCGCGGGGCCGGGCCGCGGGTTCCGCGCCGGCGGGGCCGGATCGGTCCTGCCGCCTCGCTCAGGACGCGGCATCGGCGGGTTCGCGCGCCCGGCGCCGTTCGGTGAACCAGATGGCGACGAGGGACAGCTCGTAGAGCGCGACCAAAGGGATCGCCAGCATGAGCTGGGACACGACGTCGGGCGGCGTGAGCACGGCCGCCACCGCGAAGGCGGCGACGATCGCGTAGCGCCGGCCCTTCCTCAGCTGGTCGCGGCTGATGATGCCGGCGCGCTCAAGCAGCATCAGCAGCACGGGGAGGAGGAAGGCGACGCCGAAGCCGAAGATGAAGCGGGTGGAGAAAGCGAGGTAGTTGCCGACCGCCGGCAGCGCCTCCTGCTGCACCCCGCCGACATTGCCCTGGTAGCCGAGCAGGTAATGGAGGGCGAGCGGCATGGCGACGTAATAGGCCAGGGCCGCGCCCGACAGGAACAAGATCGGCGTCAGGAAGAGGAAGGGGAGCAGCGCCTTCTTCTCGCGGCCGTAGAGTCCGGGGGCGACGAACTTCCAGAGCTGGTTGGCGATGACCGGGAAGGCGATCATCAAAGCGGCGAAGAAGGCGACCTTCACCTCCACGAAGAAGGCCTCGAAGATGTCGGTGTAGATGATCTTCCCCTGGCCCGCCCGCAGCAAGGGCTGGACGAGGAAGGCGAAGATCGGCCGCGCGAAATAGAGGCAGACCGAGAAGGCGGCGCCGAGCGCGACGAAGCTCCACAGCAGCCGCCGGCGCAGCTCGATGAGATGGTCCATCAGCGGCGCGCGGCTCTCGTCGATCTCGTCGCTCATGGCAGCTCCCGCCGGGTCTCGGCCGGGGAGGGGGGCTCGGGCAGAGGCAGCTCCTCCTGAGGCGGCGGCGGGCCGGGCTCGGCCGGGACGGCGTCCGACGGCGGCTCGTCGGCGCCCGCGCCGGCGAGCGGCTGCATCGGCGCCCACTCGCCCGAGGCGGGATGGTCGCGCATGATCCGCTCATTCTCCTCCCGCCACTTCTTCTCCATCTCCTCCAGCTCCGCCTCGCGCATCATCGCGTCGAAGCCGGAGCGGAAATGGCGGGCCATGCCGCGGGCGCGGCCGACCCACTGGCCGACCACGCGCATCACCCGCGGCAAATCCTTGGGGCCGATGACGACCAGCGCCACCAAAGCGACGATCAGCAGCTCGGAGGAATCGACGCCGAACATGGCGGCCTCGCTCGGCGGGCGCCGGCGCTCAGGGCTCGCGGCGGTCGAGCGGGTCGGCGCTGCGGCTCGCCTCGGGCGGAATCTCGCTCACCTTGTCGACCGTCAGCCGGCGCTGCGCCTCGGCCTTGCGCGCCGCTTCGGCCTCCTCGTCCTCGCTCATGCCCTTCTTGAAGCTTTTGATGCCCTTGGCGACATCGCCCATCATGTCGGAGAAGCGGCCCTTGCCGAACAGCAGCAGGATGATCACGCCGACCACCAGCCAGTGCCAAATGCTCAACCCGCCCATCATGCTTCTCCAGAGATCCGTCGGGCGTACCTAGTCGCCCTCGGGCCCACTTTCCAGTTCCAGTTGCTCCATCGCCGCGTCGATGGGGTCGAGCAGGCCGGCCGCCTTGAGATCGTCGAGGCCGGGAAGGTCGCGCCTGCTGGCAAGGCCGAAATGCTGGAGGAAGGCCTGGGTGGTGGCGTAGGTCAGCGGCCTTCCCGGCGCCTCGCGCCGTCCCGCCGGCCGTACCCAGCCCGCCTCCATCAGCACGTCGAGCGTCCCCCTCGAGATCTGGACGCCGCGTATCGCCTCGATCTCGGCGCGGCTGACCGGCTCGTGATAGGCGATGATGGCGAGGGTCTCGATCGCGGCGCGGGAGAGGCGGCGCGGCTCCTCGCGCTCGCGGCGAAGGATGTGGGCGAGATCGGCCGCCGTCTGGAAATGCCAGCGCCCGCCGCGCTCGACCAGGTTGACGCCCCGGCCGGCATAATGGCCTTGAAGCTCGGCGAGCGCCGCGGCGACGTCGACCCCGTCCCCGACATGCGCCGCGATATCGTCCGCGCCGAGCGGCTCGGCGGCGGCGAACAACGCGGCCTCGACGGCGCGCAGATCGTCGGCGAGCTCCTTCATGCGGCGCGGATGAAGAGGGGAGCGAAGGGCGATTTCTGGTCGAGCTCGACTCGGCCCTTGCGGGCGAGCTCGAGCGCGGCGACGAAGCTCGACGCGAGCGCCGACTTGCGGAACTCGGCGTCCTTGGTCTCGGGCAGGAAGCTTTCGAGCCGGGCCCATTCCAGCCGCCCGCCGACCATCCGCTCGACCCGGAGCAACGCTTCCTCCAGGGTCATCACCGGCCGCCGGGCGACGACGTGGACGGCGGGCTCGGAGCGGGCCCGAACGGCGCCGTAGGCGGCGATGAGGTCGTAGAGCTCGGCCTGCCAGGCGGAGCGGCGGACGACTCGCAGGCCCTCCGGATCGCCGCGCAGGAAGACGTCCCGCCCGAGCCGGTCGCGGCCGAGCAGGCGGGCCCCGGCCTCGCGCATGGCGGCGAGGCGCTGGAGGCGAAGCTGCAGCCGCATGGCGAGCTCCTCCGGCGACGGATCGACCGCCGGGTCCTTGGGAAGCAGCAGGCAGGATTTGAGATAGGCGAGCCACGCCGCCATCACGAGATAGTCGGCGGCGATCTCGAGCTTCAGCTTCCGCGCGTCGGCGATGAAGGCGAGATATTGCTCGACGAGGGCGAGGATCGAGATCCTGGCGAGATCGACCTTCTGCGAGCGGGCGAGGGTCAGCAGCAGATCGAGCGGGCCCTCCCAGCCGTCGATGTCCAGCGTCAGCCGGTCCGCGGCGCGCACCGGGGCGCCGTCCTCGAAGGCCGGATCGGCAAGGGAGTCGCGCTCGTCCATCGCGGCAGATTAGGCCGTCCGGCGGCCGTTGCGAAGCGGCGAAATCAGCGTCCGCCCGTCTCCGCCTGAAGCCGGTTGAGCGCGATCGCGCCGCCGCCGACCAGCGGCGCGGCGAGGAGAAGGCCGATCAGCGGGTGCGCCGAGACGAAGGAGAGGAAGACGATCGGGAAGGCGGCGGCCATGGCGACGAGCGCGCGGCCGAGGCGCCGCTGCTGCCCGGAATCGAGCGCCGCGTCCCAGCGCTGCGTGCGGCCGTTGCGCTTCCACTCCCAGGCGACGATCGCGCGGCCCTGGGCGTCCCGGCCGCGAGTCGCGCGGGCCGCCGCGAAATCGGCCGCACGGTCGAGCCAGCTCGCCTCGGTGACCACGAAGCCGCCGCCGGGCTCGGGCGGCGGGGCCGGCGAGCGGCTCGCCGCCTCCCCGGTCGCCGTGTCGATGACGACGAGCCGGCCTTCCTTCTCGATCACCCGGTAGCGGGTCGGCGGCGCTTCCATGCGATCCTCCCTCGACGCGAGCCTAGGCCGGGCCGGCGATGGCGGCAGGGGTCATGCGCACGCCGCCGCGGCGGTCCTCAGCCCAAACGCCCGGCAAGCAGCCGCTGGAGCGCGGCCAGATCGTCCCCGGAGCGGGCGCGCAGGTGAAGCGGCTGCGGCTCCTCTCCCAGCCAGATTCGAAGGCCGCTGCGGCCGTCGGCGCTCTCCTGAAGCGAGAAATGGCGCACCTCCCGATACGGCCAGGAGATGGTCTCGACCCGCGCCTCGAGCAGATGCTCGTGCTGGACGAGGAGGATCCGCCGGTCGGTGAACAGCACGGCGCCGGTGGCTGAGGCGAAGGCGGCGTCCACCGCCTCGCCTGGAACGAGGTGAGGAGTGAGGGCGGGCGCCTCCGACGGCGCCGCGCGGTCCACGTCGAGGATGCGCATGAGGGCACGATGCGCCGACGCTGGGCCGAGGGCAAGCGCCTCGGCCGGAGGGCGGGGCGCCGGCTCACAGGGCGCCCGTGGCCCGGGCCGCCTGGAGCGTGTCGGTGAGCTGCTGGAAACGCACCGCCTTGCCGCCTTCGAGGCGCCAGATGTGGGCGACCTGGGCGTCGAGCGGCCGTCCGGTGGCCTTGCAGGTGGCCCGGTAGCGGCCGAGCATCACGACGGTGTCGCCGGCGTCGAGAAACTCCTCCGGCACCGCCCGGAAGCCCTCCCATTCCGAGCCCAGCCTCGCCAGCACGCCGCCGAGGATCGCGTCGGGCCCCCGATAGGGATTGCCGTCGGCATAAGGGAAGTTCTCCGCCTCGTTCCACTCTATGTCCGGCGCCATGCGGCCGAGGACGCCCGCGACGTCGCCTTGCTCGAACGCCGTGTAGATCGCTCGGACCAGCTCGACATTGTCCTTCGACATCGCCGCTTCTCCCCTCTGCGCCCGGGGCGAGGATGCGCCCAAAGCGCGTCCCTCACAAGCCTCGACCGGTGGCGGGCGGGCGTGCGGAACGGCGGCGAAGCGGCGACGTTGCCGCCCCATGGCCCGGTTCCTTCCAGCGACGGCCGCACTGCTCGCCCTCGCCGCGGCCTGCACGCCGGCGGCCGAGCCCGCGGCCCGGCGGACCGTTCCCGAAACGCCGGTCACCGATACGGGCGCCGAGGGCGCGGCGGCGGTCGTGCGGGCCTATTTCGGGCTGATCGAGGCCGGTCGCCCTGCGGCGGCGCGGCGGTTGTGGAGCGGGGGCGGCGACGGCAGCGGCAAGACCGAGGCGGACTTCGCCGCCGACCTCGCGCGCTACGCGGCCTATCGCGCCGAGGTCGGGGCGCCGGGGGCGATGGAGGGGGCGGCGGGCTCCTCCTACGTCGAGGTGCCGGTCCGCCTCCACGGGCGGCTCAAGGACGGCTCCCCCTTCAGCCGGGACGCCGTGGCGACGCTTCGGCGGGTGAACGATGTGCCGGGCGCGACCGCCGAGCAGAGGCGCTGGCACATCACCGACATCGCCGACCGGTCGACGCCCGAGGGGTGAGTCGGCGCCGCGTCCAATGCGCGGAGCGAAGGGGGCCCCGACGCAGCGCCGGAGCCCCCTCGAGTCGCACCGTTCGCCCCGAGCCTGTCGAAGGGCTTTCCTTCCCCTTTCGCAAAGGAGAAGGAAGGGGCTTCGACAGGCTCAGCCCGAACGGAGGCGGGCAAATCTCATCGCCGACCGCTCTAGCGGCAGCGGACGCTGCCGCGGTCCACTTCGCGGCCGAGCGCGGCACCGGCGCCGGCGCCGATCAGGGTGCCGAGCACGCTCGAGCGCCCGTTGTCGATCGCATTGCCGAGCAGAGCGCCGACCGCGCCGCCGATGATGAGGCCGGTCGTGCCGTCGGTGCGGCGGCAATAATAGCGGCCGTCCGAGCCGCGATAGACGCGGTCGTTGCGGCGCAGCCTCACCTCGCCATAATAGCGGCCGTCGCGATAATAGCGGTCCGCATAATAATTGTTCTGGCCGTTCTCGTAGCGGTTCCAGTCGTAATTGCGGTAGGCGCGCCAGTCCCGCGCCTGGGCGCGGTTGATCTCGCGGGCGCACTCGCGCCGCTCGCGGCGATACTCGCGGCGGCTGTCGGCGCGGCTCAGCTCGCGGGCGCATTCGCGGCGCTCGCGGCGGGTGTTGTAGCCCTGCGCGTCGGCAGGCCCGGCGAAGGCGACGGGCATGGCGACGGCCGCCGTCGCGGCGGCGAGGATGAGGTTACGCATTTTACTCTCCTTGTGGGGACGCCCCGAAGCTCGCGGGGCCGCAGGATAACGGGCGGCGCGGCCGGCGGTTTCATGAACGCGCCGTCGGGCGCGGTTCAGGAGGGGCCTCGGGGCGCGGCTTTCCGCGGGCCGGCGAGGCTTAAGGACGGGTTGCGGCGGCGGGCCGGGCGGCGCGCGACGGCGCCGGCCGGCGCACGCGTCATGCGTCGGTGGGCAGCCGCGCGGCGGTGCAGAGGGCGCGGAGCTGGCGCGCCAGCGACGGCCCGGCAAGGTGCGCCTCGACATTGTCGAACCGCTCCCGCTTCAGCGCGAGGCGGATGTCGTTGACCGAGGCGAAGAGGCCGGAGCGGGCGAGATCGAAGGCTCTTTCGAGCGTGGTGGGCTCTGTCATGGAAGGGATATGGGGGCGCGGGCCGCCAAAACCTAATCGGCACGCGGCGGCCGGGCCCCGGGGCGCCGGCCGGCGCCCCGCCGTGCCGCGCCTACTGGGCCGGGCGGTGGGAGAAGCTCAGGACCCGCGACAGGCGCCAGCCGTCCTTCGTCAGCACCCACAATTGGGCGAAGCGGGCGCGGCCGACCAGCTTCTCCGGCCCCTCGCCCTTGCGCTCGTAGAAGACGTGCTCGCCGGCCTCGACGGCGCCGACCCCGGGCACCGGGTCGACGACAAGGGAGGAGGCGACCAGCTCGCGGCGGGCGCGCCAGGCGTCGGGCTTCAGGCGCTCGGTGCAGAAGCGGGCGTAATCGGCGACGAAGGCGTCGGCGCCGCGGGTGGCGCCGTCCTTGTCGTGATAGAATTCGAGGTCGTCGGCGACGATCCGGCGCATGTGCGCGGGCTCGCACCGCAGGAACAAGGTGTCGAACAGTTCGGCGTCGGCGGCGGCGATCTGGGCGCGCAGCGCCTCGCCGGCGGGGAGCTCGGCCTGGGCGGGCGAGGCCGGCGCGGCGGGAGGGGCGGGCGAGGCGGGAGGCGCGGGGGCGGGCGCCGCCGCGGCGAGGAGGGCGAGCATCGCGGGCAGCAGCATCCGGCACGTTCCTTCGATCATGGTGTGTTATACACCTAATACACATGCGGAGGCGCGTCAACCATCGCGCCGCGGGAAGGGCGTTCGCGACTCGGGGGCCGGGATCGAGGGGCGAGGACGGAAGGTCCGAAGTTCACGAACGTCACGCGAATCGCCGGAGAAAATCCTTTGTCCTTGCGGGCGAGGGGGCTTGTCGGCGGGAGGATCTTCAGACGTTCAAAGAGCCGGGCCGGCGGAGGGTGGCAGGCGAAATCCTACAGCGCCAGTCCCTTTCGGCGCGCCGTCAGGCGCGAGGCACGCCGTCGACGAGGACCCACTGCTCGCGGATATGGTCGACCCGGCGGATGCGCCATCCCTGCCGGGTGCGCGTCCAGGTCTCGCGCTGGGTCACCCAATTCTCGACGCGCTGAATGCGGCCCTCGGGCCGGCGCATGAGGCGGATCGAATGCTGCCGCACCTCGGCGGCGGCGTCGGCGCCCTGCCGGGCGACCCACAGGAGGTCGAACGACAGCGCCTCCCACCGCGCGACCCGGGCGAGCAGGTCGCGGGTGAAGCCGGCCATCTCGGCGGCGCCGTGGACCTTGCCGTCGGGAGTCTCGACCGCGAAGTCGGCGGTCCGGAGCGCCAGCACTGCGGCGGCGTCGCGGGCCAGAAGCGCCCGGCGGTTGCGGTCATAGGCCTTGCCGAGCGCGTGGCGGAGGGCGGTCTCGGAGACGGCGGCGCGGGGCGGCGGGGCGCCCCCCGCCGGCGCGCCCGCGCAGCCGCCCGGGAGGAGAGCGGCTGCGGCGGCGGCGACGAGGATGAGGCGCGAGCGGTGCGGGGACATGGCGTCCGGATTGTCTCTCGCCGGGCAGGGCCGCGCAAGGGGAGAGGCTTGTGCCCGCCCCCGCTCCGGCCTCAAAAGGGCGTTCCTGCCTGCCCGTGGGGAGAAAGCGGATGATGACGACGGCATTGGCGCTCGCGCTGGCGGGCGCGGCGGCGCCCGGCGCGGAGGCGGAGCGACTCGGGCGCGCGCTCGCCGGCCAGGGCACGCTCGCCGCCTTGCTTCCGCTCGTCGCGGCGAAGGAGACCGAGGAGCTGGTCGCCGCCCATCCCGAGCTGAGCGAGGCGGAGAAGGCGGCGCTTCGCGAGACGGCGCGCGCCGCCTTCGCCGCGGGCGAGGCGAAGCTGCTGGCGGCGAGCGGCCATGCCTATGCCGAGCGCCTCAGCGTCGCCGAGCTCAGGGCCCTGGTCGCCTTCAACCGCACCGCCGCCGCCCGGCGCTACCGCGCCGCCATGCCCGCCGCGATCGCCGCGACCCTGCAGGCGGTCGGCCCGATGGACTTCAAGGGCGACACGCTCGCCGCCTTCTGCCGCCGGACGGGGAAGCTTTGCGGGGCGCGGTGAGGCGGGCGGCGCGGCGGCTGGCGCGGCGCCGCGCGACCGGCTAGCGGGCGGCGCACCCGCTTGGCCCGAGGAGGGACGATGCCCGTCCTGCTGCTGCTTGCCGTCTCCAACACCTTCATGACGATCGCCTGGTATTGGCACATACGCGGCGCGGCGCTGTCGAAGCCGATCGCGCTCGTGATCCTGATCAGCTGGGGCATCGCCCTCGTCGAATATTGCTTCGCCGTCCCGGCCAACCGGATGGGCGCGCTCGCCGGCTGGACTCCGGGCCAGCTCAAGATCGCGCAGGAGGCGATCGCCCTCCTCGTCTTCGGCCTGTTCATGGTGACCGCGCTCGGCGAGCCCCTCCACTGGCGCCACCTCGCCGCCTTCGCCTGCATCATGGCGGCGGTCGCCTTCCTGTTCGTTGGGAAGTGAGGGGGCGGGGGCCGGCCTTTGCGAAGCGTTAGGGCCCGGGCGCTAGGCCGATGGGATGTCGAAGCCGTGGAACCCCCGCCTTCCGGCGCCGCGCCGGGCCCGCAAGGGCTGGGCGGGGCAGTGGGACCGTCACCTTTGGCCGATGCCGAAGGGCCGGCCGCGGCGGCGCCCGCTCGAGGGGCTTGGCCGCATCCTCCTGCTGTTCGCCGGCGGGGCGTCGCTCGGGCTCGCCGTCGTCCGGTGGGAGCCCGGCTGGCGCGGCCTCGCCCCGCCGCCGGGAGCGGGCGAGACGGCCGATCCCGCCGACGTGCGCATGGTGGACGGCGACACGTTCGACCTTCGCGGCACGCGCATCCGAATCGCCGACATCGACACCCCCGAAGTGCACGGCGAGTGCGCCGAGGAGCGGGCGCTCGCCCGGCGGGCGACGGGGCGCATGGCGGCTTTGCTCGGCGAGGGGCGGTTCGAGCTGGACCCGGTCCCGGGCCGCGACGAGGACGTCTACGGGCGCAAGCTTCGAGTCGTCACCCGCGACGGCCGCTCGCTCGGCGATGTCCTGGTCGCGGAGGGGCTGGCGCAACGCTGGGTGGGGCACAAGCTGCCTTGGTGCGGGTAGGGGGGCGGCCGGGGGGCGCCGCCGCCCCGCCCGGCTTCAGACGCGGCCGGCCAGTCGGTGGGCGTCGACGGCGAGGTCAACGGCGGGGTAAGGCGGCATGACCAACCAGAAGGTGCGGCATTGGGGCGGAGGCGCAGACTGGCCGGAAGCACGGACGGCCGGCTCTATTCTGAAAAGCGCCGCGGCTAGGGCGCCGTCTCGCGCGATGGTGCACGCGAAGCGAGAGGAGGCCGAGATGAAGACCATCCACAGCGACGACCTCCCAGGCTTTCGAGGTCGTCTCGAAGCGTCGTAAGGGTTACCCGTCCGAAACGCGGGTGAAGCGGGGTCTCCGCTTCGTGCGCGGGGGCGAGAAGGAGCTGGTCGAGAAGCTCGGCCGCAACGACCCTTGCCCGTGCGACAACGTCGCAGACGCTAATCAGAGTTAGGCTTGTCATCGCCCGACGAACTCTCACCCGGCGGAAAGAAATAGTCGTCAATCGCTGCCTTGATTGTAGCCATTTCTTTGTTAACCGACATCCCTACGGCGGAAAACAATTCGCTAATATCACCAATGCCTAAGGAATGTACAACATATGTCGCAGCATCCTCCTCGGGGGTCCGGCTAAGCTCTATGCCAAACGGCGAAAACTGATAGATGGAGTCTAGGAATCCCGAACAATAGTACTCCCAAATTGGCTGGGCGCCCGCAATAACTCTCAAATCTATCTTTTTACCAGTTTGGGCCGACCTTGCTATCATGTACAAAGTCATTGTCGCGCCGATACCGCGCGGCTTCGACACGGCAGCTGAAAATTCTGCCTCTTCTGAACCCATCGCGGTTATCGGAAGGTGTCCAGCTTTACTTTCGGGAGCAGGACCCTCCGCAAGTGGCGAGAGGCTTTCCATCCGCTTTGCTATGCCTTGGACTGCCGGCCGGAGGACAGAGAACTCCGTCATCAATCGTTCGGACTGCTCCGATAGCGCCGCCGAAGTGTCATTGATATTCTTTGCTGCGCTCTGGAGATCTACAGATGACCTACTCAGCCCTTCAATCGAACCGGAAAAGCCTTGGTTAGCTATAAATGAATAGAATATGGCTACAAGGGCTAAAATCAAGGAAGCAATGGATGCAGCAAAAGATATATAATCTCTAATAATAACTCCGTTTGGCACTTCCAATAGAAGAGCGGCAATGGTCAGTAGAAGTATCGAGAAAAGCCAGACGGAGTGAACTATGCCGTGCTTCTGAAAGTGACTTCGAAGACTCATCTTCAGACCTCTAACTACTCCGCCGCCACGCCGACTCGCGCGAACATGTCGTCGTCCGCCTTCGCCGAGTCAGCTTCGGTGCCCGCGCCTTCGTTGGACGCCTGGGCCTGCTTCCTGCGAGCGGCTCCGTCGTCCCGCGGACGGCTACGCTGTCCAGGACTGCGCTCCAATTCCCCATCACTCCGCCGACTGAGCACGTGAGCGGATCCTGTCGCGGCGCCAGCGATGAGTCCAGCAACCTCGTCCAGTTCCTCCCGGTTGAAGGCTGTTACGGCTCAATTCGACGGCTTGGCGCTGCGCGGAGGTGCCGTGGAGGAGGCGGGGAACCATGCGTGGCGGATGCCGAGGGTACGGCCGTCCAGTTCGACCCACATCTCCGCGTCGTCGAAGTGGACGTACGCCGGTTCGGGCGAAGTGGTCACGCCGCGCGCTTCCGCAGCAGACCTGCTTCGTCCAGCCGGCGGTGGAGGCTTGGCGCGGACAGCTCCAGGCCGTTGGGCCAGGCGAGGGCGCCGGCCTCGATGAAGGCGCGGGCGAAATAAGCGGGGTCGGCGAGCGGCCGTGTGAGCTCGGTGTCGCGGGCGATGAGGGGGGCAGCGGACCAGGTGCCGTGGGCGCCGTCGCTGAAGGTGAGGTCCAGCTCGGGGTGGCGGTGCGGTGAGATGGCGACGAGCTTAATCATCAAGGTCGGCTCCGGGAATCATCTCCATCGGCAGCAACTTTTCGCCGAGCGCCCAGTTTGCCATGAGCGCCGCCCGGTGGTCCAGCGCCCATTGGCGGACGATGCGCGTCGCCTTCTTAGGGAGGCTGCCATGGAGGATCTCGCCCGTCTCGATCGCAACGAAGGCCTCGAAGCCCTGATAAGCGGCGTGGAAGTGGGGCGGCGGGTGGTCGTCATGGTACATGCGGATGACGATGCCGAAGAAAACGGAGACGATCGGCAATTCATCCTCCTCGGAACCCGGCCATTGAGTCCGTGTTTGCCGGGCCCTCACCCTGCCGCTTTGCGGCTGTCCCTCTCCCGCGGGCGGGAGAGGGGTCTATTCAGCCGCGACGCCCGCCCGGGTGAACATGTCGTCGTCCTTTGCCGGGGCCCTCGACGGCGCCGGCGCCATCATTCGCCGCCTTGGACAGCTTCCGCCGGTCGAAATTGCCCCAGACTTCGCCCCAGCTCCCCCGGGTCGCGGCCTTCGAATATTCGGTCGCGCGGGTCTCGAAGAAGTTGGCGTGCTCGACGCCGTTCAGCAAAGGCCCAAGCCACGTCGGCCCTATAGCCGAGCTCGGCCGCTCCCCTCACAGCGCCGCGTCGCGTGCCGGCGCTCCGCGCAGCAGTCCGCCGGTGTACAGCGCCTCGCCCAAGGCCGTCCTCACGCGGCGCGCTTGCGGGACTTCAGCGGGATGACGAGGCGGGCATTTTCGAACCATTCGTCGGTGAGCTCGGGGGCGGCGTCGGGATCGGCGGCGATCTGGGCGGCGATGTCCTCGTCCGTCATCGCGTCCAGGCGAGCGAGGTTCTCGGGCGTCGCCCACTCCTTCGCCAGCCGCGCGGCCTCGTCACGCGATATCCGCACGGTATTTTCGGATTTCTCGGTCATTGGCCTTCCTGAAACTGATGATGCGCCGAACCGCGTCCCGCCACGTATATACGACGACGAAGATGCGATCACCAAACGCCTCGATCGGCCCGGTGGCGATGAAACGGGTCTCGCCATAATCGAGTCTCGAGTCCTGCTCCTCGACGTAGGGTCCGTCGAACAGGAGGATCGCGGCGCCGAGCGGCAGGCCGCGCAGGCGGAGATTTTCCTCGCTCTTCACGGGGTCGAACTCGACCTCCTCCACTATTCCGCCGCGACGCCCGCGCGGGTGAACATGTCGTCGCCGTCGGTCTTCGGGGCCGGTTCGGCGCCCGCCCCGTCGTTCGCCGCCTTCGCCTGCTTCCTGCGGTCGAAATTGTCCCACACCTCGCCCCAGTTCCCCCGGGTCGCGGCCTTCGAGTACTCCGTCGCGCGCGTCTCGAAGAAGTTGGCGTGCTCGACGCCGTTGAGGAGAGGCGCAAGCCACGGCAAAGGGTGGTCGTCGATCATGTAGATGGGCTGGAAGCCGAGCTGGCCGAGGCGCCAGTCGGCGATGTAGCGGATGTACTTCTTGATCTCCTTGGGGGTCATGCCGGGGACCGGGCCCATCTCGAAGGCGAGGTCGATGAAGGCGTCCTCGAGGCGGACGGTCTTCTGGCAGACGTCCATGATATCGTCGCGCACCGCCTTGGTCATGCAGCCGCGCTCCTTGACGAAGGCGTGGAACAGGCGGGTGATGCCCTCGCAATGGAGGCTCTCGTCGCGCACCGACCAGCTGACGATCTGGCCCATGCCCTTCATCTTGTTGAACCTGGGGAAGTTCATCAGCATCGCGAAGCTGGCGAAGAGCTGAAGCCCCTCGGTGAAGCCGCCGAACATGGCGAGCGTCTTGGCGATGTCCTCGTCCGTGTCGACGCCGAAGGTCGCGAGATAGTCGTGCTTATCCTTCATCTCCTTATACTGCATGAACATGCTGTACTCGGACTCCGGCATGCCGATCGTGTCGAGGAGGTGCGAATAAGCGGCGATGTGGACCGTCTCCATGTTGGAGAAGGCGGTCAGCATCATCTTGATCTCGGTCGGCTTGAACACGCGGCCATATTTGTCGTGATAGCAATCCTGCACCTCGACGTCGGCCTGGGTGAAGAAGCGGAAGATCTGGGTGAGCAGCGAGCGCTCATGGTCGGTGAGCTTCTGAGCCCAGTCGCGGCAATCCTCGCCGAGGGGGACCTCCTCCGGCATCCAGTGGATCTGCTGCTGGCGCTTCCAGAATTCGAACGCCCAGGGATATTCGAAGGGCTTGTAGGTCTTGGAGGCGGTGAGGAGGGGCATCGGAAAAATACTCCGTCAGGAAAGGGCGGCCGTGCAGAGCGGCGTCAGGCAGCCCAAGGCGGCGAGGAGGGCGGCGGCGGCGATCGACCACAGGCCGTAGCGCCGCGCGTCGCGGGCGCGGGCATAGCCGGGCGTGCCGCGGCCGTGGCCGGCGCCGCGATAGCGGGCGAGGGTGACGAGCTGCCAGGCGGCGTAGAGCCCGGCGAGCAAGGCGAGGCCGACGAGAAGGTGGCCCCAGGTGATCGGGTTCGGCATCAGCGTGAGCTCCCAAAGGTGAAATCCACCCTCTCCCTGGAGGGGAGAGGAACGGCGCGAAGCGCCAGGGCGAGGGGAAGCTTCGTGCCCTCACCCTGCCGCCGCTTCGCGCCGGCTGTCCCTCTCCCGCAGGGGGAGAGGGGAAGGAGGGCGCTCACTGGCATGCCAGGCACTCGTCATAGTCGGTCGAGGCGGCGAGCTCGATCTGCTTGAGGTCCGGCGTGTTGTCGGCCTCGACGCCGCCGGCGAAGCCGGCGCGCTGCACCGACTTGGAGCGCAGGTAATAGAGCGACTTTATGCCCAGCTCCCACGCCCGGTAGTGGAGCATGAGCAGGTCCCACTTGTCGACGTCGGCCGGGATGAACAGGTTCAGCGACGTCGCCTGGTCGATATAGGGCGTGCGGTCGGCGGCGAGCTCGATCAGCCAGCGCTGGTCGATCTCGAAGCTGGTCTTGAACGTGTCCTTCTCCTCGGCGGTGAGGAAGTCGAGGTGCTGGACCGAGCCGCCATGCTCGAGGATCGAGGACCAGACGCCCTCGCTGTTCTTGGACTTGGCGACGAGCAGCTTCTCGAGGTGCGGGTTCCTGACCGAGAAGGAGCCGCTCAGCGTCTTGTGGGTGTAGACGTTGCCCGGGATCGGCTCGATGCAGGCCGAGGTGCCGCCGCAGATGATGCTGATCGACGCGGTCGGCGCGATCGCCATCTTGCAGGAGAAACGCTCCATCACCCCCATGTCGGCGGCGTCGGGGCAGGGCCCGCGCTCGTGGGCGAGCATCATCGAGGCCTCGTCGACCTGGGCGCGGATATGCTTGAAGATCTTGAGGTTCCAGCTCTTCGCCATCGCCCCCTCGAACGGGATGTTGCGCGCCTGGAGGAAGGAGTGGAAGCCCATCACGCCGAGGCCGACCGAGCGCTCGCGCATCGCCGAATATTTGGCTCGGGCCATCTCGTCGGGCGCTCGGTCGATATAATCCTGAAGGACGTTGTCGAGGAAGCGCATCACGTCCTCGATGAAGCTCTTGTCCTTGTTCCACTCGTCCCACGTCTCGAGGTTGAGCGAGGAGAGGCAGCAGACCGCGGTGCGGTCCTTGCCGAGATGGTCGCGCCCGGTGGGAAGGGTGATCTCCGAGCAGAGGTTGGAGGTCGACACCTTGAGGCCGAGCTCGCGGTGGTGGCGGGGCATCGACCGGTTCACCTGGTCGATGAAGATGATGTAGGGCTCGCCGGTGGCAAGCCGGGTCTCGACCAGCTTCTGGAAGAGGGAGCGGGCGTCGACGGTGGCGCGCTCGGAGCCGTCCTTGGGCGACTTGAGGGTCCATTCCGTGCCGCCGCGCACCGCCTCCATGAAGGCGTCGGAGACGAGGACGCCGTGGTGGAGGTTCAAGGCCTTGCGGTTGAAGTCGCCCGACGGCTTCCTGATCTCGAGGAACTCCTCGATCTCCGGGTGGGAGATGTCGAGATAGCAGGCCGCCGAGCCGCGCCTGAGGCTGCCCTGGCTGATCGCGAGGGTGAGGGAATCCATCACCCGGACGAACGGGATGATGCCGCTGGTCTTGCCGTTCATTCCGACCGGCTCGCCGATGCCGCGGACATTGCCCCAATAGGTGCCGATGCCGCCGCCGCGGCTGGCGAGCCAGACATTCTCGTTCCAGGTGTCGACGATGCCCTCGAGGCTGTCGGGGACCGAGTTCAGATAGCAGGAGATGGGGAGGCCGCGGCCGGTGCCGCCGTTCGACAGGACGGGCGTCGCCGGCATGAACCAGAGCTTCGAGATATAGTCGTAGATGCGCTGGGCGTGGGCGGCGTCGTCGGCATAGGCCGAGGCGACGCGGACGAAGAGGTCCTGGTAGGATTCGCCGGGAAGCAGGTAGCGGTCGGTCAGCGTCTCCTTGCCGAAGTCGGTGAGCAGCGAATCGCGGCCATGGTCGACCTCGACCGGATAGACCTGCGGAACGATCGTCTTGCTGTCGCGCGGCGCGGCCTTGCCTCGCTCGCCGCCGCGGGCAGCCTTGCCAGGCGCGTCTACGGTCGTCGCCACGTCGCTCGCTCCCACTTCGCTGCTGCCGGAAAGGTCCATCATCCTACCCCTTGTTCTACTTGCGTTCCAGCCGGTTTACGCCAGCTTAAGCACTTTGCCGGGGGTGCGGGGACACTCATTCGAGACTGTCCCCGATATCCACAGGACACAGCTCCGCCGCCTTGCCACCCATATAGGTTGCGCAGCGGCCTCTCACAATGTCTAGCGTCACCCCCTCGGCAGCGCCACAACGGATAGTGCCTGAAACCGGAATCGGGGCCAAGAGGGTAAATGACTTATCCACCCATTTTTGCGGCGGGTGGAGGGCCTCGGCCTCCCCCTCCAGGCGCGCGGGGAGGCGGCTAGGGCTTCATCAGCTTGTCGACGCGGCCGGTGGTGACGCTGTGGTAGCCGGGCCGCGCCTTCGCGTAGAGCCGCTCGGCGATCGGGCGGCCCCACTCGCCCTGGGCGAGCAGCGTCTTGAACAAAGGCGCGACGAACTTGGTGCGTCCCTGAGAGAGGAGGAAGCGCTCGGCGGCGGGGACGGCCGGCGCGTAGCGATTGGCGAGCGCCAGCTGCAGCCAGGCGAAGAGCGTCTCGGCATTGGTGCCGGCGGTGAGGCCGAGGGCGCGGTCGAGCTCGGCGAGGCGCGGCTGGGGGAGGGTGCGCGGCAGGCCGTTGAGGAAGCGCAGGCGCTCGGCCGTCGTCCAGCCGGCATAGGGCACCGCCGCCGCGCCGCCGCCGGCGTCGAAGGCGGCGAGGGCCGCGTCGACCCGCGCGAAGGCGGCCGGGTCCGGACGGGCGGCGTTGTCGGGAAGGCCGGGCGCATAGACCCAGCGGTCGAGCTGCAGCCTCTCCTCGAGGGCGCGATCGCCGCGCACCAGGGTGGCGCGCAGGTCGGCGAGGAAGCGCTGCGACGTCATCGGCTCGAAGGCGTGGCGGTCGAAATAGGAGCGCAGCCACGCATCGAAACGCTGGCGCCCGACGGTCCGTTCAAGGGTGCGAAGGAAGGTCGCGCCCTTGTCGTAGACGATCCCGCTCGCCTCGGCGTCGCTCGGATCGTGGAGGCGGGTGCCCGGCGCGTCGCGGCCGAGCTCGGCGAAGGCGGCCTCCATGTCCGCCCAGGAGAGCGCCGCCTCCTGGCTGGCCCGGGCGGGGCCGTAGAGCGCCTCCATGATGCGGTTCTCGAAATAGGAGGTGACGCCCTCGTTCAGCCAGCTGTCCGCCCAGACCGCGTTGGTGACGAGGTTGCCCGACCAGCTGTGCGACAGCTCGTGGGCGACGAGGCCGACGAGGCTCCGGTCGCCCGCGATGAAGGTGGGGGTGAGGAAGGTGAGGGTGGGGTTCTCCATCCCGCCATAGGGGAAGGCGGGGGGCAGGACGATCATGTCGTAGCGGCCCCAGCGATAGGGACCGTAGAGCCGCTCGGCGGCGGCGACCATCTTCTCGGTGTCGACGAGCTCGGCCGCGGCGGCGCGGATCGTCGCCGGCTCGGCGTAGACGCCGGTGCGGGGGCCGAGCCGCTGGAAGGCGAGATCGCCGACCGCGAGCGCGATCAGATAGGGCGCCACCGGCTTGTCCATGCGGAAGCGGAAGGCGCGGCGGCCGGGGCCGGCACGCTCCCCCTTCGGAGTCAGCCGCTCGCCGCTCATCACCGCGCCGAGCGGCTCCGGGACGGTGATACGCGCCTCCCAGGTCTGGCGGATGCCGGGGCTGTCCTGGGTCGGGATCCAGCTGCGGTTGAGGGTGGGCTGGCCCTGGCTGAACAGGAAGGGGTGGCGCTTGCCGGCGGTCTGCGCCGGCGTCAGCCATTGCAGCGCTTCCGCGTCGGCGGCGCTCGAATAATCGATGCGGATGCGGCGGGCGCCGTTCAGCCGGACGGTGAGCGCGGCGCCCTTCTCCGGATCCGAAGCGCCGAAGGCGAAGGGCAGCGGCCGGCCGGCGCCGTCGCGCACCGAGCGGACGGCGAGCCCCTTGCTGTCGAGCACGATCTCGCGCGCGGCGGGGCTCGCCTGAAGGTCGAGCGTGGCCGTGCCGGAGAGGCGCCGGGCGGCGAAATCGGCGGCGAGGTCCAGGGCGACGTGGGTGACCCGCGCCTCGGCGGGGCGGGCGTAGCTCGCCGAGTCCCGGGCCTCGGCAAGGATCGGCGCGACCTTCGGAGGCGCGGCGGCGGCCGGGGCGGCAAGGAGAAGGATCGCGGCGGCGGCGAGATGGTGGCGCAAGGGCTGCATTCCTCGAATCGGTCGACCGCCGTTTAGGCTATTCCGGACGGAGCGGAACCGGTTTCGCCGGTAAACCCCCGGTGAACGCGCCGTCGCGGGCCGTTCAGGCGGGGCGGCGTAAGAAAGCGGACGGCCGGCGGTTCGAATTGCCGGCACAATGTTCGAGGAGAGACAGACATGCGCAAGATCGTTCTCGCCGCCATTGCCGCCGCCGTCGCGCTGCCCGCCACGGCGGTGCCCGCCCAGGGCTATGGCTACGGCCGCGGCTACGGCTACGCCCAAGGCTATGGCCGCAACGAGGTCGCCCGCGAGCGGCGCGAGTGCCGCCGCGAGCTTCGCCGCGCCCATAATCGCTGGGAATATCAGCGCGAGCTGCGCGAGTGCCGCCGCGAGATAGCGCGGGCCCGCTACCACAATCGCGACCGCTACGACCGTCACGACCGCTACGACCGCGACGATCGTTCGGACCGCCGCTGGTAGGGCGGACGAAGGTCGGCGGGGATCCGAGGGTTCCCGCCGCCCGTCCCACCGGCTAAGGCCATGGGCGGAGGTACGCCCATGGCCATTCCCGAGGAAGCCGCGGTCGCGGCGAGCGCCGTCTCCGGGGCGCGCTTCGCCACCCGCCTCGCCCTGCCGGGCGGCGACATCCTCGCCGACGAGCCGGCCGAGGTAGGCGGCGGCGGCGCGGGGCCGACGCCCTACCAGCTCCTCTCGGCGGCGCTCGCCGCCTGCACCTCGATGACCATCCGCCTCTACGGCACCCGCAAGGGCTGGAGCCTTCCGGAGTTCCGCGTCGAGGTCGCCCATGCCTTGATCCCCGGCGCCCCGCCCAGGGACCGCTTCACCCGCCGAATCCTGTTCACCTCGCCGGTCGAGCCGGAGCAGGCGGCGCGGCTCGTCGAGATGGCGGAGCGCTGCCCCGTCCACCGCACCTTGAGCGGCGGCGGCTCCGAGATCGTCACCCAAGCCGCCGCGCTGCCGCCGCCGGCCCCGCCGCTGACCCCCGCCGACCCGCCCGGCGAGCATGTCGCTCAGATGGAGCGGCTCTCCGAGCGATGAGCGAAAGTAGGTTGTTTTCAGAAACCCTCTTTAAACCGCGCCGCCTCTTCCTATCTCGTTCGCAGAGGCCGCACCCTCCCTGGCGGCCCGCCAGCCGGCGAGGTCATCCCTCCTTCCGGCTATAAAGGCCCCGCCGCGCTCCCCCCCTGGCGCGGCGGGGTTTTTGCTGGGCGGCGCCCTCGGCTCAGACGAGCACGTTGGGGCTGAAGGTCAGATCGAACGTATCCCAGCCGCCGCGGTGGAGCTCGGGCGGGAGATGGAGCGGGCTGCAGCGCAGCACCGCCATCGACGCGGCCTCGGCCATCGGCGCGGCATAGGCCTGGTTGTCGGGGGTGACGCCCTGCTGTTCGACGAGCTGCGGCGCCTCCTCCAGCCGGCCGTCGGCGGCATAACGGACGCGCAGGCGGGTGACGATCCGACGCCCGGCGCTCGGCACGCCCGGCGAGCGGTAGCAGCGCTTGACCTGCCGCGCCGCCGCCATCGTCGCCTCGCTGGCGCGGTCGCTCGGCAGGATCCGCGTCCCGGTGGTCGCTACCCGGTCGGGCTCTATCCCGCGCTGCCAGGGAGTACCGGGGCCGGCGGCGCAGCCTCCGAGCACAAGGAGCGCGAGGAGCGGCGGCCGCGCCACGGTTCAGGGCTCGCGTTCGAGCTTCTGCATCGCCTTTTCCCAGTCGCCGAGGCTGGAGCGGGCGTCCTGCACGAAGCGCGACCGGCGGACCCCGGCCAGGAACAGGCCGCCGACGATCCGGCCGAGGAGGCCGGTCGGCCGGCGGAACTGGATCAGCAGGATGACGCGCTGCTCGTCGGTGTCGTTCCAGACCTCGTGGTGGAAGGTGTCGTCGAAGACGAGCGCCTTGCCCGGCTCCCAGGTTAGCATCTCCTCGTCGACCTGCATCCGGCAGGCCTCCCGCCGCGCCGGCACGACGAGGCCGAGATGGGCGGTGAGGATCGCCTTGGTGACGCCGCGGTGGCGGGGAATATGGGCGCCCGGCGCGAGGATCGAGAAGAAGGCGCTGTTGAGCCCGGGAATGGCGGAGACGGCCGCCGCCGTCCGCGGGCAGCGGGTGCAATTCTCCTCGTTGCGATAGCCGTAGCCGTAAAGGAAGAAGCTCTTCCACTTGCCCGGCGGCGCGATGCGCCGGTGGTCGGGCGAGATTTCCGCGAGCGGGGGTATGCCCTCCTCGCGGGCGAGCAGCGCGTCGACCTCGGCGCGGATCTCGCCCCAGCGGGCCTCGAGGCCGGCGATCCAGGGGAAGAGGCGCGGATCGTAGGTCGGCGTGTCGCCGACCTTGGACGACCCGGCGATCAAGGCGCTGATCCGGTGGCGGAAGCGCTTGCCGATGCGGAAGAGCGGCGGCAGCGGCGGCACCTTGCGCTCGGCGTCGGGGGCCGGAGCGGGCGACATCTCGTTCATGATCGAGAGCTAAGATGCCGCATTGCCCCGGGCAAGGCGAGAATGGCCTAACTGCGTCAAGTTCGCGCGAGAAAGGGGAGGGCTCGGCCCGTCCCGCCCGTCCTCCCGGTCAGGGCGCCGGCTTCGCGGGGGCGTCGGAAGAGGCGCGGGGGACGGCGGGCGGAAGGCCGGCAGGCGCGGGCGCCGCGGTCGGCAAGGCGGCCGGCGGGGACGAGCGCTCGATCCGGCCGCCGGGCTGGTGGAGGTTGACGCAGCGCTGGAGGTTGCAGGCGATCATCGCCCCCGTGCGGCGATCGAGGCGGACGACGTCGGCGCCGAGCCCCACCGCCTCGTAGCGCGGCACGGAGGGCCGCGCCGCGTAGAGCGACAGGCCGACGATCCCCGCGCAAAGGACGAGGACGGTGGCGAGGCGGCCCGATAGCCGGTCGAGCAGCTCGCCGGGCGCGGGATCGGTGTCGTCGGCCATGTCGTGTCTCTCCGCCCGTTCCGCCGCCTTATGGCACATCCGGGCCGCGGAGCGGAATCCGAGCGGCGGTCGCGGTTCCGGGGGGATGTCGGCTCCCGCCGCTCCTCGTCGAGGATGCCGGGCGGAGCCCCGGCTTTGCCATCGCCGGGCCGCTTCATTATCGCGGGGCGATGGACCGGGCTTCGCTTCTCTCTCCGGAGGCCGCCGGGCGCTTCGCGCGCGCGGCGCGCGGCGCGGGCCGGTGAAGGCGGGGTTCACCTGGCTCGACTGGGGGGTGGTCGGGGGCTACGTGCTGATCCTCGCCCTTGCGGGTTGGCTCTCCACCCGGCGGCAGCGCGACGCGGAGGATTATTTCCTCGCCGGCCACCGGGTGCCGATCTGGCTGGTGGCGGTGTCGGTTCTGTCGACGACCCAGTCGGCGGCGACCTTCCTCGGCGTGCCGGACTACGGCTATCGCGGCGACTACACCTATCTCACCAGCTACATAGGGCCGCTGCTCGCCGCCTTCCTGGTGGCCCGCTTCCTGCTGCCGCGGCTCTACGCGCTCGGCGTCACCACCGTCTACGAGCTGCTCGCCCACCGCTACGACGCCCGGGCGATGCGCGCCGCGGGCGGCATGTACCTGGTCGGCCGGGTGTTCGCGAGCGGGGCGCGCCTCTACCTCGCCGCCATCGCCGTCTCGATGATCGTGTTCGGCGACATCGCCGCGGCCAATCTGTTCGCCGCCTCCGCGATGCTCGTCGTCCTCGGCCTCGCCTTCACCTTCGTCGGCGGGCTGCGCTCGATCATCTGGAGCGACCTCGTCCAGGTGCTGCTCTACGTCGGCGCCGCGGCGGCCGTGCTGGCCCTCCTCTGGGCGAGCATACCCGCCCCGGCCGGCGCCATCCTCCACGCGCTTGCGGCGACTCCCGACGGCGCCGACAAGCTGAGGCTGATCGACCTGTCGCTCGATCCCGGCGCCGCCTTCTCGCTGCCCGCGACGCTGACCGGAATCACCCTTCTCTTCTTCGCCAGCATGGGGCTGGACCAGGACATCACCCAGCGTTTCCTCGCCTGCAAGGACCCGAAGGAGGCGACGCGCTCGCTCTACGTCTCGGTGCTCGCCTCGCTGCCGGTGGTGCTGCTGTTCCTCGCCATCGGCTCGCTCCTCTACATCTTCTACGACCGGCCGGACGTGATGGGCGCGGCGGGCGGCGCCGCGGCGGGCGAGCAGGGCGGCGAGAAGATCACCGTGTTCATGCGCTATATCCTGACCGAGGTGCCGCCCGGCGTGCGCGGCTTCGTCGCGGTGGGGGTGCTGGCCGCGGCGGCGGTCAATTCCGGGCTCATCTCCATGTCGTCGGTGCTGATCCAGGACTTCTACCGGCCCTGGATGGAGCGGCGGCGCGGCGAGGTTGCGGAGCGCCATTTCGTCCAGGCGGGGCGGGTGGCGATGGTCGGGCTGGGCCTGGCCCTGCTCGCCATGTCGGTGCTCTGCTATTACTGGCAGCGCTACACCGCCGCGCCGCTGCTCGAATTCGCGCTGGGCGTGATGGGCTTCGCCTATTCCGGCCTGCTCGGCGTCTATTTCACCGCCTTGTTCACGCGGCGGGGCTCGACCGGCTCGGTGCTCGCAGCGCTCGCCGCCGGCTTCGTCGCGGTCGCGCTGCAGCAGGCCTATGTGGTGGACATGCTCGGCCTGCCGGCGGCGTGGAAGGCGCTCGCCTTCCCCTACCAGCTCTGCCTCGGCACGGCGGTCGCCTTCGCCGTCTGCGTCGCCGGGAACTCGGGCGCCGCCGCCGCGTCTCCTGATCGAGATCAACTCGGAGACGGCGATGACCCTCAGCGCGATCGCGATCAACTGCAGCCTCAAGAAATCGGACGGGGAGGAGAGCTCGACCGACAAGATGATCGGCCTCCTCGTCTCGGAGCTGAAGAAGCGCGGCGTGGCGTTCACGGAGACGATCCGGATCGCCGACCATGACGTGAAGCCCGGCGTCACCTCCGACGAGGGGGAGGGCGATGCCTGGCCGGAGCTGAGGCGGCGAATCCTCGCCGCCGACATCCTCATCTTCGGGACGCCGATCTGGCTCGGCCAGGCTTCCAGCCTCGCCAAGCGGGTGGTCGAGCGGATGGACGCCTTCCTCTCCGAGACCGACGACAAGGAGCGGATGCCGAGCTTCGGCAAGGTCGCGCTGCTCGCCATCGTCGGCAACGAGGACGGCGCCCACTGGGTCTCCTCGCAGCTCTACCAGGCGCTGGCCGACACGGGCTGGACGATCCCCGCCTCCTCGGTCGCCTATTGGGTCGGCGAGGCGATGGGCAAGATCGACTTCGCCGACCTGCCGCAGATACCGGAGAAGGTCGCCTCCTCGGCGGCGATGGCGGCCGGCAATGCCGCCCACCTCGCCGCCCTGCTGAAGGCCGAGCCCTATCCGGGCGTCTCCAGCGGGTGAGGGCGCGGCGGTGCGGCTGGCCTGGCCGGAGCGCAAGGAGAAGATAGGCTCCGCGGCGGCGGTGGCGGGCCTCCATCTGCTCCTGGCCTGGGCGTTCCTCACCGGCCTCGGCTATGCGCCGGCCCTGGCGCCGCCCGAGGTGCTGAAGCTGTTCGATACGTCGGAGCCGCCGCCGCCGCCCAAGGCGGTGCCGGCGAAGCCCGAGCGCAGGCCCGTTCCTCGCAAGGCCCGGCCCAAGGATCCCGAAGGCTCGGCCGCCCCCGCCAACCTTCGCAACACGCCGACCGAGATCGTCGCACCGCCGCCCGAGATCCGACTGCCGGTGCCCCCGCCGCTGCCGGCCGCGCCTGCGGCGGGGGAGGGCAGCGCGGCGGCGTCCGGCGCAGCGCCGGTGCCCGGGCCGGGGACGGGCGCGGGCGGCCAGGGAACCGGCCTCGGGAGCGGCCTCTCCGGCGACGGGACGGGCGGCGGCGGGGGAGGCGGGGGCCGCGGCGTCCATGCCCGCCAGATCGCCGGCAGCATCGGCGAGGAGGATTATCCGCGCCGCGCCTACGAGGCGCATGTCTCCGGCACCGTCCTCATCCGCTTCGTCGTCACCCCCGACGGCCGGGTCGGCGACTGCGCAGTGACCCGCTCGAGCGGCAGCGCCGAGCTCGATCAGACGACCTGCCGGCTGATCCGGCGCCGCTTCCGCTACCGCCCGGCGCGCGACGCCGCCGGCCGGCCGGTCGCCGAGACGATCGCGGGGCGCCAGGTGTGGGAGGTCGGTCCCGAGCCCCCGCCGGTCGACGTCGAGCCCGACGTGCCGGACGACGACCCGCGCTGAGGAACCAACCGGCGCGCTCTTCGCTGATCCCGCGGAGCCCTTTCCAAGGAGCCTTGGTCATGCGTAAGATCCTCGTCGCCGCCCTCCTCGCCAGCCTGCCCGCCCTCGCCGCCCCCGCTTTGGCGCAGACCGGCGCCGAGCAGAGGCGCTGGGACATGGCGCAGGCACGCTTCGATTCGGAGCGGCGTGTCTACGAGCGCGAGCGCGACCTCTACGAGCGGGCGCGGGCACGGGACGGCCGCGGCGGCTATGACGACCGCTACGACCGCTACGACCGCGGCGACGACCGCTACGACCGCGGCGGCGCCTACGATCCGCGCGCCGACGATCGCGGCTACCGCGCCGACGATTATCCGCGCGACGACTTCCGCACCGACTACGACGCGGCGCGCGACTATCGCGCCGACGCCCGTTATCCGGAACGGCGCCTCGGCGCCCGCGACGAGGTCTATCGCGGCTCGGACGGACGCTATTATTGCCGGCGCAGCGACGGCACGATCGGCCTCCTCGTCGGCGGGGTGGGCGGAGCGCTGTTCGGCAACGTCGTCGACGGCGGCCGCAACCGCACCGCGGGAACGCTGATCGGCGGCGCGCTGGGCGCGCTCGTCGGCACCGCCGTCGGCCAGCAGCAGGCGGACTATCGCTGCCGCTGATCAGGTAGGATCGTCATCCGGCATGACGAAGAGGGGGCTTCGATGCCGAAGTCCTAGAGCACGCTGGGTTTAGGTTGACCCGCTCATCCTGATTAGGGACTGAGCTTGGCGAAGCCTGTCCTGAGCGACGCCGCAGGCGGCGTCGAAGGGGACCGTATCGAAGGACCGTCCTTCGAGACGCCGCTTCGACTTCGCTCAGCGGCTCCTCAGGATGAGCGGAAGCAGTGCGTCAACCTGTTTCCTCAATGCTCTAGCGGCGCGCCTCGACCGCGGCGAGGGCGGCGGCGACCGCCTGGTCGACGTCCAGATCGCTGGTGTCGAGCAGCACCGCGTCCTCCGCCACGACGAGCGGGGCGGCGGCGCGGCCGCTGTCGCGCGCGTCGCGGGCGCGGATGTCGGCGAGCACGTCCTCGTAATGGGCCGGCATGTTCATCCGCCGCAATTCGTCGTGGCGCCGCCGGGCGCGGACCTCGGCCGCGGCGGTGACGAAGAGCTTCGCGTCCGCCTCGGGCGCGATGACGGTGCCGATGTCGCGGCCGTCGAGCACGGCCCCGCCCGCCTGTTCCGCGAAGGCGCGCTGACGCTCGACGAGCGCCTGGCGGACCATCGGATAGGCCGAGATGCGCGAGGCGACTCCGCCCACCGCCTCGCTCTTTAGCTCGGGATCGGCGAAGTCGACCTGCGAGAAATCGCAGGCGCGTAGCGCCGAGAACTCGCTCTCCGGGTCGCCGTCCCAGCGCAGCAGGTTGAGGGCGACGGCGCGGTAGAGGAGGCCCGTGTCCATGTGCGGAAGGCCGTAGTGGCGGGCCAGCGCGCGGGCGATGGTGCCCTTGCCGCTCGCCGCCGGGCCGTCGACCGCGACGATCATCGCGCAAGGTCCCCGAGCAAGGCGGAGAAGCCGGGGAAGCTGGTGTCGGCGGGGCTCATGTCGGCGACGATTACCGGCCGCCGGCACATCAGGCCAGCCACCGCGAAGCTCATCGCGATGCGGTGGTCGAGCCGCGGATCGATCGTCGCGCCGCCGGCGAGCGGCTCCCCGCCACTTCCCTGGACGACGAGGCCGTCCTCCGCCTCCTTCACCCGGGCGCCGATCGCCGCCAGGCCCTCCGCCATCGCCGACAGCCGGTCCGATTCCTTGACCCGAAGCTCGCCGAGGCCGCGCGTGCGCGTCTCGCCCGCGGCGAAGGCGGCGGCGACGAACAGGATCGGGAATTCGTCGATCATCGAAGGCGCGAGCTCCGGCGGCACGTCGACGCCGCGCAGCGGCGCGTGACGGACGAGGAGGTCGCCGACCGGCTCCCCGCCTTCGTCCCGCCGGTTGGAGACAGTGATGTCGGCGCCCATCTCGGCGAGGACGGTGAAGAGGCCAATGCGGCCGGGATTGAGGCCGACGTTGGTCATCCGCACCTCCGAGCCCGGGACGATCGAGGCGGCGACGGCGAGGAAGGCCGCCGCCGACGGATCGGCCGGCACCGCCACGTCCCGCGGCCGAAGCTCGGCTTCGCCGCGAAGGGATATCTCCTCCCCCGCGACGCCGATCTCGGCGCCGAACGCCTTCAGCATCCGCTCGCTATGGTCGCGGGTCGCCACCGGCTCGATCACGCGGGTGACTCCGGGGATGTTGAGCGCGGCGAGCAGCAAGGCGGATTTCACCTGGGCGGAAGGGACTTGCATGCGGTGGGCGAGCGGCGCGGCGGGGGCGAGGCCGCGCAGAGCCAGCGGCAGGCGGCCGCCCGGGCCGGCCGCGACGTCGGCGCCGAGCCGGGCCAGCGGGGCGATCACCCGCCCCATCGGCCGGCGCGACAGCGAGGCGTCGCCGGTGAAGACGGCGGCGATCGGGTGGCTGGCGACGAGGCCCATCAGGAGGCGAGTCGAGGTGCCGCTATTGCCCATGTCGAGCGCCTGGCGCGGCTGGAGGAGCCCGCCGGTGCCGACTCCGTCCACCGCCGCGCCGCCGCCGTCCCGGGCGATGCCCACGCCCATCGCGCGGAGCGCCGCGGCGGTGGCGGCGACGTCGGCGCCTTGGGACAGGCCGGCGATCCGGCTGCGCCCCCGCGCCATCGCGGCGAGCATCAGCGCCCGGTGGGAGATGGACTTGTCGCCGGGAAGGGGGCAGTGGCCGCGCAGGGGGCCGGACGCCCGGAATGTCGCGGCGCGCGCCTCGCTCTGCCTCATGGGCTTGGCTTTTGACAGCGGCCTACCCATGTGGCAAGGCGCGCCGACCTCGCGGCCGGAGCGCCGTTTCCAATCGAATCTGACCGGAGAATTTCACCGATGGTGAAGGCTGAATGGGGCACGAAGCGCACCTGCCCGAAATGCGGCACCCGCTTCTACGACCTCGGCAAGGAAGACCCCGTGACCTGCATCCAGTGCGGCATTGCGTGGGATCCGGAGCCGGTGCTCAAGTCCAAGCAGCCGCTGCCGTTCGACGCGCCCAAGAAGGAGGTCGTCGTCGACGAGAAGGAGGACGCCGACCTGGCCGCGGAGGATCTCGCCATCGACGAGGATGCCGAGGAGAATCCCGACGACGAGGTGGATCTCGGCGGCGACGACGATATCGGCGTGCCGGGCGCGGGCGACGACGAGGACGAGGTCTGACGGACGGGGAGATTGGGGACAGTTACTTTGGAGGATGGGGACAGTTACTTCTCCGCACGCCCGTGGGGGGCTGCGCACCGAGGTGCGGAAAAGTAACCGTCCCCTCGCTCGTCCCTTGCCCGGGCCCTTTCGCGGGGCGTGCGGAAAAGTCACCGTCCCTGTTGCCAAGGCGCCGAGCCTCCCCTAAATCCGGCGCCGCATCGCCGCCCTCCCAGGGGCGGCCGAAAAGGTTCGGGGCCGTAGCTCAGCTGGGAGAGCGCTGCAATGGCATTGCAGAGGTCAGGGGTTCGATCCCCCTCGGCTCCACCACCCCTTCCAGGCCGGCATGGCCGCCGCGAGCCCGGACGGGCCTTCCCGTCCCTCGAACGCGCATCGGATGTTCGGCAAACGGCCGCTCAGGCCTCCCAGGCCGCCGACCGCACGCCGCCGCCTCGCAAATGGGGACAGTAACTATTTGTCCGTGAAAGGCCGGACAAATAGTTACTGTCCCCCTTCAGTTCGGCCAGGCGCGGGCGCCGGCTAGCCAGGTTTCGAGCACCTTGGTCTCGCGGATCTGCTGGGCTCAGGCCGCCGATCCCGCGCCGAGCGCCTCGCAAATGGGGACAGTAACTATTTGTCCGTGAAAGGCCGGACAAATAGTTACTGTCCCCCTTCAGTTCGGCCAGGCGCGGGCGCCGGCTAGCCAGGTTTCGAGCACCTTGGTCTCGCGGATCTGTTGGGCTCAGGCCGCCGATCCCGCGCCGAGCGCCTCGCAAATGGGGACAGTAACTATTTGTCCGTGAAAGGCCGGACAAATAGTTACTGTCCCCCTTCAGTTCGGCCAGGCGCGGGTGCCGGCTAGCCAGGTTTCGAGCACCTTGGTCTCGCGAATCTGCCGGGGCGTCGCGCCGGCGAAGATGTCGCGGTCGATCAGCACGAAATCGGCATATTTGCCGCGTTCGAGGCTGCCGAGCCGGTCCTCGGCGAAGCCGGCATAAGCGGCGGTGCGGGTGAAGGCGGCGAGCGCCTGCTCGAGCGTCAGCCGCTGCTCCGGGATCCAGCCGCCCGGCGGCTGGCCCTCCGAATCCTCGCGGCTGATCGCGGCGGCGAGGCCGGGGAAGGGGTTGGGCGATTCGACCGGATAGTCGGAGCCGAAGGCGAGCGGCGCGCCGTTCGCAAGCATCGTCCGCCACGCATAGGCGCCGGCGAGCCGCTGCATGCCCATCCGCGCCTGCGCCATCCGCCAGTCCGACGTCTCGTGCACCGGCTGCATCGAGGCGACGGTGCCGAACCGTCCGAAGCGCGGCAAATCGACCGGATCGACGATCTGGGCGTGCTCGATCCGCCAGCGCCGGTCGCCCTTGTAGGTGTCGGCCAGCTCCTCGATCGCGCCGAGTATCTGGGCGTTGGCCGCGTCGCCGATGGCGTGGACGGCGACCTGGAAGCCGTCCATCGCGGCCCGGCTCATCAGGTTGCGTATCTCGGTGTCGGAATGGAAGGGGAGGCCACGCTGGTCCGGCTTGTCCTTGTAGGGCGCCTTCAGCCACGCCCCGCGCGAGCCGAGCGCGCCGTCGGCATAGAGCTTGACCCCGACCAGCTTCAGCCGGTCGCCGTAGAGCCACGGCGTCGGCCGGGTGCCGCCGATCGCCAGCGCCGAATCGAGCCCGAGGCCGTAGGAGAGGATTCGGACCTTGAGCCGACCCTCGTCGCCGGCGCGGCGCATCACCAGCCAGTCCTCGACGCTCGTCCCCATGTCGGCGGTGGCGGTGATCCCGTATCCGAGCAGGATCTGCTGCGCCTTGACGAAGGCCTGGTCGCGCATCAGCGGCAGCGGCGGCGGCACGATGCGGTCGACCAGCTGCTGGGCGGCGTCGATGAAGATCCCGGTCGGCTTCCCCGCCGCCATCTCGATCCGGCCGCCGGCGGGCGCCGCAGTCCTCCCATCGACCTTCGCCTCGCGCAGCGCCGCATTGTTGGCCCAGGCGGCGTGGCCGTCGACCCGCGACAGCCAGACCGGCCGGTCGCTCACCGCGGCGTCCAGCTCGGCGGCGGTCGGGAAGCGGCCGAGGCCCCAGCTCTCCTGGTTCCAGCCGCGGCCGACGATCCAGCGCGGGGTGGGGTTGGCGGCGGCATAGGCGCGGATCCTCGCCTGCGCCTCGGCGAGGCTATGGGTGTCGCCGAGGTCGAGCTGCAGGGCGCCGAGCCCCAGTTCCATGACGTGGCCGTGGGCGTCGATCAGGCCGGGCAGGAGCGTGCGGCCCTTGCCGTCGAAGCGGAAGCGCGGGCGCTCCGGCTTGCGGTCGCCGCGCTGGTAGAGCTGCTGGACCTTGCCGTCGTCGCCGACCAGCATCGCGGCGAAGCGGACGAGGCGGCCGTCCTTGTCGAGCGTGTAGCCGTTGACGTTGTCGACGAGGACGTCGGCCTGGGCGGCGGCGGCGGCGAGGAGGAGGACGGCGAGCGCCGCCATGAGCTGCTTCACGGACATGGCCAGGGCGATAAGCGCAGTTTCAAGCCCGCGCCAGATGGCGTAGACGCCGGCCCATGGCCAGCCCAGCGACCGTCGACCCCCTCCCGCTCACGCTCGACGACATCCACGCGGCGGCGCGGCGCATCGCGGGGGCGGTGATCCGCACCCCGGCGCTGCCCAGCCGGACTCTCTCGGCGGTCACCGGGGCCGAGGTCTGGGTCAAGTTCGAGAATTTGCAGTTCACCGCCGCCTACAAGGAGCGGGGCGCGCTCAACAAGCTGCTGCTGATGGCGCCGGATACGCGCGCGCGCGGCGTCATCGCCTCCTCCGCCGGGAACCATGCCCAGGCCGTCGCCTATCACGGCGCGCGCCTCGGCGTCCCCGTGACCATCGTCATGCCGCGCACGACTCCGAGCGTGAAGGTGATGCAGACCGAGGGGCACGGCGCCCGAGTCCTCCTCCACGGCGAGCTCTACGACGAGGCCTATGCCGAGGCGCGGCGGATCGCGGCTGAGGAGGGGCTGACCTTCATCGCCCCGTTCGACGATGCCGAGATCATGGCCGGCCAGGGCACGGTGGCGGTCGAGTTCCTCGAGCAGGCGCCGGAGATCGAGACGCTGGTCGTGCCGATCGGCGGCGGCGGCCTCATTTCCGGAATGAGCATCGCCGCCCGCGCCCTTCGGCCGGACATCGCGCTGATCGGAGTCCAGGCGCAGCTCTATCCCTCGATGTACTGCACGATCACCGGCCGCGACCTGCCGTCGGCCGGCGACACCCTGGCCGAGGGGATCGCGGTGAAGCGGCCCGGCGAGATCACCCGCGAGATCATCCGCGCCCTGGTCGACGACATCCTCCTCGTCTCCGAGCGCGACATCGAGACCGCCGTCAGCCTCTACCTCCAGATCGAGAAGACGGTGGCGGAAGGGGCGGGGGCGGCGGGCCTCGCCGCGCTCCTCGCCCACCGCGAGCGCTTCGCCGGGCGGAAGGTCGGGCTGGTGCTGACCGGCGGCAACATCGACACCCGGCTGCTCGCAACGGTGCTGCTGCGGGACCTGGCCCGGTCGGGGCGCATGGCGCGCCTGCGCATCCAGCTGCAGGACCGCCCCGGCGCGCTCTCCTCGGTGGTGAGGCTGTTCGACCATCACGGAGTCAACATCATCGAGATATACCACCAGCGCGTCTTCACGACGCTTCCCGCCAAGGACGCGTTCATCGACATAGAATGCGAGGCTCGCGACTCCGAGCATCTGGAAGCCCTGGTCGACGAGCTCGGCAAGGCGGGGTTCAGCGTCCACCCGGTAGAGATTCGCTAGGCGCTCCGTCCCGCGCTGGAACGCCCCCCGCTTAACCACGTTTTGCGCGGGCGACGCCCTTTCCAAGCCGGCGGGGAAGCCGCATAAACCGAACGGCAACCACGCCCCTTAAGCCTGTCGGAGCCCCGTTGAGCGCACCCTTCCGCTTTCCCCGATTCTTCGTCACCAGCCCCGCCCCCTGCCCGTATCTGACCGGCAAGACGGAGCGGAAGGTGTTCACGGAGCTGTCGGGCCAGCATGCCGGCGAGCTCAACGACGCGCTGGGGCGGATCGGCTTCCGCCGAAGCCAGGGCGTCGCCTACCGGCCGAGCTGCCTCGATTGCGCCGCCTGCGTCTCGGTCCGGGTCGTCGCCGGCGACTTCCAGCCCAACGGGACTCAGCGCCGGCTGCTGCGGCGCCACGCCGACCTCGAGGTGAGCGCCTGCAAGCCGTGGGCGACCGAGGAGCAATATGCGCTGCTGCGCCGCTACCTGAAGCGGCGGCATCCCGACGGCGGGATGGTCGGCATGGACGAGAGCGACTTCGCCGACATGGTGGAGCAGAGCCCGGTCCGGACCTACGTCATCGAATATCGCGAGCCTTCGAAGGACGGCCGCCCCGGCCGCCTCGTCGGCGCCTGCCTCACCGACCAGCAGGGCGACGGGCTGTCGATGATCTACAGCTTCTTCGAGCCGGACGACGAGGCGCGGCCCGGGCTCGGCACCTACATCATCCTCGACCATATCGTCCGGGCCGGAAAGGCGGGGCTGCCTTACGTCTATCTGGGCTATTGGGTCGAGAATTCGCGGCGCATGGCCTACAAGGCCCGCTTCCGGCCGATCGAGCGGCTCGGCCCGCACGGCTGGTACCGCTTCGAGCCCGACCAGCGCGAGCTCCCGCTGGGGCGGTGAGCCCCGATCAAGCAGAAGGTAGGTCCCGATAGAGGTCATGTCGGCACGACGGCTGGGGAAGAGCAAAGACAGTTTTAATATTCCTCCCGTAGACCGCGTCCGATGGGGTGGGGGAAAAGGCTATTCGACCGGCTGACCGACGCGGGCGAGGCGGAGAGCCTCGCCGGACGGGTGCTGCTCGATGAGCGCTACCGGGCGCTGCAGCGTCAGATACCCTTCCTCTACATCGTCATCCTCTCGAACCTCCTCGGCCTCGCCCTCGCCGCGGGCGGCGACCTCAGCGCCCCGTTCAAGGCGGTGACCCTGCTCGTCGCGCTGATCGCCTTCCGCCTCGTCCACTGGCTCAACGCGAGGGACCGGACGCTCGCGCCCGAGCGGATCCTGAGGGAGCTGAAGAAGACCTGGATCTACGCCATCTTCTTCAGCGTCGGCTTCTGCACCTGGTCCTTCTACCTGATGGATTACGGCGATTCGGACGCCTACAATTACGTCGTCCTGTTCGGCAGCCTCGCCGCGATCGGCTGCGCCTACGGAGTCAGCCGCTATCCGGCGGCCGCGAAGATCCCGCTCCTCCTCGTCGGCGTGCCCCTGTCCGGCAAGCTGATCCTGACCCTTCAGGCGGCGCATATCGGCATGGGCGTCAGCCTCGGCGTCGTCCTCCTCGTCCTGATGCGGCTGCTCAGCCTGCAGGAGGAGGGATTCAAGGCGCTCGTGGAATCGCGCACCGGGATGAACCTCGAGCGGGAGCGGGCGCGGCGCGCCGAGCGCCTCGCCAAGGCAGAGAAGGCGAAGGCGAAGACCATCGCCGACACCGATCCGCTGACCGGCCTCGCCAACCGCCGGGCCTTCCTGCGCATCCTCGGGCGCCGCGCCGCAGCGGCGACCCGGTCCGCCGAGGGATTCGCCCTCGGCACCGTCGACCTCGACGGGTTCAAGCCGATCAACGACACGTTCGGCCATGCCGCCGGCGACGCCGTCCTCAAGGAGGTCGGCCGCCGACTCGCCGCCGCCGCCGTCGGGGAAGGGGCGCTGATCGCCCGCACCGGCGGCGACGAGTTCGGCCTGCTCCTTCCGGGCGTGCACAGCGACGCGGCCGCGCGCTCCGCCGGCGCGGCCGTCTGCGCCGCGCTGCAGGAGCCGTTCCGAGTCGAGGGGCGCGAGTTCCGCATCTCCGGCTGCTGCGGCCTCACCTTGCTCAGCCGGGACGATTGCCACGTGGAGGAAGCGCTGGTCCGCGCCGACACCGCGCTCTACCGCGCGAAGCAGAACGGCCGGGCCGGAGTCGCCGTCTTCTCGCCCGACATGGACGAGATGCACCGGCGGCGAAAACAGGTCGAGACGGCGCTTCGCGAGCCCGAGGCGAAGGACCGGATCGGGATCGTCTTCCAGCCGATCCGCGACCTCGCCACCGGCGAGCTGCGCGCCTTCGAGGCGCTGGCGCGGTGGGACCATCCCGAGCTCGGGCGGATCCCGCCGGACCAGTTCATCCCCGTCGCCGAGCAGATCAACGTCATCGAGGAGATAAGCGACGCTCTGCTCGCGGCGGCGGCGGTCGAGGCCAAGAAGTGGGCCGCCGCGGTCCGCCTGTCGTTCAACGTCAGCGCGGTCCAGCTGTGCACCGCCGGTTCGGCGGAGCGGATGCTGGCGGTCCTCGGCGAGGCCGGCATGGACCCCGGGCGGCTCCAGGTGGAAGTCACCGAGACCGCCTTGCTGGTCGACTTCGAAGTCGCCCGACGCAACCTCCAGTCGCTTCGCGAGGCGGGCGCCCGCATCGTCCTCGACGATTTCGGCGCCGGCCACGCCTCGATCTCCTACCTCAGGGAGATGCAGTTCGACGGCATCAAGCTCGACGGCTCGCTGGTCGCGCCGGTCGCCGATTCGCTGCGCAGCCGCCGCCTGCTCAAGGGCGTGCTCGACCTCTGCGCCTCGATGGGCCTGCCCTGCGTCGCCGAGCATATCGAGACGGAGGAGCAGATGGCGCTGCTGCGCGAGCTCGGCTGCCGCGACGGCCAGGGCTTCATCCTGTCGCCGCCGCTCCACCCCGCCGCCGCCGCGGCCCTCGGCGCCCCCGCCGTCCGCCGCCTCGGCCGCCGCAAGGCGGCGTGACGCTCCGCTCCAGGAGAAGAGGGCCGGCAAAAGGGACAGTCTGGTGACAGTCACGTGACTGTCACCAGACTGTCCCGAGACTGTCCCTCGGCGAGGGGCGACGAAAAACCGGCGCCCGCCGGGTGGCGGACGCCGGTTCGCCCCTCGCGAAGCGCCGCGCTCTACGCGACCTTCGCCGTCTCCAGGTCCTCGGGATCGCGAAGCACGTAGCCGCGGCCCCAGACCGTCTCGATATAATTGTCGCCGCCGCAGGCGAGGGAGAGCTTCTTCCTCAGCTTGCAGATGAACACGTCGATGATCTTGAGCTCCGGCTCGTCCATGCCGCCGTAGAGATGGTTGAGGAACATCTCCTTGGTGAGCGTCGTGCCCTTGCGGAGCGAGAGCAGCTCCAGCATCGCATATTCCTTGCCGGTGAGGTGCACCCGCGCGCCGTCGACCTCGACCGTCTTGGCGTCGAGGTTCACCGCCAGCTTGCCGGTCTTGATCACCGACTGCGAATGGCCCTTGGAGCGCCGCACCACGGCGTGGATGCGGGCGACCAGCTCGTCGCGGTGGAAGGGCTTGGTCACATAATCGTCGGCGCCGAAGCCGAGCGCGCGCACCTTCGAATCCATCTCGCTGATGCCGGAGAGGATCAGCACCGGCGTGCCCACCTTGGCGAGCCGCAGCTTCTTCAGCACGTCGTAGCCGTGCATGTCCGGCAGGTTGAGGTCGAGGCAGATGATGTCGTAATCGTAGAGCTTGCCGAGGTCCAATCCCTCCTCGCCAAGGTCGGTCGTGTAAACGTTGAAGCCTTCGCCGCCGAGCATCAGCTCGATGCTCTTGGCCGTCGTCGGCTCGTCCTCGATCAGCAGCACGCGCATAGTGACTCGCCCCTTCGTTCAGCGGTGCCGCGGCCGACCGGCCATGGGCCCCCTGTGAGATTCATTAACCATCGAAGGAGTGAACGCAAAAGGTTAATTTCGAATTAAACGAGGATTCCCAATGAGTCGCGCCACCGTTGCGCGAACGCAACAGGCGCCGGCGGGACGGCTTCGCCGAAGCTCCAAAGGCCGGCTTCGAGCAAGCGCCCCAGCCGTCGATCCGCTCGCGCGCCGGCGCGGAACGCCCTCACTCGCCCACCGCGGCGCCGCCGTGCCGGGCGGGGACACTCCGGTGTCAGGGACACTCTGGTGACAGTCACGTGACCGTCACTCGCCGGGAGGCGGCGCGGAGGGCGGCCAGGGCCGTGACGGCGCGGGGCCGCTGGAAACGCCCGGGGGCACCGGCGCGGGACCGGCTAGGCACGGCGAAATGCCCGCTCCCGCCGCGGGTCGGTCAGCAGCGACGAAGCCGCCCCCGACGCGCCCCTAATAATGGATCGCTCGCCCATAGGCGTCGAGGACGCTCTCGTGCATCATCTCGCTCAAGGTCGGGTGCGGGAAGACGGTGTGCATGAGGTCCGCCTCGGTGGTCTCGAGCTGCCTCGCCACCGCATAGCCCTGGATCAGCTCGGTGACCTCCGCGCCGACCATGTGGGCGCCGAGCAGCTCCCCCGTCCCGGCGTCGAACACCGTCTTGACGAAGCCCTCCGCCTCGCCGAGCGCGATCGCCTTGCCGTTGCCGATGAAGGGGAACTTGCCGACCTTCACCTCGCGCCCCTCCGCCTTCGCCCTCGCCTCGGTGAGGCCGACGCTCGCCACCTGCGGCCGCGAATAGGTGCAGCCCGGGATGTTCCAGGTCTCGAACGGGTGGGGATTCTTCCCCGCGATCGCCTCGACGCAGACGATCCCCTCGTGGCTCGCCTTGTGCGCGAGCCAGGGCGGGCCGGTGACGTCGCCGATCGCGTATATCCCTTCGACATTGGTGCGGCCGAAGCCGTCGGTGACGATGTGGCCGCGCTCGGTCTTCACGCCGAGCGCCTCGAGGCCGATCCCTTCGGTGTTGGGGACGATTCCGATCGCGACGATGGCGTGGGAGAAATCCTGATCGCCCTGGCCCTTGATCGAGGCCCCGACCCCGCCCGGCCCCGGGGTCAGCTTCTCGACTCCGGACGAGACGTGGATCTTCATCCCCTGCTTGGTCAGCGCCTTGTGGACGAAGGCGGAGACCTCCTCGTCCTCGACGGGCAGGATGCGGTCCAGCATCTCGACGATCGTCACCTCGGCGCCCATGTCGGAATAGAAGCTGGCGAACTCGACTCCGATCGCGCCCGAGCCGATGACCAGCAATTTCGTCGGCATGACCTTGGGCACCATCGCGTGGCGGTAGGTCCAGATCCGCTCCCCGTCCGCCTTGGCGAAGGGCAGGTCGCGGGCGCGGGCGCCGGTGGCGACGACGATGTGCCTGGCCTGGAGCTCGGTCGCCTTGCCGTCCTTGGTGACGGTGAGCGCGCCCTTACCCTTGAGCGCGCCCTCGCCTTCGACCACCGCCACCTTGTTCTTCTTCATCAGCCCCTTGACGCCGGCGTTGAGCTGGCCGGCGACCTTGCGGCTGCGATCGACGATCCTGGCGAGGTCGAAGCCCGGCTTCTCCGCCGACAGGCCGTAGGCGCCGGCGTGGGTCATATAATGGTAGATCTCGCTCGTCCTCAGCAGCGCCTTGGTGGGGATGCACCCCCAGTTGAGGCAGATCCCGCCGAGCTTCTCCCGCTCGACGATCGCCACCTTGAGGCCGAGCTGGCTGGCGCGGATCGCCGCGACATAGCCGCCGGGCCCCGAGCCGAGGACGATGAGGTCGTAGGTTTCAGCCATGAAATGCTCCAGCTAACCCCTCTCCCATTTCGGGAGAGGGAGGGGCCCGCCGCGAAGCGGCGGGAGGGTGAGGGACCGAAGCGCGGCGGCGATCGCGGTGGCTACCGCTTCCGCATCGCCGAGCACGTCGTTGTTCCAGAACCGCAAGACCCTGAACCCCCGCCGGCGCAGGAAGGCGTCGCGCGCCGCGTCGGCCTCGCTCTCGGCGTGCTGGGAGCCGTCCGTCTCGATGATCAGCCGCTGTTCGAAGCAGACGAAGTCGACGATGTAGGGCTCGATCACCTGCTGGCGGCGGAACTTGAAGGTGGCAAGGCGCCGGTCCCGGAGCAGGGTCCACAGCCGACGCTCCGCCTCCGTGGGATGCGTGCGCATCCATTTCGCCCGAGCGAGCAGCGCCTTCCGGGTAGGGAACCTGCCCTCACCCTCCCACCCGCTGCGCGGGCGGGCCCCTCCCTCTCCCGAAATGGGAGAGGGCAGCATCAGGCAATCATCCCCAGCGGGTTCTCCACCAGCTCCTTGAAGCGCTTCATCAGGGCCGCGCCGTCGGCGCCGTCGATGGCGCGGTGGTCGAAGCTGCCGGTGGCGCTCATCACGGTCGCGATCTGGAGGCTGTCGTCGATCACGTAAGGGCGCTTCTCGCCGGCGCCGATCGCCATGATCATGCCCTGCGGCGGGTTGATCACCGCCTCGAACTGCTTGATGCCGTACATTCCCATGTTCGACAGGCTGGCGGTGCCGCCCTGATATTCCTCCGGCTTGAGCTTGTTGTCGCGGGCGCGGGCGGCGAGGTCCTTCATCTGCTCCGAGATCGCGCTGAGGCTGCGCGCGTTCGCGTCGGCGACGATCGGCGTGATCAGGCCGGTGGGGGTGGAGACGGCGACGGAGATGTCGGCGCGCTTGAAGGAGACGAGGTCCGTCGGCGTGTACATGACGTTGCACTTGGGCTCGTCGATCAGCGCGACCGCGAGCGCCTTGATCATGAAGTCGTTGACCGAGAGCTTGACGCCGCGCGCCGCGAGGCTGGCGTTGAGCTCCGTCCTGAGCTTCAGAAGCGCGTCGAGGCGGATGTCGACCGTCAGGTAGATGTGCGGGACCTGCTGCTTCGATTCGGTGAGGCGCCGCGCGATGGTCTTGCGGACGTTGGAGAGCTTGGCGACCTCGTGCGGGATGTCCGGGATCGGATGGGCGGCCGCGGGGGCCGGCGCGGCCGCCGGGGCCGGCGCCGCCGCCTGAGCGGGCTGGGCGGCCGGAGCGGCGGCGGGGGCCGCCTGGCCCGGCTGGGCGCCGTCCACGTCGGCCTTGACGATGCGGCCGCCGGGGCCTGAGCCCCGCAACGACGCGAGGTCGACGCCGCGCTGCTCGGCGAGGCGGCGGGCGAGCGGGCTCGCCTTGATGCGATCGCCCCCATCCGCCTTGGGCTGGCCCTGTCCCGAGGGCGATTCGGCCGGCGCCGCCTCGGCCGGGCCGTGGCCCTTGGCCTCCGGCGCCGGGGTCGGCGCCGGCGTGGCCGGCTGGCCCGCGCCCGTCTCGCCGCCGTCTTTGGCGACCGGCTCCTTCGCCGCCGCAGGCGCGGAGGCGGCCGCGCCGGCCTCCTCGCCTTCGCCGGCGAGCAGCGCGATCACCGTGCCGACCTTCACCTCATCCGTGCCGTCAGGGACGAGGATCCTGGCGATCGTGCCTTCGTCGACCGCCTCGAACTCCATCGTCGCCTTGTCCGTCTCGATCTCGGCGAGGAGATCGCCGGCCGCCACGCTGTCGCCCTCCTTGACGAGCCACTTGGCGAGCGTACCCTCCTCCATGGTCGGGCTTAGCGCCGGCATCTTCAATTCAATCGGCATCGGAAGCGGACCTCCTGGCATCGCTGCGCGCGGGCTTGCCCAAAGACCAGTTTGGCCGGGGCGGTCAAGCCTCCCGCTTGCGCACCCAACTCTTCTGGCGCAGCATCGTGCCGCAGCAAGCGGGGGGCCCATGCGCGCCTATCTGGTGGTGATCGACGACAGCGAGGAGGCGCGCGCCGCCCTGCGCTACGCCGCCCGCCGCGCGGCGCGGACCGGCGCGGGCGTCGACATCCTCACGGTCGTGCCCCCACCCGAATTCGTCCAATGGGGCGGCGTCCAGGCGGCGATGGAGGAGGAGGGCCGGCTGCGCGCCGAGGCGATGGCGCTGCAGGCGGCGAGCGCCGTCGACGAGGAATCGGGGGTCGAGCGCAACGTCCTCGTCCGCCAGGGCGACGCGGTGAAGGCGATCGCCGACCTCCTGCGCGAGCGCGGGGACATCGCCGCCCTCATCCTCGGCGCGGCGGTGGAAGGCGGGCCGGGGCCGCTGGTCAGCCATTTTTCCGGGGCCGTCGCCGGGAGCCTCCCTTGCCCGCTGGTGATCGTCCCGGGCGGCCTCGACGACGCGGCCCTGGACCGGCTCGGCTAGATCATGGCTCCCGGTATATGGCTGGACCATGATTCACGCTTCAGGCTGAATCAGCCTGAAGCGATCATGATCTAGGCGTCAGCCGCGCTCGCCCGGCCGCGGCGGGGCGACGACCCGGCAGCTGCAGCGCCGCTTGACGGTGCGGCGCGGAGCGACGCGGACATGCTCCACGACCGTGTCGTAGACGATGCGCGTCTCGACGACCGGCGCCTCGGTCACCGTCGTCGTGGTGACGACCACCGGCCCGTAGCCGTATCCATAGCCGTAGCCCGGTCCCGGCGGCGGCGGGGGCGGCGCGCAGCGGCGGTCGCAGCGCGGCGCCGGCGGCGGCGGCGGGGCGTCGTAGCCGTAATCCTCGTCGCCGCGATCCCAATTGCCGTCGCCATAGTCGCCGTCGTCATAATCGCCGTCGGCATAAGCGGGCACGCCGTCGTCCTCATAGTCCCAGCGGTCGCCGTAGCGGTCCCAGTCCCACCCGTAGCGCCCGTCGAGCACCCGGCCGCCCCGGTCGATCAGCAGCGCGTCGTCATAATAACGGATCCACTGGCCGCCGCCCCAGGGCTGGGGAAATCCGTAGTGCGACCAGTTGCGGATCTTGAACTGGCGCCCCCACCAGCGTTGCGGGACCCGGCCGCCGCGGTCGATGCGCTGCCAGCGCATCATGTGGTGGCCGCCGTTCATCGGCGGGTGGCCCATCATCGGCGGATGCCCTTTCATCGGCGGGCGACCCATCATCGGCGGGTGCCCGCTCATCGGCGGACGGCCCATCATGGGCGGGTGCCCGCTCATCGGCGGGTGGCCCATCATCGGCGGGCGGCCGGTCATCGGCGGGTGGCCCATCATCGGCGGACGGCCGGTCATCGGCGGGTGGCCCATCATCGGCGGCGGCGGCGAGGGCGGCGGCGCGGCCTGGGCGGCGCCCTGGCTCCACGTCACGCCCGCGGCGGGGGCGGCGGAAGCGGCGGCCGCGGCGCCGGGAAGCTGGAGGCTGACGTCCGGAAGGCCGTAGGCCGGGCTTGGGTCGGGAACCGTCTGCGCCGAGACGGAGAAAGGCGCGAGCGCCGCCGATGCCGCGAACAGAGCGAGCCTGAGCTTCATCATGGTTGGATCCCCTTATTGCGCGCAAGGCCTGCCGCCCGGCCGGAGTCGGAGCGGCGTTAAGACTTTTTTAACGCTTGAGGGACGGTTTCGCTACCGGAGCAACCTTGGGGCGAGAATCCGTCCCAATTCGAGACAGCCGGCGACGTCGGCGGCGTCGAAGCGGGCGGGCCGCGGGCTGTCGAGGTCGAGGACGCCGATCAGCCGCCCTTCATGGACGATCGGCACGACCAGCTCGGACGCCGAGGCGCTGTCGCAGGCGATGTGGCCGGGGAAGGCGTCGACGTCGTCGACGCATTGCGGCTCGCCGGTGGCCGCCGCGGTGCCGCAGACGCCCTTGCCGAAGGGGATGCGGATGCAGGCGGCGCGCCCCTGGAACGGCCCCAGCACCAGCTCGCCGCCGACGTTGCGGTAGAAGCCCGCCCAGTTGAGGTCGGGCAGCGTCTCCCACAGGAGCGCGGCGACGTTGGCCATGTTGGCGACCGCGTCGGGCTCGCCGTCGGTGAGCGCGTCCGCGGCGGAAGCGATCTGGCGCCAGGCCTCGGCCTTGTCGGCGGTCTCGATGCGAAAGTCGTACATCGCCGCCATGTTGTCGTTGCGGGACGCCGCCGCAAGGCGCTTGATTCGGGAATCCCGCCGGACTGGGCCGCCGCCGCGGAGTCGGGAGATGCCGGCATTCCGGGACGGCCGGCGTCGGGACCCTCTCATATCCGGAGCTGGCTGCCGAGTTCGACGACGCGGTTGGTCGGAAGCCTGAAGAATTCCATGGCGCTTTCGGAGCTCTTCATCATCCAGGCGAACAGCCGCTCCCGCCACAGCGCCATTCCGGGCTGCTCCCTGGCGGCGATCAGCTTCTGCCGGCCGAGGAAGAAGCTGGTGCTCATCATGTTGAAGCCGCCGCCGCACGACTCGATCCGGACGAGATCGGCCGGGACGTCGACTTCGTCCATGAAACCGTAGTGAAGGACGACCCGGTAGAACCCCTTCCCGGCGCCGTGCGCTTCGAGCCTCTTCGCCGGCGGGACGTGCGGGACGTCCTCGACCTTCACGTTCAGGATCAGGACGCGCTCGTGGAGCACCTGATTGTGCTTCAGGTTGTGGAGCAAGGCGGAGGGGATGGCGTCGGCCGAGGTCGAGAGGAATACCGCCGTGCCGCGCACTCGGTGCACCGAGTGCGCCGACTTGACGAAGACCTCGACCGGCAGCGCGTCCTGCTCCAGTCGCCGCCGCATCAGCGACCGCCCCGTGGCCCATGTGGTGAGGATTGTGAAGATCCCTGCCGCCACGACCAGCGGGAACCAGCCGCCGTCCGCCACCTTGGTGGCGTTCGAGGCGAAGAAGGTGCCGTCGACGATGGCGAAAAGGCCGATCGTCGCTGAGGCGACGTATCGATTCCACTTCCACACCTGGAAGACCAGCACCGCCAGCATGATGGTGGTGATGATCATCGTGCCACTGACCGCGATTCCATAAGCGGAGGCGAGGTTGGTGGATTTGCGGAAGCCGAGGACCAGCAGCACCACCATCGCCAGCAGGCCCCAGTTGACGGACGGGATGTAGATCTGGCCCGACGCCCTCGCGCTCGTATGCTCGGTCCGAAGGCGGGGCAGGAATCCCAGTTGGACCGCCTGGTGGGTGACCGAGAAAGCGCCCGAGATCACGGCCTGGCTGGCGATGATCGTCGCGGCCGTGGCGATGAGGACCAGGGGCAGGCGCGCCCAGTCCGGCGCCATCAGGTAGAAGGGGTTCTCGACGGCCGACGGGGTGCCGAGAAGCAAGGCGCCCTGACCGAGATAGTTCAGCGTCAGGCAGGGGTAGACGAGCCCCAGCCAGGAAAAGCCGATGGCCCTGCGTCCGAAGTGGCCCATGTCGGCGTAAAGCGTCTCGGCACCGGTCATCGCGAGGAAGACCGATCCCATGGCGAGGAAGGCGAGCTTCGGGTCGTCGGCGAAGAATCGGACGGTCCAATGCGGGCTCAGCGCCCACAATATCTCCGGATGCCGAAGGATGTTCACGACCCCGAGGATCGCGAGCGCGGCCAGATAGACGAGCACGATCGGGCCGAAGATCGCGCCGACCTTCGCCGTCCCGCGCGACTGAACGAGGAAGAGGCCGATCAGAACGACGATCGCGGCCGGGACCACGATGGGCTCCAGGCTCGATTGGACGATCGTCAGCCCTTCGACCGCCGAAAGGACCGAGATGGCCGGGGTGATCATCGCGTCTCCGTAGAAGAGCGCCGTCGCCAGGACTCCGAGCATGACGAGGCCCGCTGTCCATCTCTTCTCGCCGAGATTGCGCGAAATCAGCGCCAGCAGCGCGAAGGACCCTCCCTCCCCCTTATTGTCGGCGCGCATCGCGACGAAGACGTATTTGACGGTGACGACCAGCATCAGCGACCAGAAGACGAGGCTGAGCACTCCGAAGATATGCAACCGGTCGACCGCCAGCGGATGGGGTCCGATGAAGCTCTCCTTCATCGCGTAGAGCGGGGAGGTGCCGATGTCCCCGTAGACGATGCCGACGGCGCCGAGCATCAATGCGGGCAGCGAATGCCCGCCTTTCCCCTTCGAGATGTCGGCCGGCGGGGGGACGGCTTGTGCGAGAGCAGCCATGATCGCGGCGCTGTGCGGTCGGGCAGCATAAAGATTCCATGTGGATTAAGCTGGAGCGGCATGAAGAAAGGGCGATAATCGGCGCCCAGGCACTCGACCCGGGCGGCTACCGGGAGCAACTTATGCTCATGGCTCGCACTCTCGTCGACGGACGCTCCGCCGCGGCTCGGCTTGGCGGCTATGCCGAAGCCTCGCTCATGGTCGCGGCCTCGACGCTGGTCGGCCTCGCCGTCGCTCCGAGATGGGGCAATTCGGCCGTCGACCTGCTGTACCTGCCGGCCGTGCTGGGTGCTGCCGTGACGGCCGGGCTCGGCCCCGCGCTCTTCGCCGCTCTGATCTCCGCGCTTGCCTACAACTTCTTCTTTACGGCTCCGCACCTGACCTTCCGGATCCAGAACCCGAACGACGTCGTCACGGTGCTCGTGCTGTTCGGAGTCGCGATGGTCGCCAGCCAGCTCGCCGCATCGGTCCGCAAGCAGGCCCGGCTCGCCCGGGCCCACGCGGCCCGCAACGCGACCATAGCGGGTCTCGCGCGGCGGTTGCTGACCTGCACCACGAAATTCGAGATAGCCGAGGTAAGCAGCCATGAGTTGGGCCAGGTGTTCGAATGCAACGCCACGCTGGTCGGCGGGGTGCCGGAGCCGCGTGCCCTCTCGGGATCGGTGCGCTTCGCTCCCAACGACTTGGCCGTGGCCGCGCTCGTCCTCGACAAGGGCGAGCGTGCCGGCCGAAGCGTCGACCGTGCGGCCACAACCGAGTGGCAGTTCCATCCGGTGAGGTCCGGGAGCGCCGTCATCGCGGCCATGGGGCTCGCCCGCGACGACGGGGCTCCGCCTGTCCGGGCCGATCAGCTGCCGCTTCTCGATAACCTGCTCGATCAGGTGGCTCTCGCGCTGGAGCGCGGGCGGCTGGAGGAAGAGGCGCGCGAGTTCGCCCGCCTTCGGGAACGTGACCAGGTGCGTTCGGTGCTGCTCTCGACGATCGCTCAGGATCTCAAGCCCCCGCTTCAAGCCATCGCCGAGGCGGCTGCCGAGCTGCGTCGAAGCGGGTCGGGCGACAAGGCTCTCATCTCGCTCGTCGGGATGGAGGCGTCCAAGACCCAGCGCTATTTGGCCAATCTGCTGGACGCCGGTTCCGAATCCGATCGAAGGCCCGTCGTGCTCGACGGTGTCACGATCGACCTGTTCCAGCGGGCCGTATCCCGCGACGGAAGCGAAATTCATCTGACTCCCAAGGAATATTCCGTCCTCGCGGAGTTGGCGAAGCATCCTGGGCGGGTTCTGACCCACGCCCATCTGCTGCGAACCGCCTGGGGGCCGGCCCAGGAGGGGCAGATCGAGTATCTCCGGGTCGCCATTCGCGGCCTGCGCCAGAAGCTCGAGCGCGATCCCTCGCGACCCGACCTTATCCTCAACGAGCCCGCGGTCGGCTATCGCCTCAGGGTGAACCCGCTGCGAGGGCGGGGGGGTTCCGGACAGGAGGCAGGTGCCAATAGCGGCTGACCACCCGCAACGGCCCCCTCAGTCCAGCCTGACCTTCCCCCGCCCCTGCTTGACCGCGCCGCGCCCTTTCTTCTCGTCGACCCGCTTGGCCTTGGCCGCGCGGCTGGGCTTCGTCTTCACGCGCCGCGCCTGCCGGACATGGGCCTTCGCGATCAACTCCGACAGCCGCGCCCGCGCTTCCTCGCGGTTCGCTTCCTGGGTGCGGTGGGTGCGGGCGGTGATGACGATCTCGCCCTCGCTCGTCATCCGGCTCCCGGCGAGCGCCTTGAGGCGCTGGTAGACGGGTGGCGCGAGGCCGAGCTTGAAGACGTCGCAGCGCAGCTGGACGGCGGTCGCCACCTTGTTGACGTTCTGGCCGCCGGGGCCGCTCGAGGCGATGAACTTCTCCTCGAGCGCCTCCTCGGGAAGGAGATAGGGCTCAGGCGTCGACATCGCCGAAGCCCGCGCCGACGAAGGCCGGCGGCAGCGGCGCCTTGGCCTCGACCGGCGGCTTGCCGTCGCGATCGACCCGGATCGACAAAGCGTGGAGCAGCATCGGTCCGCGCCCGGCGCCGTAGACGGGGTCGCCCGAGATCGGGATTCCGATCCCCTCCGACGCGTGGACCCGGATCTGGTGGGTGCGGCCGGTCTCGGGCGAGAACAGCACCACCGCGCGCCCGTCCCTGACCGCGACCACGCGCCAATCGGTGGCCGAGGGCTTGCCGGCCGGGTCGCCGACCATCCGCCAGCCCTCCGCTTCGCTGGAGACCTTCCTCAGCGGAATCTCGATCCGCCCCGCTTCGCGCTCCGGCACGCCGTCGAGCACCGCGAGGTAGGTCTTGGCCACCTTCTTGTCCTCGAAGGCGCGCTGGAAGCGCTTGTGGGCCTTGGGGTTGCGGGCGAGGAGCAGGCAGCCCGACGTGTCGCGGTCGAGCCGGTGGACCGGGAGCGGGGCCCGCTGGAAGCCGAAGCGGAAATGCTTGAGATAATCCTCCAGGCTCTCGGGGGTCTTCGCGCCGGGGTGGACGGCGAGCCCGGCCGGCTTGTCGATGACGATCGCCTCGCCGTCGATGAAGAGGACATATTTCTCCCACATGCGCTTCCACTGCCATGTCCGGCGCGGCGGCGCAAAAGGGCGCGTTTTCACCCGAACCACCGAAGCGCCAGGGGGCGTGCGCCGGAGCCGTCGCGGCTTGCCGGCCGTCCTTGCCTGCGGCGCTTCGGCGAGGAGGAGGGAGGCCGTCGGGGGACACTCTGGTGACAGTCACGTGACTGGACACTCTGGTGACAGTCACGTGACTGTCACCAGAGTGTCCCTGGGCGCGTTTCGCTCGGGCGGTGAGCGGCTGGATCCGTCCAAGGCCGTTCGGGCCGGGCTTGTCGGAGCCTTCCTTTCCGTCCGGGAGGCAGGAAGAAGGCCGGGCTGTCCCAAATCGGGCTTCGGCTCCGCTCGAACCTCCGCGGCGAGGGTGGTAGAGGCGCGTAGAGCGGGGCGGAATGACTCCGCGCCGAAGGAGGAGAGGCCGATATGCGCGACTTGTTGGTCGGGGAGCTCAGCCAGGTTTCGGGGGCCGGCTGGAACCGGTGCGCGCCGCGCTGGTGCCAGCCCGCTTGGAGCCCCTGCGTCGACGGCGGCAACAGCAGCTCCAGCTCGAGCTCGAGCAGCTCCAGCTCCGGTGCGAGCAGCTCCAGCGCGAGCTTCAGCTTCAGCAGCTCGAGCTCCAGCAGCTCCAGCTTCAGCTTCAGCAGCTCCAGCTCGAGCTCCAGCAGCTCCAGCAGCTCGAGCTCCTTCTTCTCCGGCTGACGGGACCGAAGGGGGCTGCGCCGCCCGGCGGCCGGGCGGGAGGTGAGCGCTTCCAGCGCCGGTGACGGCGAGCGGGGGACACTCTGGTGACAGTCACGTGACTGTCACCAGAGTGTCCCCAATGTCCACGGACCTGGTCGGGCTTGCGCCTCCTGGTGGAGGTGCGTCGGCGTCGTGACGCATCCGGGCGATTTGTGTAGGAGGGTGCCGGCAGCCGGCGCGGGGAAGCGCCGCGACCGGGGAGGAGCGCGACATGACCGAGACGCACAAGGGATCCTGCTTCTGCGGGGCGGTGGAGATCGAGGTGGAGGGCGCGCCGGCGGAGATGGGCTATTGCCATTGCCGCTCGTGCCGCTCCTGGTCGGGCGGGCCGGTCGCCGCCTTCATCCTCTACCCCAAGGACAAGGTGCGGGTGACGAAGGGCGAGGACCGGCTCGGCGGCTTCAACAAGAACGGCTTTTCCGACCGGCGCTGGTGCACCGGGTGCGGCGGCCACGTGCTGGTCTACCATCCGAGCCTGCCTGTCACCGACGTCCACGCCGCCACCGTCCCCTCGGTGCCGTTCCGCCCGGCCGTCCACCTCAATTATGCCGAGACGGTGCTGCCGATGAAGGACGGGCTTCCCAAGATGCGCGACTTCCCCGCCGAGATAGGCGGCTCGGGCGAGACGGTCGCCGAATAGGCGCGCAAGGCCGGCGGCCGAGCCCGGCCGTCGCGTCCGGCCGACAGGCAAATGGACTGGCCCGGACGGCGGCGCTAAGGACCGCGCGATGAGCGCGCATGGCGAGAGCAACCGCACCTTGATCATCGCGCTGGCCGCGAACCTCGGCATCGCGGTCTCGAAATTCGCGGCGGCGGCGGTGACCGGGTCGTCGGCGATGCTTACCGAAGGGGTGCACAGCGTCGTCGATTCCGCCAACCAGCTGCTCCTGATGTGGGGGCGGCGGCAGGCGCGCAAGCCGGCCGACGCGCGCCACCCGTTCGGCTATGGGCGCGAGCTCTATTTCTGGAGCTTCGTCGTCGCGGTCCTCGTCTTCGCGCTCGGCGCCGGAGTCTCGGTCTACGAAGGCGCGGTCCACATCCTCCATCCCGAGGAAGCGGTGTCGCCGCTGATCGCCTACGGCGTGCTCGCCGTCGCCTTCCTGCTCGAGGGCGGCTCCACGCTCGCCGCCTTCCGCGAGTTCCGCGAGGCGAAGGGCCGGCTCGGCTGGGTCGAGGCGATACGGCGCTCCAAGGACCCGCCCGGCTTCATCGTCCTCCTCGAGAACGGCGCGGCGATGGCCGGCATCGCCGTCGCCGCGCTCGGCCTGGCGCTGGCCCAGCTCACCGGCAGCCCCTTCTGGGACGGCGCGGCGTCGATCGTCATCGGCCTCATCCTCGGCCTCACCGCCTTCTTCCTCGCCGTCGAATCCAAGGCCCTGCTGATCGGCGAGGCGGCGGACCCCGAGCTGGTCGAGGGGCTGCGCGCGACGGCGTCGGGGCGGGCCGGGATCGTCGGCGTCGGCCACGTCCTCACCGTCCATTCCGCGCCCGACCAGATCACCGCCCTGCTCAGCGTCGACTTCGAGGACGCGCTCAGCGCCGCCGACGTCGAGCGCATCGTCGCCGAGGTGGAGCGCGACGCACGCGCCCGCTGGCCCGAGGTGAAGAGGCTGTTCATCCGCCCGGAGCAGGGCGCCGTCGAGCGGCACCGGGCCTGGCTCGCCGGCAGCGTCTCTCGACTCCCGCCGGCCGGCGGGTCAAGCTGAATTCCTTCCTTTGCCCCTGGGGATCACGACATGAAAGCGCGCCACCTTCTTGCGACAGCCTTCGCCGCAGCCGCCGCCGCCGCGGCAGCCCCCGCCGCGGCCGCAGAGACGGTCGTGGTCACCGCCGACCGGATGATCGACGTGGTCGAGGGGCGCGTCGTCCAGGAGCCGGTGGTGGTGATCACCGACGGCCGGATCGTCTCGGTGGTCGGGCGCGGCGGGGCGCGGCCCAACATCCCGGCCGGCGCGAAAAGGATCGACCTTCCCGGCAAGACGCTGCTCCCCGGCCTCATCGACATGCACGTCCACCTCACCTCGCTGGCCGAGATAGGCGGCTATCGCGGCCTCCAATATACCGACAGCTTCTGGTCGGCGGTGGGCGCGGCCAATGCGGTCAAGACGCTGAGGGCCGGCTTCACCACCGTGCGGAACGTCGGCGCCGACGGCTTCCAGGACGTGGGCCTTCGGGAGGCGATAGACGGCGGCTGGCTCGAGGGGCCGCGGATCGTCACCGCCGGCTATGCGATCGGCGCGACCGGCGGCCATTGCGACAACAACGCGCTGCCCCCGTCGCTCGACCGTAAGGAGCCCTCGGTCGTCAACAGCCCGGAGGAGGCCCGGGCCAAGGTCCGCTGGCTGCACAAATATGGCGCCCAGGTGATCAAGATCTGCGCCACCGGCGGCGTCTTCTCGCTCGGCGATTCGGTCGGCGGCCAGCAACTCAGCCTGGAGGAGATGAAGGCGATCGCCGACGAGGCGCACATGCTCGGCCTCAAGGTCGCCGCCCACGCCCATGGCGACGAGGGGATCAGGACCGCGATCCTCGCCGGGATAGACACGATCGAGCATTGCAGCCTCGCCAGCGACGCCACCATCGCGCTCGCCGTCCAGCACCGCACCTGGTTCGACATGGACATCTACAACGACGACTACATCCTCGCGACGGGCACCGCCAACGGCACCGAGCAGGAGAGCCTCGACAAGGAGAAGATGATCGGCCTCAAGCAGCGCCAGACCTTCCAGCGGGCGGTGCGGGCGGGCGTGCCGATGCTGTTCGGCACCGACGCCGGGGTCTATCCGCACGGCGACAATGCCCGCCAGTTCGCCAAGATGGTGGAGTGGGGGATGACTCCGATGCAGGCGATCCAGGCGGCGACGCGCAACGCGGCGCAGGCGCTGGGGCGCGAGGGCGACGTCGGGGCGATCGCGGTCGGCCGCTACGGCGATCTCGTCGCCGTCTCCGGCGATCCGCTCAAGGACGTCCGAACGCTCGAGCATGTCGACGCCGTCATCAAGGGCGGCAAGCTGGTCAGGCGCGACTGAGGCCACCCGGCCGAACGCCCTCCCGGGCATAGCCGTCCATCAGCCGCTGCCAGTCCGCGGCGTCGGCGCCGGCGGGATAGGCGTGGCGCGCCGGCGTCTCGGCCCAGGGCAGCTTCTCGTCCGTCCAGAGCTCGACATAGGGGACGACCCAGCCATGGTCGTCCAGCGTCGGGGCGCGAAGGTTGACGAACCAGTCGAAGCCCTCGGCGCGGGTGAACAGCCAGGCGAGGCAGTGCGGGCAGTGATGGTGGCGCGACACGGGCCCATGGAGGCCGCCTATCACCGGCTCGCCGGCGGTCACCTCGAGGCCGCTCGCCGGCAGGGTGAGGGTGAGCGAGAAGGCGCTCGCCGACATCCTCCGGCAGCCGGTGCAGTGGCAGGCGCCCGAGAGGAGCGGCGGCTGCGTCACCCTGAGGCGCACCCGGCCGCAGCGGCAGCCGCCTTCCCAGGGAAGCTTCCAATTCTCGTCCATCCCGCCTCCTCGCGCCGCCCCGCGCCGCACGGGCCAATTTCGCGTTGCGCGCGGCCCCTGTCCAGGCGCTATGGAGCCGGCATGGCCGAACCCGATCGCTCCGAGGTGCTGAGGCGCTTCCACGCCGCCGTCAACATGGACGCCGCCGAGCTGGAGGCATGGCTGGAGACGGCGGAGAGCCGGCGCGTCGGGCAACGCAAGGCGCCGGGGTCGGAGTCGGTCGGTCACGCGTCGGGGCGGCGGATCGTGCGCATCCTGAGGACGGCGGAACCCGACCTTGGCGACGAGGATTACCGCCACATGCGCAAGGTCGCCGGCTTCGTGACGAGGCATCGCGCGCAGGAGCCGGCCAACCCGGTCACCTCGCGGTGGCGCTACTCGCTGATGAACTGGGGTTGCGACCCGCTGAAGGACTGAAGGAGCAGGAGCGGATGAAGGGCTATTGCGAGAATATCGAGGCGCGCACGCTGGGGAACGAGGATTTCCGCCGCGTCCTCTATACCGGCCGCAACCTCCAGCTGGTGCTGATGACGCTGCCGCCCGGCTGCGACATAGGCGAGGAGGTGCACGAGGATCGCGACCAGTTCTTCCGGATCGAGGAGGGACGGGGCATCGTCTACATCGACGGCGCGGCGAACCGGGTGGAGGACGATTTCGCCGTCATCGTCCCCGCCGGCGCCCGCCACAACGTCGTCAACGACACCGACCGTCCCTTGCGCCTCTACACGATCTACGGCCCGCCCGAGCACAAGGACGGCGTGGTCCACAAGGACAAGGAGCAGGCCGAGCGCGACCACGACAACGACGAGTGGACCGGCGAGACGACGGAATAGCCCCCGCTTCTCCTCCCCTGCCTTTGCAGGGGAGTGGGACCATGCGAACCATGGTGGACGGGCTTGTTCGGAGGAGGCCTTCGGGCCGACACGCCCCCTTCCAAATTCCCCCCGTTGACCCATATGCCTCTCGCGGGTATAGGCCGCCTCGCCCGCGGAGCCCTGGCGTTCCTGGAGCGGGCAAGAGCTTGAACATTGCTGTCGCGTCGCGAGGGCCAGGCGGCTGAGAGGTCGCCCGGGTTTTCGCGTTTTCTGCGCGCCGGTAAAGTAACTTGAAGGAAGTGAAGGGCTTCATGCCGACGATCAACCAGCTGATCCGCAAGGGTCGCGAGCCGCAGAAGGCCAAGTCCAAGGTCCCTGCGATGGAGCAGAACCCGCAGAAGCGCGGCGTCTGCACCCGCGTCTACACGACGACCCCGAAGAAGCCGAACTCGGCGCTCCGCAAGGTGGCCAAGGTCCGCCTGACCAACCAGCGCGAGGTGATCAGCTACATTCCCGGCGAGGGCCACAACCTCCAGGAGCATAGCGTGGTGCTGATCCGCGGCGGCCGAGTCCGCGACCTTCCGGGCGTGCGCTACCACGTCCTGCGCGGCGTGCTCGACACGCAGGGCGTCAAGGACCGCCGCCAGTCGCGCTCCAAGTACGGCGCCAAGCGGCCGAAATAACCGGGAGAAAGGGGACACATACTTTCAGCCGCCGAGGTGCCCGGTCTGGTGCCGCCGCGCGGAATGTATGTGCCCCACCCCGCACACCCTAAGTAAGCCCCGGACGGGTTCCGGACCAGGCTGAAGAGAGAAGGAAACACTGCCAATGTCCCGTCGTCGTCGCCCCGAGAAGCGCGAAGTCCTCCCCGATCCCCGTTTCGGGGACGTGGTGCTCACCAAGTTCATGAACTCCGTCATGCTCGACGGCAAGAAGTCGGTCGCCGAAGGCATCGTCTACGGCGCGCTCGACACGGTCGAGACCCGCGCCAAGCGCGACCCGATCGGCGTGTTCCACGACGCGCTCAACAACGTGAAGCCGGGCATCGAGGTCAGGAGCCGCCGCGTCGGCGGCGCCACCTACCAGGTGCCGGTCGAGGTCCGCCCCGAGCGCGCCCAGGCGCTGGCCATTCGCTGGCTGATCGGCGCCGCCCGCAGTCGCTCGGAGAACACCATGTCGGCGCGCCTCTCGGGCGAGCTGATGGACGCGGCCAACAATCGCGGCAACGCGGTCAAGAAGCGCGAGGACACGCATCGCATGGCCGAAGCCAACCGCGCCTTCTCGCATTATCGCTGGTAGTGACTATATAGGGTCGGGACGCACCGGCGTCCCTCCCCAGCACCGTTCGCCCTGAGCCTGTCGAAGGGCATTCCTTCCTCGGGCCTCCGCCAAGGAGAGGGCTTCGACAGCTCGGCCCGGACGGGACGCGGGGTTGTCACCCGACCAGAAGGTTCACCGCCGGACGTCCGGCATTGGAGTTCAAGATCATGGCCCGCAGCCACCCGCTCGAGCGTTATCGCAATATCGGCATCATGGCGCACATCGACGCCGGCAAGACGACGACGACCGAGCGCATCCTCTATTACACCGGCAAGTCCTACAAGATCGGCGAGGTCCACGAGGGCACGGCGACGATGGACTGGATGGAGCAGGAGCAGGAGCGCGGCATCACGATCACGTCGGCGGCCACGACCTGCTTCTGGAACGACCACCGGATCAACATCATCGACACCCCCGGCCACGTCGACTTCACCATCGAGGTCGAGCGCTCGCTGCGCGTGCTCGACGGCGCGGTCGCCTGCTTCGACGGAGTCGCCGGCGTGGAGCCGCAGTCGGAGACCGTCTGGCGCCAGGCCGAGAAGTACAAGGTGCCGCGGATGTGCTTCGTCAACAAGCTCGACCGCACCGGCGCCAATTTCGAGATGTGCGTCGGCATGATCCGCGACCGCCTCGGCGCGCGCGCGGCCGTCCTCTATCTGCCGATCGGAATCGAGAGCGGCTTCAAGGGCCTCGTCGACCTGGTCGAGAACCGCGCCATCATCTGGCTCGAGGAGAGCCTCGGCGCCAAGTTCGAATATCAGCCCATCCCCGACGATCTGGCCGACGCCGCCGCCGCAGCCCGCATGGAGCTGATCGAGATGGCGGTCGAGCAGGACGACGAGGTGATGGAGGCCTATCTCGGCGGCGAGGAGCCGGACACGGCGACGCTGAAGCGCCTGATCCGCAAGGGCACGCTCAACTTCTCGTTCGTGCCGGTGCTGTGCGGCTCCGCCTTCAAGAACAAGGGCGTCCAGCCCCTGCTCGACGCGGTGGTCGACTATCTGCCGAGCCCGCTCGACATCCCGCCGGTGGAGGGCCTGAAGCTCGACGGCGAGACCGTCGACACGCGCCCGCCGTCCGACGACGCGCCCTTCTCGGCGCTCGCCTTCAAGATCATGAACGATCCGTTCGTCGGCACGCTGACCTTCGCCCGCATCTATTCGGGCAAGCTCGAGAGCGCCTCGACCGTGATGAACTCGGTCAAGGACAAGAAGGAGAAGGTCGGCCGCATGCTGCTGATGCATGCCAACGACCGCGAGGACATCCAGGTGGCCTATGCCGGCGACATCGTCGCCCTGGCCGGCCTCAAGGACACGACGACCGGCGACACGCTCTGCGCCGCCAACGCGCCGATCATCCTCGAGCGGATGGAGTTTCCGGACCCGGTCATCGAGGTTGCCGTCGAGCCCAAGACCAAGGCCGACCAGGAGAAGATGGGCGTCGCCCTCAATCGCCTCGCCCGTGAGGATCCGTCCTTCCGCGTCTCGTCCGACAATGAGAGCGGCCAGACCATCATCAAGGGGATGGGCGAGCTCCACCTCGAGATCCTGGTCGACCGCATGAAGCGCGAGTTCAAGGTCGAGGCCAATGTCGGCGCGCCGCAGGTCGCCTATCGCGAATATCTGAAGCGTCCGGTCGAGTTGACCTACACGCACAAGAAGCAGTCGGGCGGTTCGGGCCAGTTCGCCGAGGTGAAGGTCAAGCTCACCCCGGGCGAGCGCGGCACGGGCTTCGTCTTCATCGATTCGATCAAGGGCGGCAACGTCCCGAGGGAATATATCCCGTCGGTCGAGAAGGGCATGCGCGAGACGGCGGAAACCGGGTCGCTGATCGGCTTCCCGATCATCGACTTCTCCGTCGAGCTGATCGACGGCAAGTATCACGACGTCGACTCCTCGGCGCTCGCCTTCGAGATCTGCGCCCGCGGCGCGATGCGCGAGGGTGCGCAGAAGGCCGGCATCACGCTGCTCGAGCCGGTCATGAAGGTGGAAGTCGTGACTCCTGAGGATTATCTCGGCGACGTCATCGGCGACATCAACAGCCGCCGCGGCCAGATCCAGGGCACCGACAGCCGCGGCAACGCGCAGGTCGTCGAGGCGATGGTGCCGCTGGCCAACATGTTCGGCTACGTGAACGAGCTGAGGTCCTTCACCCAGGGCCGGGCGCAGTACACGATGCAGTTCTCGCACTATGACGAGGTGCCCGCCAACGTCGCCGAAGAGGTCAAGGCGAAGCTGGCATAAGCCGGAAATTGTGGTTATGGGCGCGTCCGCACCGGGCGGCGCGCTCCGGAAAAAGTTTGAGCAGAAGGTAGGAAGACAATGGCGAAAGCTAAATTCGAGCGGACGAAGCCGCACTGCAACATCGGCACCATCGGTCACGTCGACCACGGCAAGACGTCGCTGACGGCGGCGATCACCAAGGTCCTCGCCGAGACCGGCGGCGCCACCTTCACGAGCTACGACAATATCGACAAGGCGCCGGAAGAGCGCGAGCGCGGCATCACCATCTCGACCGCCCACGTCGAGTATGAGACCGACAAGCGCCACTATGCGCACGTCGATTGCCCGGGCCATGCCGACTATGTGAAGAACATGATCACCGGCGCGGCGCAGATGGACGGCGCGATCCTGGTCGTGTCGGCCGCCGACGGCCCGATGCCGCAGACCAAGGAGCACATCCTGCTCGCCAAGCAGGTCGGCGTGCCGACCATGGTCGTCTTCCTCAACAAGGTCGACCAGGTCGACGATCCCGAGCTGCTCGAGCTGGTCGAGCTCGAGATCCGCGAGGAGCTCTCCAAGCGCGACTTCGACGGCGACAACATTCCGATCATCTCGGGCTCGGCGCTCGCCGCCCTCGAGGATTCGAACCGCGAGATCGGCCACGACGCCATCCTGAAGCTGATGGCCGCCGTCGACGAGTGGATCCCGCAGCCGGAGCGTCCGCTCGACCGTCCGTTCCTGATGCCGATCGAGGACGTCTTCTCGATCTCGGGCCGCGGCACGGTCGTCACCGGCCGCGTCGAGACCGGCGTCGTCAAGGTGGGCGAGGAAGTCGAGATCGTCGGCATCAAGGACACCCGCAAGACCGTCGTCACCGGCGTCGAGATGTTCCGCAAGCTGCTCGACCAGGGCCAGGCGGGCGACAATATCGGCGCCCTCATCCGCGGCGTCGGCCGTGAGGAAGTCGAGCGCGGGCAGGTCCTCTGCAAGCCGGGCTCGATCAAGCCGCACACCGACTTCTCGGCCGAGGTCTACGTCCTCTCGAAGGACGAGGGCGGCCGTCACACGCCGTTCTTCGCGAACTATCGTCCGCAATTCTACTTCCGCACCACGGACGTCACCGGCGAGGTCATCCTCCCCGAGGGCACCGAGATGGTGATGCCCGGCGACAACGTGCAGCTCGGCGTCAAGCTGATCGCGCCGATCGCCATGGACCAGGGCCTGCGCTTCGCGATCCGCGAAGGCGGCCGGACCGTCGGCGCGGGGGTTGTCGGCGAGATCACGAAGTAGTAGAGGCACGCGCAGCCGCCCGGATCGGGAAGATTCGGGCGGTTCGCATTTTTGTTGAGTAAGGGTGGCGCACCACCCGTCATGCCGGACTCGATCCGGCATCCACCTTCTTCGGGCCGTGAGGTTGGGAGGTCGGGTGGATCCCGGATCAAGCCCGGGATGACGATTGAGCGGCGCCCCCGTGTTGGCTCTTTGCAATCGGTAAGCAGGTCATGGAAACGCAGAACATCCGCATTCGCCTGAAGGCGTTCGATCATCGTGTGCTCGATCAGGCCACGGGCGACATCGCCGACACCGCTCGGCGCACGGGTGCTCTCATCCGCGGGCCCATTCCGCTGCCGACGCGCATCGAGAAGTTCACCGTCAACCGCTCGCCGCACGTCGACAAGAAGTCGCGCGAGCAGTTCGAGGTGAGGACGTACAAGCGGCTGCTCGACATCGTGCAGCCGACCCCGCAGACGGTCGACGCTCTGATGAAGCTCGATCTCGCCGCGGGTGTGGACGTGGAGATCAAGCTGGCCTAAGAGGCCGGCACTCTCGCCAGCCGCTCATCCCGGGTAGGGACCGAGCCTGGGGAGGACCCGTATCGAAGGACGATCCTTCGATACGCCTTTTCGGCAAGCCCAACGGCCCCTCAGGATGAGCGGCTGGCGGCTTGAGGAAATAGGGTGATACCGCGGGAGCCGAGCTCCCGGACTGCGTCCCCGCCGTTTCGCCTTCGGGCGGAGCAATAGCCCAGGCGGGGCGCGCATCTTTTTCGGGCTAACACGCCCCCGGAATTGTCCGGGGGCCTCTGTATAAGGAGCTACGATCGTGCGCACCGGCGTGATCGCGAAGAAAATGGGGATGACCCGCCTGTTCCAGGAGGACGGCCGCCACGTGCCGGTCACCGTCCTGGCCCTCGACAACGTCCAGGTCGTCGCCCGCAAGGACGCCGACAGCGACGGCTACACCGCCGTGCAGCTCGGCGCGGGGACCAAGAAGGCCAAGAACGTCGCCAAGCCGCAGCGCGGCCATTTCGGCAAGGCCGAGGTGGAGCCGAAGGCGCGGGTCGCCGAGTTCCGGGTCGCCGAGGACGCGCTCCTCGAGGTCGGCGCGGAGCTTTCCGCCGACCATTTCGCCGTCGGCCAGCTGGTCGACATCCAGGGCTGCACGCAGGGCAAGGGCTTTGCCGGCGCCATGAAGCGCTGGGGCTTCGGCGGCCTTCGCGCCACCCACGGCGTCTCCGTCTCCCACCGCTCGCACGGCTCCACCGGCAACCGCCAGGATCCGGGCCGCGTCTTCAAGAACAAGAAGATGGCCGGCCACATGGGCGCCCGCAACCGCACCCAGCAGAACCTCGAGATCGTCCGCACCGACGTCGAGCGCGGCCTTCTCTTCGTCAAGGGCTCCGTGCCCGGCCACAAGGGCGGCTGGCTGCTCGTCAAGGACGCGGTGAAGGTCGCCCGTCCCGACGCGGCGCCCTATCCCGCCGGCCTCCGCCAGGCGGCCAGCAACGACACCGCTCCCGCCGAGACGCCGGCCGAGACCGCCGCGGCTCCGGAAGCCACCGAAGGCCAGGAAGGCTAAGCCATGAAGGTCAAAGTTCAGAGCCTCGACGGCACGGCCGGCGCCGACATCGATCTCAACGATGAGATTTTCGGCGTCGAGCCCCGTCCCGACATCCTCCACCGCGTCGTCACCTGGCAGCTCGAGAAGCGCCGCGGCACCGCCCGCGCCGCCCGCGAGCGCTCCGACGTCGCCCGCACCGGCAAGAAGTACGGCCGCCAGAAGGGCGGCGGCACCGCCCGCCACGGCGACCGGCGCGCGCCGATCTTCATCGGCGGCGGCAAGGCGCACGGCCCCCGCGTCCGCGACTTCAACCCGTCGCTGAACAAGAAGGTGCGCACGCTCGGCCTCCGGATGGCGCTCTCTTCGAAGGCGCGCGAGGGCAACCTCATCGTCGTCGAGAATCTCGACGTCGCCGAGGCGAAGACCAAGGCGGTCCGCGAGCAGCTGGCCGGCCTCGGCCTCGGCCGCAACGCGCTGGTCATCGACGGCGAGGCGCTCTCCGTCGGCTTCGCCCGCGCCTCGGCCAATCTCGGACAGATCGATCTCCTCCCGGCGGTCGGCGCCAACGTCTACGACATCTTGAACCACGAGACGCTGGTCCTGACCCGCGCCGCGGTCGAGCAGCTGGAGTCGCGTTTCAATGGCTAAGGCAGCGAAGAAGCAGGCGCAGGTCGACATCAACCATTACGACGTCGTCCTCGCCCCGCACATCACCGAGAAGTCGACCCTCGTCTCCGAGCAGAACGCGGTCGTCTTCAAGGTCGCCAAGGACGCCACCAAGCCGCAGATCAAGGCGGCGGTGGAGGCTCTGTTCGGCGTCAGCGTGACGGGCGTCAACACGCTCAACCAGAAGGGCAAGACCAAGCGCTGGAAGGGCCGTCCCTATCAGCGCTCGGACCTCAAGAAGGCGATCGTGACGCTGGCCGAAGGCCAGACCATCGACGTCACCACCGGCATTTGAGGCTAGGGCATCATGGCACTCAAGACCTATAACCCGACGACCTCGTCGCAGCGCGGCCTGATCCTCGTCGACAAGTCGTCGCTGTGGAAGGGCAAGCCCGTCAAGGCGCTGACCGAAGGCAAGCGCAAGACCGGCGGCCGCAACAACAAGGGCCACGTCACCTCGCGCGGCATCGCCGGCGGCCACAAGCAGCGTTACCGCTACATCGACTTCAAGCGTCGCAAGTGGGACCAGCCGGCCACCGTCGAGCGGCTGGAATACGATCCCAACCGCACCGCCTTCATCGCGCTGGTGAAGTATGAGGACGGCGAGCTCGCCTACATCCTCGCCCCGCAGCGCCTCGCCCCGGGCGACAGCGTCGTCGCCGGCCGCAAGGTCGACGTGAAGCCGGGCAACGCGATGGAGCTGGGCTCGATCCCGGTCGGGACGATCGTCCACAACGTCGAGATGAAGCCGGGCAAGGGCGGCCAGATCGCCCGCTCGGCCGGCACCTACGTCCAGGTCGTCGGCCGCGACCGCGGCATGGTCATCGTCAGGCTCAATTCAGGCGAGCAGCGCTATATCCGCTCGGACTGCATGGCGACGATCGGTGCGGTGTCGAACCCCGACAACCAGAACCAGAATTTCGCCAAGGCAGGCCGCAGCCGCTGGATGGGCAAGCGCCCGCTGACCCGCGGCGTCGCCAAGAACCCGGTCGACCACCCGCACGGCGGCGGCGAAGGCCGGACCTCCGGCGGCCGCCACCCGGTCACCCCGTGGGGCAAGCCGACCAAGGGCGCCCGCACCCGCAACAACAAGGCCACGGACAAGATGATCATCCGGTCCCGCCACGCGAAGAAGAAGAGGTAACAATGGCCCGCTCCGTCTGGAAAGGTCCGTTCGTCGAGCTTTCGCTCCTGAAGAAGGCGGAAGCTGCGCAGGAGGCCGGTGGCCGCGCCCCGATCAAGACCTGGTCGCGTCGCTCCACCATCCTGCCGCAGTTCGTCGGGCTCACGTTCAACGTCTACAACGGCAAGAAATTCATCCCCGTGTCCGTCAACGAGGACATGGTCGGCATGAAGCTCGGCGAGTTCGCGCCCACCCGCTACTTCCCGGGCCACGCCGCCGACAAGAAGGGCAAGAGGTAAGCCATGGGTAAAGAGGCATCCCCCCGCAAGGTCGCCGACAATGAGGCGCTGGCGGTCGGCACCCAGATTCGCGGCTCGGCCCAGAAGCTGAACCTCGTCGCCCAGCTCATCCGCGGCAAGAAGGCCGAGGACGCGCTGAACATCCTCTCCTTCTCCCCGAAGGCGATGGCGGTCGACGTGCGCAAGGTGCTCGCCTCGGCGATCGCCAATGCCGAGAACAACCACAATCTCGACGTCGACAGCCTGGTCGTCGCCGAGGCGTCGGTCGGCAAGAGCCTCAGCATGAAGCGGTTCACGCCGCGCGCCCGCGGCCGCTCGAGCCGGATCATCAAGCCGTTCAGCCGCGTCCGCATCGTCGTGCGCGAAGCCAGCCAGGAAGCTTAAAGCATGGGTCAGAAAACCTCCCCGATCGGCCTCCGGCTGCAGATCAACCGCACCTGGGACAGCCGCTGGTTCGCCGAGGGCGCCGATTACGGCCGCCTGCTCCTCGAGGATCTCAAGATCCGCAACTTCATCCTGAAGACGATCCCCCAGGCGGCGATCTCCAAGGTGGTGATCGAGCGCCCGGCCAAATTGTGCCGCGTCTCCATCTATGCCGCGCGCCCCGGCGTGATCATCGGCAAGAAGGGCGCCGATATCGAGAAGCTGAGGAAGCAGCTCGGCGCGATGACCTCGTCCGACGTCAGCCTCAACATCGTCGAGATCAGGAAGCCGGAGATCGACTCCAAGCTCGTCGCCCAGGGCGTCGCCGACCAGCTCGAGCGCCGCATCGCCTTCCGCCGCGCGATGAAGCGGGCGGTGCAGTCGGCCCTGCGCCTCGGCGCCGAGGGCATCCGCATCACCTGCTCGGGCCGCCTCGGCGGCGCCGAGATCGCCCGCACCGAATGGTATCGCGAGGGCCGGGTGCCGCTGCACACGCTGCGCGCCAACGTCGATTATGCCGAGGCGACCGCCCACACCGCCTACGGCGTGTGCGGAGTCAAGGTGTGGATCTTCAAGGGCGAGATCCTCGGCCACGACCCGCTCGCCCAGGACCGGCTGATGATGGACGCCCAGACGTCCGGCGTCCGCCCCGCCCGCTGATTTAGGAACTAAAAGATGCTGCAACCCAAACGCACCAAGTTCCGCAAGGCCTTCAAGGGCCGCATCCACGGCGACGCCAAGGGGGGCACGGCGCTGAACTTCGGCGCCTATGGCCTCAAGGCCATGGAGCCGGAGCGGATCACCGCCCGCCAGATCGAGGCCGCCCGCCGCGCCATCACCCGCCACATCAAGCGGCAGGGACGCCTTTGGATCCGCATCTTCCCGGACGTGCCGGTCTCCTCCAAGCCCGCCGAGGTCCGAATGGGCTCGGGCAAGGGCTCGCCGGAATTCTGGGTGGCGCGGGTCAAGCCGGGCCGCGTGCTGTTCGAGCTGGACGGAGTCCCCGGCCACATCGCCAAGACGGCTTTCGAGCGCGCCGCCGAGAAGCTGCCGATCAAGACCAAGGTCATCGCCCGGCTGGGCGAGTCCCTGCTCGAGGACGCATAAGACATGGCTACCGACGATCTCAAGACCCGCACCGACGACCAGCTCTCCGAGCAGCTGGGCGAGCTGAAGCGCGAGCAGTTCAACCTGCGCTTCCAGGCGGCGACCAACCAGCTCGAGAAGCCGTCGCGGGTCCGCGAGGTGCGCCGCACCATCGCCCGCATCAAGACGCTGCAGTCGGAGCGCGCCCGCAGCGCTCAGGCCAAGGCATAAGGAGTTAGACGGAATGCCGAAGCGCGTTCTCACCGGCCGGATCGTGTCGGACAAGACCGAGAAGACCGTCGTGGTCCTCGTCGAGCGGCGGGTGAAGCACCCGCTCTACGGCAAGATCATCAAGCGGTCGAAGAAGTATCACGCCCATGACGAGGGCAACGAATATCGCGAGGGCGAGACCGTGCGCATCGAGGAGACGGCGCCGATCTCGAAGCTCAAGACCTGGCGGGTCGTCGACCGGGTCGACACCCACGCCACCCCGGCCAAGGCGGACGTGGCGTAACGCAATTTCGTCATGCCGGACTTGATCCGGCATCCACCTTCCCTTCGGCCCGGAAGAAGGAGGTGGACCCCGGATCAAGTCGGGGGTGACGGTTCAGGGTAGTTGAAGCTGATCGCCGGGCACGTCCCGGTTGAAGTGAAGAAGGAATTGGATCGATGATCCAGATGCAGTCCAATCTCGACGTCGCCGACAATAGCGGCGCGAAGCGCGTCCAGTGCATCAAGGTGCTGGGCGGCTCCAAGCGGCGCTTCGCCGGCGTCGGCGACATCATCGTCGTCTCGGTGAAGGAGGCCGCGCCGCGCGGCCGCGTCAAGAAGGGCGACGTCCACAAGGCCGTCATCGTCCGCACCGCCAAGGACATCCACCGTCCCGACGGGTCGACCATCCGCTTCGATTCGAACGCGGCGGTGCTGGTCAACAACAACCAGGAGCCGATCGGCACCCGTATCTTCGGCCCGGTCGTCCGCGAGCTGCGCGCGAAGAAGCATATGAAGATCATCAGCCTCGCGCCGGAGGTGCTGTAAGCCATGTCCGCATCGAAGATTAAGAAAGGCGACCGCGTCGTGGTCCTGTCCGGCAAGGACAAGGGCAAGCACGGCGAAGTGACGAAGGCCATGCCCAAGGACGGCAAGGTGATCGTCGCCGGCGTCAACGTCATCACGCGGCACCGCAAGCCGAGCCAGGCCAACCCGCAGGGCGGGCTGGAGCGCTCGGAGGCGCCGCTCCACGTGTCGAAGGTCGCGGTCGAGGATCCGAAGACGGGCAAGCCCACGCGCGTCCGCTTCGAGACCCGCGACGGCAAGAAGGTCCGGGTCGCGGCCCGCTCCGGGGAGCTGATCAATGGCTGAGTCCAGATATATTCCGCGCCTCAAGCGCGACTATGACGAGCGTATCGTCGCGGCGATGACCGAGAAGTTCGGCTACAAGAACCGGCTCGAGGTCCCCAAGATCGAGAAGATCGTCATCAACATGGGCGTCGGCGAGGCGACCCAGGACAAGAAGAAGGTCGAGACGGCCGCCGCCGAGATGGAGCTGATCGCCGGCCAGAAGCCGGTCATCACCAAGGCGAAGAAGTCGATCGCGCAGTTCAAGCTGCGCGAGGGCATGCCGATCGGCGTCAAGGTCACCCTGCGCCGCGAGCGGATGTACGAGTTCCTCGACCGGCTCGTGACGGTGGCGCTGCCGCGCGTCCGCGACTTCCGCGGCCTCAACCCCAAGTCGTTCGACGGCCGGGGCAATTACGCGATGGGTCTCAAGGAGCAGATCGTGTTCCCGGAGATCAACTATGACCGCATCGAGAAGGTGCGCGGCATGGACGTCATCGTCACCACCACTGCGAAGACGGACGACGAGGCGCGCGAGCTGCTGCGCCTCTTCAACTTCCCGTTCCCGCAGGAGGAGCCGCAGCAGAAGGCGGCGTAACCGAAACTGGCCCCTCCCCTTCGGGGGAGGGGTTGGGGTGGGGCCTGTTGTCGAACGGGCCAACCCCACCCCCGGCCCCTCCCCTGAAGGGGAGGGGGGAAAGACAAGGAAAGAGAGCTTAAGTCCCATGGCGAAACTGAGTTCGATCAACAAGAACGAGCGTCGCAAGAAGCTCGTCAAGAAATATGCCGGCAAATATGCCCGGCTGAAGGCGATCGCGGAGGATGAATCGCGCGACGACACCGAGCGGCTGATCGCGCGGCTGAAGCTGGCCGAGATCCCGCGCAACGGCAATCCGACGCGCGTACGCAACCGCTGCGGCCTCACCGGCCGCCCGCGCGCCAACTATCGCAAGTTCGGGCTGTCGCGGATCATGATCCGGGAGCTGGGCAACAAAGGCCTGATCCCCGGTCTCACGAAGTCCAGCTGGTAAGGTATTAAGAGATGCCCTTGACCGATCCTCTGGGTGATATGCTCACCCGCATCCGCAACGGCCAGCAGGCGCGCAAGGACAGCGTGGTCTCCCCCGCGTCCAAGCTGCGCGTGCGCGTCCTCGACGTGCTCCAGCGCGAAGGCTATATCCGCGGCTATGTCGAGGAAGCCCTCGGCAGCCACCCGGGCCTGCGCATCGAGCTCAAATATTTCGAAGGCCGCCCGGCTATCCAGCATCTCTCGCGCGTCTCGAAGCCCGGCCGCCGGGTCTATTCGGGAAGCCAGGAGCTGCCCCGGGTCCGCAACGGCCTCGGCATTACCATCGTCTCGACGCCCAAGGGCGTTCTCTCCGACGCGGAAGCGCGCGAGCAGAATGTCGGCGGCGAGGTGCTGGCGGAGGTATTCTAAGATGAGCCGCATTGGAAAAGTCCCCGTCGCCCTCCCCAGCGGCGTCTCCGCCACGGCGGAAGGATCGGTGCTGTCGGTGAAGGGCCCCAAGGGCACCCTCACCATGCCGATGCTCGACGACATCAGCTACGGCATCGAGGACGGCCGGATCGTCGTCCGTCCGGCCAACGACACCAAGCGGGCGCGCTCCTTCTGGGGCATGCACCGCACCCTGGTGCAGAACCTGGTCACCGGCGTCACCGACGGCTTCACCAAGGTGCTCGAGATCACCGGCGTCGGCTACCGCGCCGCGGCGCAGGGCCGCAATCTCAGGCTCCAGCTCGGCTACAGCCACGACGTCAACATCGCAGTGCCGGAAGGGCTCGAGGTGAAGACCCCGGACCCGACCACGGTCGAGATTTCGGGCAACGACCGCCAGCGCGTCGGTCAGCTCGCCGCCGAGATCCGCCAGTGGCGCAAGCCGGAGCCCTACAAGGGCAAGGGCATCAAGTATCGCGGCGAGTTCATCTTCCGCAAAGAAGGCAAGAAGAAGTAAGCCATGGCCAAACTCACGCTCTTCGAGCGGCGCCGCCAGCGCGTCCGCACCTCGCTCCGCAAGCGCGGCGGCACCCGTCCGCGGCTGTCGATCCACCGCTCCGGGCGGCACATCTACGCCCAGGTCATCGACGATGCGGAAGGGCGCACCGTCGCCTCCGCCTCGACGCTCGACAAGGATCTCAAGGGCAAGGCCGGCGCGACCGTGTCGGGCGCTCAGGAGGTGGGCCGGACGCTCGCCGAGCGCGCCAAGGCGGCCGGCGTCACCCAGGTGGTTTTCGACCGTGGCGGTTTCCTGTTCCACGGCCGCGTGAAGGCTCTCGCCGATGCCGCGCGCGAAGGCGGATTGGAGTTTTAAATGGCTGACGAGAACAACATCGACACCCAGGCGCCCGCGGAAGCCGCGGCGCCCGAGGCGGCCGCCCCCGGCGCTTCGTCGCAGCCCGAGACCGGCGCTCCGGCGCGCGAGGGCCGCGGGCCCCGCGGCGGACGCGGCGGGCGCGGCGGCGGCCAGGGCCGCGGCGGCGATCGCGGCGGCCGGGGCCGGCGCGACGAGCGCGGCCGCGGGCGCGGCGGCGACGACGACGGCGGCGAGGAGCTGATCGAGAAGCTCGTTCACATCAACCGCGTCTCGAAGACGGTGAAGGGCGGCAAGCGCTTCGGCTTCGCGGCTCTGGTCGTGGTGGGCGACGGCAAGGGCCGCGCCGGCTTCGGCCACGGCAAGGCGCGCGAGGTGCCCGAGGCGATCTCCAAGGCGACCGCGGCGGCCAAGAAGGCGATGGTCCGCGTGCCCTTGAAGGAGGGCCGCACCCTCCACCACGACGGGCGGGGCCATTTCGGCGCCGGCCGCGTCACCGTCCGCACGGCGCCCGCCGGCACCGGCATCATCGCCGGCGGCCCGATGCGCGCGGTGTTCGAGAGCCTTGGCGTCGCCGACGTGGTGACCAAGTCGGTCGGCACGTCCAACCCCTACAACATGATCCGCGCCACGTTCGACGCGCTGGGCGACCAGACCTCGCCCAAGTCCGTCGCCCAGCGGCGCGGCAAGAAGATCGCCGACCTGCTCGGCCGCGGCGGCTCGCAGAGCGCCGAGGCGGACGCCGCGGCGGTGACGGAGTAAGCGTCATGGCGACGATCAGGATCACCCAGACGGGCTCGCCCATCCGCCGCACGCCGGACCAGCGCAAGACGCTGATCGGCCTCGGCCTCAACAAGATGCACCGCACCGTGGAGCTCACCGACACCCCCGAGGTGCGCGGCATGATCCGCAAGGTGCAGCATATGGTGAACGTGGAGGGGTAAGGATTCCCCTCTCCCCTTCAGGGGAGAGGGCTAGGGAGAGGGGGAGTCCGGACGCCCCACTGGCGTTTCGCGATTTCCCCTCTCCTTCGCCGCCCTTCGGCGGCTCTTCCTCTCCCCTGAAGGGGAGAGGGGCGCGACAACAGCGAAAGCGAGTGCAAGGACATGAAACTCAACGATCTTCGGGACAATAAGGGCGCCCGCCAGTCCCGCGTGCGGGTCGGCCGCGGCATCGGCTCGGGCCTCGGCAAGACCGCCGGCCGCGGCCAGAAGGGCGCCAAGGCGCGCTCGGGCGTGTCGGTCGCCGGCTTCGAGGGCGGCCAGATGCCGCTCCACATGCGGCTTCCGAAGCGCGGCTTCAACAACCCGTTCGCCAAGGATTATGCCGAGGTGAACGTCGGCGCCATCCAGAAGCTGGTCGACGCCGGCAAGCTCGCTGCCGACGGTACGCTCGATCACTCCGCGCTCAAGGCCGCCGGCCTCGCCCGCGGCGGCAAGGACGGCGTCCGCCTGCTCGGCAAGGGCAGCCTCTCGGCCAAGCTCGCCTTCCGCGTCGCCGGCGCCTCGGCGGGCGCGCGCCAGGCCGTCGAGGCGGCGGGCGGCTCGATCGAGCTGATCGAGATCGTCCCGGCGTCCGAGAAGGCCGCCGCCAAGAAGAACAGCGTCAAGCAGCGCAAGGCCTGAGGCTGACAAGCCGGAACCAGGGCCTATATACGGCACGTCCCCGCTCATCCTGAGTAGGGACTGAGCTCTGGCGAAGGCCCGTATCGAAGGACCGTCCTTCGATACGCCGCTTCGACTTCGCTCAGCGGCTACTCAGGATGAGCGGGTGCGGGGGGCCAGCCGCTCCCTGGGCGTCTTTTGAGGATCGAACACACATGGCATCCGCAGCCGAACAACTGGCCTCCAACCTCAGCCTGGCGAACTTCGCCAAGGCCACCGACCTCAAGAAGCGCCTGTGGTTCACGCTCGGCGCGCTGATCGTCTTCCGGCTGCTCTCCTTCGTGCCCCTGCCCGGCATCGACCCGCGCTCGCTCGCGACCCTGTTCGACACCACCAAGGGCAGCGTCCTCGACTTCTTCAACACTTTCTCGGGCGGCAGCCTGCAGCGCATGTCGATCATCGCGCTCGGCGTCATGCCCTACATCACCGCCTCGATCGTCGTTCAGCTCGCCACGTCGATGTCGCCGAGCCTCGCCGCGCTCAAGAAGGAGGGCGAGACGGGTCGCAAGAAGATCAACCAATATACGCGCTACGGCACCGTCATCCTCTGCGCGATCCAGGGCTATTTCATCGCCGTCGGCCTCGAAGGCTGGGGCCAGACGACCAGCGGCTCGGCGGTGCTCCATCCCGGCCTCGTCTTCCGCATCACCACGGTCGTCTCGATGATCGGCGGCACCATGTTCCTGATGTGGCTGGGCGAGCAGATCACCAGCCGCGGCATCGGCAACGGCGTCTCGCTCATCATCATGGCGGGCATCGTCTCGCAGCTGCCCAGCACGCTCGCGCAGATGTTCGAGGGCGGCCGCAGCGGCAGCCTGTCGCCGATCATGATCATGGGCGTGCTGGCCATGTCCGCCGGCCTCATCCTCGCCATCTGCTTCATGGAGCGGGCGCAGCGGCGGGTGCTCATCCAATATCCCAAGCGGCAGACGGCGCGGGGCCAGATGCAGTCCGAAAAGTCGCACCTGCCGCTCAAGATCAACACCGCGGGCGTCATCCCGCCGATCTTCGCCTCCTCGCTGCTCCTCATGCCGCTCACCATCGCCCAGTTCGCCGGCAACCGGGTGCAGGGGGAGAGCGCGTGGGGCGACATGCTCATCACCGTCACCACCGCGCTGCGCCACGGCGCGCCGCTGTACATGGCGCTCTACGCGGCGGGGATCATCTTCTTCTGCTTCTTCTACACCGCCGTGGTCTTCAATCCGGAGGAGACGGCCGAGAACCTCAAGAAATATGGCGGCTTCATCCCCGGCATCCGTCCCGGCAAGAAGACCGAGGAGCATCTCGACTACGTGCTCACCCGCGTCACCGTGATCGGCGCCGCCTACCTCACCATCATCTGCCTCGTGCCCGAATTTCTGGTCGCCCAGGCCGGGCTCAACTTCCGTCTCGGCGGCACCAGCCTGCTTATCGTCGTCAACGTCACGATGGACACGGTGACGCAGATACAGAGCCACCTCATCGCCCACCAATATGGGGACCTCATCAAGAAGGCGAAGCTGAAGGGCGGCGGCCGCCGCTGACCCGGTTGGACACGGCTTTGAGGGAGGCCCGGCGAGAGTGAACATCATCCTGCTTGGCCCGCCCGGCGCGGGGAAGGGCACCCAGGCCCAGCACCTCATCGCGGCGCGCGGCCTCGTCCAGCTGTCGACCGGCGACATGCTGCGCGAGGCGATCCGCTCGGCCTCGCCCGTCGGCCTGCGCGCCAAGGCGCTTATGGAGGCCGGCGCGCTGGTCCCCGACGAGGTGGTGAACGAGCTGATCGCCGCCCGCCTCGACGCGGCGCCCGCCGGGGCGGGGGGCGGCTTCATCTTCGACGGCTATCCCCGCACCGAGGCCCAGGCGGTGTCGCTCGACGCCCTGCTCGCCGAGCGGGGCATGAAGCTCGACCATGTCGTCGAGCTCCTCGTCGACGAGGAGGCGCTGGTCGACCGCATCACCGGACGCTTCTCCTGCGCCATGTGCGGCGAGGGCTATCACGACCGCTACAAGCTGCCCAAGGTGGCCGGGCGCTGCGACGTCTGCGCCTCGGCCGAGTTCAAGCGCCGGCCCGACGACAACGAGGCGACGGTGCGCACCCGCATGGCGGAATATCGCGCCAAGACGGCGCCGATCCTGCCTTATTACGAAGCGCGCGGCCTGGTTCGCCGCGTCGACGGCATGGCCCCCATCGCGGAGGTCCAGCGCGCGCTCGACGCGCTCCTCGGCGAGGCCGGCTAGCCGCGCCCCGGAACGGAACGCGGCGGCGACCGGCTGCCTTCCGCGCTCTCGAGTCCCCTGCGGCGCGGATTCCCCCGATGTCGCCGCGCCTCGGCCGCGGCGCGCGCCACTTTCGCCAACATCCGTCCGGCGCGGCTTGACACCCGGCGGTCCAAATCCTATCTGCCCCTCATCCCGATAACCGGTCGTCCGGCGGCGCATCCGTGCGCTCGCCGGCTTTGCCTGTGGCGGGACTCGAAGCGCTGAGATGGGCGGGCCGCCACCCTCCCGTGGAGCAGGAGAAAATCGGTTATGGCACGTATTGCGGGGGTGAACATCCCCACCAACAAGAGGGTGGAGATCGCCCTTACCTACATCCACGGCATCGGCCGCACCAAGGCGAAGGAAATCACCGCCAAGCTCGGCATCGCCGCCGAGCGCCGGGTCCAGGACCTCACCGACCAGGAAGTCCTCCAGATCCGCGAGACGATCGACGGCGACTATACGGTCGAGGGCGACCTCCGCCGCGAAGTCGCGATGAACATCAAGCGGCTGATGGACCTCGCCTCCTATCGCGGCCTGCGCCACCGCAAGGGCCTCCCCGTCCGCGGCCAGCGCACCCACACCAACGCCCGCACCCGCAAGGGCAAGGCCAAGCCGATCGCCGGCAAGAAGAAGTAAACCGTCCGGGGGACGGTTTACTCCGCCGGAGGCGCGCCTCCGCAGGGCACAGGCACAGGACAAGGTAAGGTAAAGACCCATGGCACGCGAACCGCAGCGCCTCAGGAGGCGCGAGCGCAAGAACATCACCGCCGGCGTGGCGCACGTCAACGCCAGCTTCAACAACACGATGATCACCATCACCGACGCGCAGGGCAACGCCATCGCTTGGTCGTCGGCCGGCATGATGGGCTTCAAGGGCTCGCGCAAGTCGACCCCCTATGCCGCCCAGGTCGCCGCCGAGGACGCCGGCAAGAAGGCCGCCGAGCACGGCGTCCGGACCCTCGAGGTGGAAGTGAAGGGCCCCGGCTCGGGCCGCGAGAGCGCTCTCCGCGCCCTCCAGGCGGTCGGCTTCCAGATCACCTCGATCCGCGACGTCACTCCGATCCCGCACAACGGCGTCCGGCCGTCCAAGCGCCGGAGGGTGTAGGAGTTCGACAGCGCGCCGTCGCGCGCTGCCGGTTCTAAATAGCCAAAGCCATCGCCGATGGTTTTGAGATCCTAGAGGAAAACCATGGCCGTCAACGCAAAGAACTGGCAGGAAATGAAGAAGCCCAACGCCCTCGAGAAGCGCGCCGCGGGCGGCGATTCGCGGCGCCGGGCGACCTTCGTCGCCGAGCCGCTGGAGCGGGGCTTCGGCCTCACCCTCGGCAACTCACTGCGCCGAGTCCTCCTCTCCTCGCTTCAGGGCGCCGCGGTCACCTCGATCCGAATCGAGGGCGTGCTCCACGAATTCTCGAGCCTCGCCGGAGTCCGCGAGGACATCACCGACCTCGTCCTCAATGTGAAGCAGATCGCGCTGAGGATGGAGGGCGATCAGCCCAAAAGGCTTCAGCTCTCCGCGACCGGCCCCGGCGAGGTCACCGCCGGCCAGATCGCGACGTCGGGCGACATCGAGGTGATGAACCCGGGCCTGGTCCTGTGCCACCTCGACGAGGGCGCGACCTTGAACGCCGAGTTCACCGCCGAGGCCGGCAAGGGCTATGTCCCCGCCGCCTCCAACCGCCCGGCCGACGCGCCGATCGGGATCATCCCGGTCGACGCGCTCTACAGCCCGGTGCGCCAGGTCAGCTACAAGGTCGAGAACACCCGCGTCGGCCAGGAGCTCGACTACGACAAGCTGACGCTTACCATCGAGACCGACGGCACCGTCACCCCGGACGACGCGCTCGCTTATGCGGCGCGGATCCTCCAGGACCAGCTCCAGCTCTTCGTCCATTTCGACGAGGGCATGACGATGACGAGCGTGCCCACGGGCGGAGTCTCGGCCGTCTCGACCGGCGACACCGACCACGACGCCAACCAGCTCAATCGCTACCTTCTCAAGAAGGTGGACGAGCTGGAGCTCTCCGTGCGCTCGGCCAACTGCCTGAAGAACGACAACATCATCTACATCGGCGACCTCGTCCAGAAGACCGAGGCGGAGATGCTGAGGACCCCGAACTTCGGCCGCAAGAGCCTGAACGAGATCAAGGAAGTGCTCTCGTCCATGGGGCTGCGGCTGGGCATGGACATCCCCGGCTGGCCGCCGGAGAATATCGAGGAAATGGCCAAAAAATTGGAACAGGAGCTGCTCGGCTAAGCCGGCGGCATCGCTTTCCAAAGGGGTCGCTTCGGCGGCCCCTTTTTTTGGCCCTCGATGTTCGAAGGCGGGTACCGCCGGAGATCGGCCGGGTCAGTCGGCAGTGCGGGGCACTGCCGGCCCGGCCGACAGAGGGAGCGCAGCGAAGCTGCGGGACCGACCCGTGACAAAGAAGAGATGGCGAAGAAGCTGGAGCAGGAGCTTCTGGGGTAACGTCGCAAAGTACTACTTTGCGCCGGGCCAGGCCGGAACAAGGAGGGTCGCCGAGAGGCGGCCCTTTTTGTTTGCCATGTCCTGGATGTACGAAGGCGGTGAGAGCGCTGGGCATCGGAGAATGATCCGGACGGACCGGCGTCGAGGGGGCGCCCGGATCATCAGAGGGGCCGCAGCGCAGTTGAAGGCCCGGTTCTTGACAAGGAGAGAGAGCGAAGAAGCTTGGGCACGAGTCTCTGGCCGACAAAAGGGCGCGCGGCGAAGCTGCGGAACCAGCACCTAACGACAAGGAAATGTCGACGAAGCTTGAGCAGGAGCCTCTAGTCTGGGGTTTACGCTAGGCGTAATGTAGCGGGACGGCCCGTATCCGGAGGGCGCGACCTTGTCCGCTTTCTCCTCGCTGTCCAGAGCGGACGCCGGCCCGTCGGAGATTGGCTGGAGAGGCCGGCCGTGCGGGGAACCGCCGCGTGGGGCCGACAGAGCAGCCGCAGCCCAGGAGGACGCGCCTCATCCAGGACGATGGCACAGGCAGCCGCCTCACCCGGACGACGCTACCGTCCGGGAGCGGACTGGCGAATTCCTTACATTGACACCATATGCTCGACATGCGCAGAATTCGGCACGCAACTGGGTGGATTTCGGATGAGTAGGCCTCGAAAGGCAAACGCCCCCGCTTCCGTGGAGGTCGCTCGGGATGTTACGTTTACGAGATTCGTTGCCGATAAAATTATCTTTGCGGAGATCGGGCGTGACCTCGAGGTGTCTTTCCTGCAGTACGGACCCCTTCATACGCGCATAACGGATCAGGGTGACCATGAAGGTGTCGTGGCCAAGAACGTGGTGACCGAAGTGGCTCGAATGCGGACCGATTATCCCACGATGGTCACCGCCATGATGACATTCCTTCGCGAAGGCTTGACCGGCGGTAGGTTAAAGCGAGACGCTGTCATCGACGCCATCGCGGAGTGGGGCGACGAAGCCGCGACGCAAGAGTCACTCGCAAAGGCTCAAGCATGACCATGCGCTTGCAAGACGGTGTGGGGACCCATCGGGGGCTCATCGGGGTCAAGGGAGCGGAGGATGCTAGAGAGTTTCTTGCGGAAGGCATTGTAGCTTCTGCTCTTGGTGACACCGAGTTTCACAGAGCTTTCGTATCTGCTCGCGAAGATGATAAATTTTCTGCTGTCAGCACGAAGGGGCTTTTGAAGTTCAAGAGCTTCAAACCACTCGCACTTAAAACGTTGATCTCGGAGCGGCAACTTCATGACTTTGGTCTCTGTCTAGTCGGGGACGAAGATGTCCAGCGGTGGTTGGTTCCAATTGATGCCGTTGAAGTAACAGAGGGCGCTTATGAGCCTGATTGGCTTCCAAGTCTCAAGAGCCGAGTGGACGAATTAAGAGAGTTGGCGCATGAGGAGGGGCTGCCATTCAGTGAGGAATCCGCTGAGCAGGCTATTGCATTCGTCACGCAGCTACGAGACTATCATCGTCCTAGCGCCTTTCTCATTGGAAACGGCAATGTAAGGCTTCTTTGGGCGAGCTCGCATGGCGAGCAGATCGGCCTTCAATTTCTCGGCAAGTTTGAGGTTCAGTACCTGTTGATGGCAAGACGGGAGAGTCGCCTTGCCACGGTAATGGGAGCTGATCAGATCGACTCGATCATGCGCTACATTCAAGCAGCAGGCTTGGCGCAGCTTTTTAGGCGGTGACTTCAGCAGAAGCCGAGAAGCGACGATTTGTCGCACGGGAGGAAGACGTGACGCGCTACGTAGGAGGGTCACATTTTGATCCCGACACGGGCGAGGTGAACGGAAGTGCATTCGAGCGAACGCCGAAGGACACAGACGGCGTCTCGGTGACGCGCTGCCGATTTTTTTCAGCCGAGGTCGAGAAGGATCACGCTGAGATAAGGCGAATCGTGGGTTCGAGGCTTAAACTCGGAAAGACAGCGGTGTTCGTCGAGCTGAACACCGGAGCTATCCTTGATGCCTTGGCAAGTTTCGAAGAGGATGTCGCTGTAGTTGAGGATCCACTTCCTCGGGATGGGGAGGCGCTACCGAACCCTGCTCATGCTTTGATCATCGGATTTCCCTTTAAGGGCGAAGCAGTGGGATCCCTGAGGTCGGAAGAAGCAGGAGACGCGTTGCGAAAAATCATTCGTCGGAAGTTCCCTGCAGTGGCTTGAGTAAGTTGGGCGATTAAGTGGGTACGAGGGCGGCGTTAGCTCCATGCCTGAACGAAGTTGGTGATCGACTTCACGATGTCACCACGCGCTCAGGGTGGCGCGAACAGTTCGGCCGATCTGGTAACGGGCTTTGCGAACGAACGTGCAGCGAGGTCGCGGCGATCTGGTCGAGCGATCTCTGCACGTTAGCCACGAGCTCAAGGAAGTGTGCAGGGAGGTTTTTCTCTTTATCTCGCTGATGATTGCCGCTTCGGATCGGATCGACTTCATGCGTCGGAGCGGGCTTATGCGTGGGAAGATTGGCTCACGCGACGACGCAAAGCCGCGAACGAAGCGACGCGGTCACGATTGAGCCGTGTGCCGCACGAGGTCATTCGCCGTGCCGACGACCCGCGCAGCCCTCAGCGCTTGAAGCAATGCTCCCGGTGCCACCGCAAATAGCTCGGGTGCGGGCGGTGGGCCGGGTTGGCCGGGGCGGCCGCGCGCCGGGTCTCGTTGACCAGGCCCCACACGCTTGCCGGGTCGTTCACCTGCCGCGAGACCAGAACCTCCAGGTCGTCCGACAGGCCGATGAGGCCGCGGTCGAACATCCAGTGGGCGGTGCGGATCGCCCTCCTGGATCGAATTGCCCCCGGCTCCGCGCCCCCTGCGTCGCTTGACTTGTGGGAATCAGAGAACATAACAGAAACGGATCGGCGGAATCTGGAGGGACGGACCGTGCGCTCGCGAGGCGCGGCGGGGCTGTCCGGTGGAGGACGCCGATGGCGAAGCGAGCAAAGCGAGAGACGGGAGAGACGGGAGCGACGGGAGCGACGGGAGCGGAGGGAGCGAAGGGAGCGACGGGGGCGAGGGGAGCGAGGAAGAGGTGGCGGGGAGTGTTCCTGCGGGCGTTGGCGCGGAGCGGGAACGTGCGGCTGGCCGCGCGGCGGGCGGGCGTGGACAAGACGACGGCTTATGCCCTGCGGCACCGCGACGGGCGCTTCGCCGCCGCGTGGCTGAGGGCGAAGGAGTCGGCACAGGCGCGGGTCGGCGCGGGGGCCGGCGCGGGGGCCGGTGCCGGGGCGGGCGGCGGCGGGGCGCCGGCGGGGCTGGTCGTGCGGGTGTCGAAGAAGGACGGGGCTCAGCTCGTCGCGGCGGGCGAGGGACGCTGGTCGCGCGAGGTCGAGCGGCGGTTCCTCGCCTCGCTCGCGCACAAGGCGACGGTGCGCCGGGCGGCGGCGGACGCCGGCGTCTCGACCACCGCGGCCTACCAGCGCCGCCGGCGCGACCCCGGCCTCGCCCGCCGCTGGGCGGAGGCGAAGGAGCAGGGGATCATGCGCGTCCAGACGCTGCTGATCGAGGCCGCGGAGGCGCGGCTCGACCCGCGGATCGACGCCGACGCCGAGCGGCTTCCGCCGGTGAGCGTCGCCGAGGCGATCGCCATCGTCAGGCTGCAGGGCGGCGGCGGCGGAGGGCGTGGGGGCGGGGGGCGGCCCGCGGGCGGGCCGGGCGACGGGCGGCGCTGGCGGCCGGTCGAGCTGGTGCCGATCGAGACGGCGCGCGAGGACATCCTGCGGCGGATCGACGCGATCCGGGCGCAACGCGCGCGCGACGGCCGCGAGGGAGAGCCCTGGTGAAGGCGTGGCGCGACCTGGTCGGCCTGCTCGCGTCGGCGCCGGCGGAGGAGGCGCGGGCGATCGTCGCGGCGCTGGGCGAGGCGGAGGCGCGCAGCCTCCTCGCCGACTGGGGGGCGTGGCGGCATTCCGGGCAGGGCGCGCCGGACGGCGACTGGCGGGTGTGGGTGATGCTCGCCGGCCGCGGCTTCGGCAAGACCCGCGCCGGGGCGGAGTGGGTGGCGGACTTCGCCCGCGCCCATCCCGGCGCGGCGATCGCCCTCGTCGCCGCGACTCCGCTCGAGGCGCGGCGGGTGATGGTCGAGGGGCGCTCGGGGCTGCTCGCCGTCGCCGGCCGCCGCGAGCCGGTCGCCTGGGAGCCGAGCCTCGGCCGGCTGACCTTCTTCGGCGGCGCCCAGGCCCAGATCTTCTCCGGCGCCCATCCGGACGGGCTGAGGGGGCCGGAGCATCACATCGCCTGGTGCGACGAGCTCGCCAAATGGGAAAGGCCGGCCGAGGCCTGGACCAACCTCCAGCTCGGCCTGAGGTGCGGCGCCCGGCCGCGGACGCTGGTGACGACGACCCCGCGCAGCCTCAAGGCGCTGAGGGCGATACTCGGCGAGGAGGGGGTGGCGGTGAGCGGCGGGCCGTCGCGGGCCAATCCGCACCAGTCTCCGGCCGGGCTGGCGGCGATGGAGCGGATGCTCGGCGCCACCCGCCTGGGGCGGCAGGAGCTTGGCGGCGAGCTGCTCGCCGAGGCGGAAGGGGCGCTGTGGCCGCGCGCCCTGATCGAGCGCTGCCGGGCGGCGGGCGGAGGGCCTCATGTGCGCGTGGTGGTCGGGGTCGACCCGCCGGCGGGCTGCGACGGCGATTCGTGCGGGATCGTCGCCTGCGGGCTCGGCGCGGACGGAATCGGATACGTGCTCGCCGACCTCAGCGCCGGCGGGCTCTCGCCCGAGGGCTGGGCGCGCAAGGTGGCGGCTGCCGCGGAGGCGCTCGGAGCCCACCGGGTGGTGGCCGAGGCGAACAATGGCGGCCGGATGGTGGAAAGCGTGCTTCGCGGCGCGGGCGCGGGGCTGCCGGTGAAGCTCGTCCATGCGAGCGAGGGCAAGACGGCGCGGGCGGAGCCGGTGGCGACCCTGTTCGAGAGCGGCCGGGCGAAGCTGGCGGGCTGCTTCCCAGAGCTCGAGGACGAGATGGCCGGCTTCGCCTATGGCGGCGGCTATGACGGGCCGGGGCGCTCGCCCGACCGGGCCGACGCGATGGTCTGGGCGATGACGGAGCTGATGCTCGGGCCGGCGCAGGCCGAGCCGCGGGTCCGGCGGCTGTGACTCCGCGCGGGGAGGCGGCGCAGGACGCGGGACTCGTCGTCAGAGCCGAACTTGGGGCTTGCGCTCATCGCTTTTGCGTGAATAGATGGGCGGCCCGTCTTCGTCGGCGGGCCGGGGCTTGGTAACCTCGCGGGTGGGTCGCGGCTCGGCGCGGGCCGGATGGCGGGCGTCATGTCCAAGCCGGGGCGGTCCCTCTCCGCCCGGCCAAAAACGTCCGCGCCTGTCACTCGCAGGTTATCAACGTCCGGTTCGCCGCCGGGCGGGTCAGGTGAAGTCGATGAACCCTTTGAGCGTGGTGTCGGCGGTGCGGCGGCGGTTGAGCTCGAAGACGCCGAGGCCGTTGCTGCTTCCGCTCGGGTTGGTGTTGCCCTCGACGGTGCGCAGCGGGCCGGCGAAGGGCTGGCGGACGAAGCCGGCATGGCCGTGGCCGCCGCCGAAATCGAGGATGAAGACGTGGCCGGGCTTGACCAGCGACGGGTCGGCGAGGGCGGCGGCGCGGGTGATGAGGCGGCGCGGCTGCCGGGCCTTCACCCGGTTCCAGGCGTCGAGGCAGCCGGCGGTGGCGGGGAACGGATTGGCGACGCCCTGGTGGACGGCGGCCTCGCGGAAGCACCAGTGGACGAAGGCCATGCACCAGAAATTGCCCGGCGGCGTCCGCACCGAGGCGAGATAGAGGTCGACCATCGGCCCGCGGTTCGAGCCGAGCGGCACCTCCATCACGCCGAGCTGGGTCACCGCCATGCCGAGCGCGGCGACGGCGAGGCTCGAGGCGGTCGGAGCGGTCACCGAGGCGCCGAACAGCGCCCCCCAGGTCAGTGCCCCGACCTCGCCGTCGATCGCCAGCGGCTGGCCGGCGCGATCGACGTTCTGGCTCTGGAAGGTCCGGACGAGCGACTTGAAGCGGGCGTCGAACCGGCCCGGCGGGGAGGTGGAGACATAGCCGCGCGCGGCGAGGCCGGCGGCGATGTGGGCGACGACGGCGGCGTCGCTCTCGCCGACCTTGATGATGCGTCCGGGGAAATCCATGGCTCGGCCCTCCTGAGGCGGTCGCGCGGCCTCACGGCTTGAGGAAGAAGCCGGAGCATTCGGGATGAATGCCGGCGGCGAAGCGGCGGTCGTCGGGGCAGCAATCGAGCCCGTCGCGGCCGACGAAGGTGCCCGGGCGGCAGGCGGCCGGGAGCAGGATCCTCCAGCGCGTGCCGCGGCTGTTGGGGCCGCCGAGGCTCGCCTTGGAATAGAGGCAGTCGAGGGCGCGGCGGCGGCGCGGGTCGGCCTGGCCCGCATTGTAGCGCGCCTCGCCGAGGCGGCGGCAGAGCGCCAGCCGGGAGACGTCGCGGGCTCGGAGGGCGCGGGCCGAGGCGAGGACCGGCGCGCAGCGCGGATCGGCGGCGCCGCCCAGGCAATCGACGCGGCGGTCGTAGCCGGAGGCGCTCACCGTCCGGTCGAGCGCCGCGCACTGCGCCGCAAGCGCCGCCGGAACGTCGCTTCGGCCGCAATTCGCGGCGTAGAAGGCCGGGGTGGCGTCGATCGTCCGTGGCGACGGGCCGCCGCCGCGATAGACGGCGCTCATGCAGGTCTCGTCGCCGTCGCCGAAGCAGATGCGGCAGGCGCGCCCGACGACGCAGGGGCGCGGCGCGGTGCGCGGCGATGCCGGGTCCGAGACGAATTTGCCGCCATTGTCGGCCGGGTTTGCGACGACGTGCGCATCGCAGCCGGCGGGGCAGGAGAGGCCGTCGTCGTAAATGGTGAGCCGCATCACCTGGCCTCCGGCCGGGCCGGCGGTCGTCAGCAGCAAGGCGAGGCCGGCGAGGAGAAGGCGCATGAGGATCGCTCCCGAAAGGTGGAACCGAGCCTTGGCGCTACGCCGTCCGGCGGCCCGCGGATGTGACCGCCGTCACGCCCCCGCGCCCCGGTCGCCGGGCCGGGCGACGGCTTGCGCGGGCTGCGCGGGCGCGGCATTCTTCGCCCGCTGGACGGGGGGAGCGGGCGGATTCAAAGCGAGCGCTGCGATCTGGAGGCCGTCGGCGCCGCGCTCGCCTGCCCGGAGGCGACGGCGGCGCAGATCCTCGGCCAGGGGCGGATCCGCCACTATGCCCCCCACGTCCACATCGTGAGGCGGGGCGACAGGGCCGCGACCGCCTACCTGGTGGTGATCGGACGGGCGCAGGCCCTGCTCTACGGCTTCGACGGCCAGCTCATCCTGCTGCACGAATTCGGCCCGGGCGACCTGTTCGGCGCGCTCGGCGGGCTCGGCGGGGTGGAGGAGGAAGCCGACATCGTCGCCGCCGAGGCGGTGCGCGCCTTCCTGCTCGAGGCGGGCGTGCTGGTCGCGCTGGCCGAGCGCCACGGCGCCATCGGCCTCGCCTTGTCGCGGGTGCTGCTCAAGCGGCTGCGGGCGACGTCGGTCAGGATGTACGAGCGTACCGCCCTGTCGGCGCCGGGGCGGGTCTGCGCCGAGCTCGCCCGGCTCGCCCGCGCCGGCCGCGGCACGATCCGGCCGGCGCCGATCGTCGCCGAGCTCGCGCTGCGCGCCGGCACGACCCGCGAGACGGCGTCGCGGACGGTGAACGGCCTCGAGCGGCGCGGGATCATCCGCCGCGACGCCGACGCCCTCACCGTCGTCGCACCGGGGCGCCTCGAGGGCGAGATATTATAGGCGCGGCTTGACCGCGTAGAGGTCGACGGCGGCGCCGCCGTCGCCGGCGGCGAGCTCGCCGATCAGCTCGGCCTGGAAGGGGGCCGCGCCGGCCGCCGCCAGCGCCGCCGCGAAATCGGCCGTGACGCAGGCTGTGCCGGGAGGCGCGGATGCCGCGGCGGCGGCGGCGAGGGCGGCGGCGTCGCCGGTCAGCCGCGCCTCGCCGGAGAACGGGTCGTCGGCGAGGTCGACCATTCCGTAATGGCCGCCGACGCCGAAGCCCTCGCCCCCCGCCGGCGCGGCGGCGAGCGCCGCCGCCGCCTCGGCCGCGGCGACCGGCTCGGCATAAGCGAGCACGACCTCGCGGCCGGTGAAATAGGGCGGCACGGCGGCGGCCGGCGATCCCCCCAGGCGCGCGGCGAGGGAGGCGAGACGGGCGGGATCGGAAGCCGCCACCGCGAGCAAGGCGAGGCGGCGATGGGGGGCGAGCGGAAGGGCCGGCGGGTCCCCGGGCGGCAGCGCCTCGCGCGGCGCGGTGACGACGCGCCGCCGCACCGCGCCCGCCGCCGGATCGGCGGGCGCCTCGGCCAGCACCAGCAGCTGAAGCGCGACGCTCTGCAGACGGCGCGCGTTCATCGCCGCCGCGCCCATCGCGATCTCGTCGCCGAGCGCGATCATCCGCCGGTCGGGCCGGGTCGCCAGCGGCCGCACCGCGCGCACCGTCGCGGCGGCGGCGAGGAGGCGGTCGAAGCGCCGCCGCCAGCCGCGCCCGAACGGATCGACCGAGACGGCGGCGAAGGCCTCGGCGCCGCCGGGCAGGACGGCGTGCAGCTCGGCGCCGCGCTCGACCAGGGCCTCGGCGATGAGGATGTCCGCGCCGGCGGCGAGCGCGCCGTAGCCGAACCCGACCTTCTCCTCGTCGAGCACGGCGCGGATGCGGTCGTCGACATGGCTGCGGCGGCCGACCCGCGCGTCGAACGACATGTGGCCGCCGAAATGGAGGGAGCTGGGCGGGCGGTGCGCGCCGAGCCAGGCGGAATCGCGGCCCTGCGCGGCGAGGATCAGGGCGAACTGGCGCAGGGTGGAGGCGTGGTCCTCCCAGGCGCGCGGCGCGAGCGCGACCGCCTCGGCCAGGGCCTCGCGCGCATCCGCCTCGCGGCCGAGAAGGAGGAGCGCCTCGGCGCGGGTCGCGGCCCGCCAATAGGGTGTCTCCGGCTCGTCGGGCTCGGCGGCGATCCGGTCGAGCACCTGGGCGGCGAGGATCGCGGCCTCCGCCTCCTCGCCGGCGAGGAGCGAGAGGGTGGCGGCGTTGATCAGCGGATAGGTGGCGGGCCTGAGCCGCGCCGCCCGCTCGTAGGCCGCCGCCGCGTCCCGGTAGAGGGCGGCATGCTTCCCCGGGGCCTGGCCCGCCGCCCGGTCCTTGAGCAGCCGGCCGTGGATGCAGGCGACCTCCGGATCGTGCGAGTCCCTGTCCAGGCCGGCGGCGGTGAACATCCGCCAGGCCCGGTCGACGGCGCCGGCGCGAGCGTTGGCGAGGATCGCGAGCAGCGCGGGGCTCGTCATCTTCGCTACCTCGACCCGCGCGGCGCGGTGTGCATGGTCATCAGCCTAGCCATGAAGTAGAGCCTGCATACAGGACCGCCCGCTCGCTCGCCAGCGGCCGGGCGGACCTCGGAGGGCCGCCCGGCCGGGCCACCCGCCCGCGCACTAGGTGCTCGACCCGCCGGGGAAGCGAATGTCCGGATCGATCATGATCGGAAGGATCCGCGGCGCGTCGTCGTCGACATGGGGCTTCTGGATCAGCTCGACGTTGAAGTTGAAGCCGTGCCGATAATCCTTCGCAGGGGGGTTCGCGGTGAAGAAGATCAGCCGACAGCTCTCGATCGGCGCGGTGTAGATTTTCCCGGCATCGTCCACGTAGGTCAGCCCTCCGTAGAACTGGGCTTCCTCTTCGCGCTTGTGAGTGACGGCGGGAAGGCTTTGGCTGAAGCGCCAGTTGAGCCGCTGATCGAGCTTGAACACGATATAAGCGGGCCCGTCCTCCCCGCGCAGGCCGAGGTCGAGCGGGGTCTCGGCCGTGCCCAGCCCCGCGCCGGTCAGACCGAGGGAGGAGGGGAAGCTGCTCGCCATCAAGGTGGGCACGATCCCGCGAATCTCGCTCGATCCGATGGCGACGGCGCGGCCCGGGTCGCGATAGAGGAACTGGAGGCCATCGCTGTCCATCAGGAAGCTGATCTCGCGGATCACATAGCGTTGCGGCTCAACGTCCTCCATGCCGGGCCGGATCGGCGTATGATCGTTGCGGGCCGGCTGTGTCACCGGATCGGGACGTTCGTTCAGCAATGCGGTAGCCATGTCCGTGCTCCTTTCATCAGCTGGACCCGGCGCCGGGGAACCGGATGTCGGGGTCTTCGAACCGGGTACCCCCGGTGGGCAGGTCCATTACGTAGACGATGCGCTGCTGATACGAATTCTTCGCGTTCTTCATCTTCCTCGCCTGGAAGAAGGCTATGCGGCAATTCGGAGCGGGATCGTCGTGAAGAACCCCGCTGTCATCGCAGTACCTGAGGTTCGCGTAATGCGATAAGGGATCGGGATGGTCCCCCGTCAGCCACATCAGGCTAATGCCTTCCAGAGGCACCTGGGTGACCGGATCGACCAATGTCGTAAATGTGAAGCCGAGATAGCGATCGAGCTCAATGATAACGTAAGAGTCCCGGCTTATCTTTATGTCGAGAGGGTTATTTTCAGGCTTCTCGACAGGAGGCGAAGGATTCCTCGTGTAGCCGTTCAAGGCAATATTTTTGACAAAAGCTTCGATATCAAAGTTATTGCCATCGATCTTCGTGGGGCGATCGATATCATCATAGCCGGGATATTTGCCGAATAGGGTAAATTCCTTATAGACCACTTGCACGGGGGCGAAGTTAGGAAGCTGCTGATCGCGTATATCGTTCAGCGGCAACTGGCTGAGAAGGGACGGGGTCAAATACGCCATGATCTCTTCCTCACTTCGGTGTGGTGTGCGGGGTCTCGGCGGAAGCAGCACGGATGCGGGACTGCCAGGCCTTCCAATCCGCGTTGGCGGGATCGTGGGCTCGGAGCTGCGCGACCGTGGCCGCCGCGTCCGCCAGTCGGGCGCGGGCCTCGGCGACGTCGCCATGCTCGAGGAGGATCTCGGCGATGCCGAACTGGGCCTTCATCCAGATGTCGCGATAGTCGACATTGGCGGGATCGGACCTGAGGAGGGCGCCCATCAGCTCCTCCTGGCGCGCCTTGTGGTAGAGCACCTTGTCCCAGCGGCCGTTGGCGTTCCAGGCCTTCATCATCCACAGGTGGCGGTTCAGCACCTCCTGCAGGGCGGCGGGATCGTTGCCCGAGCGGCGCCGGACCTCCTCCATGCGCTGGAGGGCGAGCGCGCAGAGCCGCAGCGCCGCCCGGCCGTCCACCGGCGGGCCGAGGACCGTGGAGCACACGCTGCCGGCGCCGTAGCCCGCCTCCTTCAGCCAGTCCGTCCGCGACGGATCGATCGCGACGAGGCGCTCGGCCAGCGTCTTGTACCGCTCGAAGGCGGGGCGCGCGGCCGCGAACCGGCCCTGGTCGTAATCCGCCCGCCCGATCCAATATTCGCTCTGCGAATGGGCGAAGATGCGATCCGGATCGTCGGAAGCGTCGGCGAGCAGCTTGGCGGTCGTCCGCGCCGCCTCGCGGAAATGGGCGAGCGCGCGCTCTCTCTGTCCGAGATCCAGCTCGTCCTCCCCGATCATGTGGAGCATGCGGGCCCGCCGCTCCAGCGCGTCGGGAGGGAGGCGGCTCAGGTCCTGCGATTGGTAATGGCGGAGCGCCCGCTGGTCGACGGCGGCGAAGACGTCGAGGCGCCTCACCCCCTTCAGCTTGGTGCGCAGGTCCGTCAGCATGAACTCGACCAGTCCTTCCGCTTCGGCCCTCTGGCGCTCCGCCTCCCGGCGGGCGTTCAGGGCGACTGCCGTCAACACCGCCATGACTAGCATCGCCGCCACGGCCAGGGCCGTGACGGCCGTCACGCGGCGGAGGCGGCGCTGGGCGTCGCGCTGGACGAGGGCGTCGAGCGGCACTCCGGCGAGCCCGGCGACGAGCTTGAGGACTCCGAGCCGGCGGCCGTCGCGGCCGGGGCGAAGGTCGGCGGCGAGCGGCTCGACTCCTTCGCCCGCCGCGAGGCCAGCGGGAAAGCATTGGGCCGGCTCGCCGTCGAGGATGGCGGCGAGGATCGGCCGGTCCGGGTGGAGCGCTCGGAAGGTGGCGATCTCCTTCGCGACCCAGGGGGAGGCGGCGCTCGCCGGGGAGCAGAGGATGACGAGGCTGGCGGAGGCGGCGAGCGCGGCGCGCACCCGCTCGCTGAGGTCGCCCGCGGCGGGGAGCTCCTCGCGATCGCGGAAGATCGGAGTGAGGCGCGCCGGGACCGGGCCGTGCTCGCCCTCCGCGCCGACGAGGCGCCGCGGCAGGCGATAGGCTTCGAGCCGGCGGTGGAGCCATCGCGCCGCCGCCGCATCCTTGTGGCTATAGCTCAAGAAGGCGGCGTACCGCCTGTTTTCCTGGTCCACACGCGCCTCCCCCTGTTGCGGTGTCGAGTCGGAAGCTTAGTCCAATGGCGGCAAAGCGGAAGCGGGTGGGCGGGGCGCCCTTCACGCTTTGTTTGTCAATTTTTGCGACAGCGTTCGCCGTGTCGGAGAAGCTTACACCAGCCGCCCGGCGCGGCGGAGCGCGCGGGCGATGATCCGCCTGTTCAAGCATTACGTCCCGCACACCGTGCTCTTCCTCGGCGCGGTCGACTTCCTTCTGCTGATGCTCGCCGGCGAGGCGGGCTGGAGCCTCAGGGCCTGGCAGATCGGAAGCGACGCCGATTTCGACCCGGCCCTCCTCCCCCACCTCCTCGTCTTCGCCGCGACGCTGCAGACCGCGATGGTCGGCGTCGGCGCCTACGGGGTGGACGCGCTTCGGTCGATGCGGATCGCGGCGGCGCGGCTGGTGGTCGCCGTCTCGCTCGGAGTGCTCCTCCTCTCGCTGATCTTCTTCCTTCTGCCGACGGTCGGCTTCTGGCGCTCCAACCTGCTCTACGCGATGCTTCTGGCGCTCGCCGCTTTGTTCGCCGCCCGCCTCGTCTTCGAGCGGACGCTCGGAAGCGAGGCGTTCCGGCGGCGGGTGCTGGTGCTCGGCGCCGGCCACCGGGCGGCGCGGCTCGAGGCGCTCGCCAAGCGCGACGGCGCCGGCTTCGCCATCGTCGGCTATGTCGGCATGAACGACGGCGCGGTGGCCGTGGCCGGCGCGGTCAACCGGGCCGACATACCCGACCTCACCCGGCACGTCGTCCGCCTCGGCGCGAGCGAGGTGGTGCTGGCGCTGGAGGAGAGGCGCAACGCCCTGCCGCTCGCCGACCTGCTGCGGATCAAGACGACCGGAGTCCACGTCAACGAAATCTCCTCCTTCCTCGAAAGGGAGACGGGGCGGGTCGACCTCGACAGCCTCAACCCCTCCTGGCTGATCTTCTCGGACGGCTTTTCGTCGGGGCGGCGGCTGTCGGCGGCCGGCAAGAGGCTGTTCGACATCCTCGTCTCCGCGACGATCCTCCTCCTGTTCGCGCCGCTGATCGGGCTGACCGCCTTGCTGGTGAAGCTGGAGAGCGAGGGGCCGGCCTTCTTCCGGCAAAGGCGGGTCGGCCTCTACGGCCAGGGGTTCGAGATATTGAAGCTGCGCTCGATGCGGCAGGACGCCGAGGTCGGCGGCAAGGCGGTCTGGGCGCAGAAGGACGATCCGCGAGTCACCCGCGTCGGCGCCGTGATCCGCAAGTTGAGGATCGACGAGCTGCCGCAGGCCTGGACGGTGCTGAAGGGCGAGATGAGCCTGGTCGGCCCCCGCCCGGAGCGGCCGCAATTCGTCGCCGACCTCGAATCGCGCCTGCCTTATTATTCGGAGCGGCACGTGGTGAAGCCGGGGATCACCGGCTGGGCGCAGATCAACTTCCCCTACGGGGCGAGCGTCGAGGATGCCCGCCAGAAGCTGGAATACGACCTCTATTACGCGAAGAACTACACGCCCTTCCTCGACCTCCTCATCCTCCTCCAGACGGTGAGGGTGGTGCTCTGGCCGGAGGGGGCGCGATGACCGCCTTCCTGCTCTTCTGGAGCCATGCGCTGGCGGCCGTGCTCTACGGGGCGCTGGCGCTGTGGCAGGTCCGCCGCTGGAACCAGGACCCGCTCAACCGGCCGCTCGCGGCGGCCTTCGCGGTCACCTCGCTGTGGGCGATCCTCACCGCGACGGTCGGCCCCTACAGCATGGCCGCGGGGCTCGCCGAGAGCGGCCGCAACTTCGCCTGCCTGGCCTTCATGTACGGCCTCATCGGCTCCGCCCAGCAGGACGAGCGGCAGCGCGCGGTTAAGCTCGTCTACACGGTGGTGGCGGGCGTGATCGGCCTGCAGCTGACCTTCGCCGGGGTCGCGCCCCAGTTCGTCGACAAGCCCCACGTCTACGAGGTGCTCGTCGCGACCGGCCAGATATTCGGGCTGACCATCGCGGCGGGCGCGCTCGTCCTTGTCCACAACCTCTACGGCCAGGCGTCGCCGGAGAGCCGCTGGGGGATCAGGCTGGCGATGATCGCGCTGGCGGGCATGTGGGTCTACGACCTCCACCTCTACACGGTCGGCTATCTCAGCCGCGGCCCGGTCGACGACCTGGTGGCGATGCGCGGCGCGATCCTGTCGGCGCTGGTGCCTCTGTTCGCGCTCGCGAGCCGGCGGAGCGCCCAGTGGCGGGTGCGGATCTCGCGCGCGGCGACGTTCCAGTCGCTCTCGGTGATGGCGATCCTGGGCTATCTCATCCTGATGATGTCGGCGACCCGGGCGCTGGAGATCGTCGGCGGCGACTGGGTGCGGGTCGGGCAGGTGGTGGTGATCTTTGCCATGACCCTGATCGCGGTCGTGCTTCTGCCCTCGGGGCGGATGAGGGCCTGGTCGCGGGTGATCCTCGCCAAGCATTTCTTCGAGCACCGCTACGACTATCGCGAGGAGTGGCTGCGCTTCACCCGCACCACCGGAGTCGCCGGCGAGGACGAGGCCGGCCTCGGCGAGCGCATCGTCAAGGCCGTGGCCGACATCGCCGACAGCCCCGGCGGGCTTCTGCTCGTGCCGGAGGAAGGCGGCCGGCTCACCGTCGCCGCGCGCTGGAACTGGGACCGCGAGGCGCCCGAATGCCTCCCCGATCCCGCCTTCGTCCGCTTCATCGAGGCGCATGCCTTCGTCCTCGACTTCGAGGAGGCGCGCCGAGGCCGGGTCGTGGCCGGCGGCGAGTCGGTCGCGGCCCCGGCCTGGACGGCGGCGCTGACCCACGCCTGGGCGGGCGTCCCGCTGCTCCACAACGACCGGCTGGCGGGGCTGGTGGTCCTCGCCCATCCGCTGGTGAGGCGGCCGCTCGACTGGGAGGATTTCGACCTGTTCCGCACCGCCGGAATCCAGGCGGCGAGCTATCTCGCCGAGGCGCGGAGCCAGGAGGCGCTGGCGAACGCCCAGCGCTTCGACGAGTTCAACCGCCGCTTCGCCTTCATCATGCACGACATCAAGAACCTGGTGAGCCAGATCAGCCTCGTCGCCCGCAACGCCGAGCGGCACGCGGACAAGCCGGAATTCCGCCAGGACATGATCGCGACCCTGGAAAGCTCGGTGCGGAAGATGAACGACCTCCTCGCCCGCCTGAGCCGCGGCAATCCCAACGTGGAGGCCGAGCCGGTGCGCGCGATCGCCGCCGCGAGCGCCGCAGCGCGGGTCGCGGAGGTCAAGAGGCGCGTGCATCCGGTGGACGTCGCCGGCGACCTCGGCCTCGCCGCCCTCGCCGATCCGGCGCGGCTGGAGCAGGCGCTGATGCACCTCGTCCAGAACGCGATCGACGCGAGCCCGGACGGCGCGCCGGTTCGGATCGAGATCGGCCGGCGCGGCGAGGAGGCGGCGATCGACGTGATAGACCGCGGCGCGGGCATGTCCGCCGACTTCGTCCGCACCCGGCTGTTCCAGCCCTTCGCCTCGACCAAGGCGAGCGGCTTCGGAGTCGGCGCCTTCGAGGCGAAGAGCCTGGTGGCGGCGATGGGCGGGCGCCTCGAGGTCGAGAGCCGCGAGGGCTTCGGCACCCGCTTCACCCTTTTCCTGCCGCTCGCGCCCGGCGCGGCGGCCGACCGACGGATGTGCGCATGAAGGCCGATCTCAAACCCCGACTGCTCGTCGTCGAGGACGATGAGGGCCTGCAGCGCCAGCTGCGCTGGGCCTATGACGATTACGAGGTGCTGGTCGCCTCCGACCGGGACGCGGCGGTCAACCTGCTGCGCGCCGCCGAGCCGCCGGTGGTGACCCTCGACCTCGGCCTTCCGCCCGACCCGGACGGAGTGAGCGAGGGCTTCGCGACGCTCGAGACCATCCTGTCGCTCAAGCCCGAGACCAAGGTGATCGTCGCCTCCGGCCACGGGGCTCGGGAGAGCGCGCTGAGGGCGATCGCTTCCGGCGCCTACGATTTCTACCAGAAGCCGGTCGACATCGACCAGCTCGGCCTGATCGTCCGCCGCGCCTTCCAGCTCCACGGAATCGAGACTGAGAATCGCCGCCTGGAGGAGAGAGCGGGCGACGAGAAGACGGTGCTCGGCACGATGATCACCGCCGCGCCCGAGATGCTGAAGGTCGCGCGCACGATCGAGCGGGTCGCCAATACCGGAGTCTCGGTGATGCTGCTCGGCGCCAGCGGCACCGGCAAGGAGCTGCTCGCCCGCGGCCTCCATTCGGCGAGCAACCGCGCCGGCGGCGGCTTCGTCGCGATCAACTGCGCGGCGATCCCGGAGAACCTGCTGGAGGCCGAGCTGTTCGGCTACGAGAAGGGCGCCTTCACCGGCGCGATCAAGACCACGGAGGGGAAGATCGAGCTCGCCCATGGCGGGACCTTGTTCCTCGACGAGGTGGGCGACATCCCGCTCCCGCTCCAGGTCAAGCTGCTCCGCTTCCTGCAGGAGCGGGTGATCGAGCGGATCGGCGGGCGCAAGACCATCCCGGTCGACACGCGCATCGTCTGCGCGACCCACCAGGACCTGCCCGAGATGATCAAGGCGGCGAGCTTCCGCGAGGACCTCTATTACCGGCTTGCGGAGATCGTCGTGCGGATCCCGAGCCTCGCCGAGCGCCCCGGCGACGCGGCGCTCCTCGCCAAGCATTTCCTCCACGTCTTCGCCGGCCAGATGAACCCGCAGGTGAAGGGGCTCTCCGCCGGAGCGCTGGCCGCGATCGACGCCTGGCCGTGGCCCGGCAACGTGCGCGAGCTGGAGAACCGGATGAAGCGCGCCGTGATCATGGCCGACGGCAAGCTGGTGACCGCCGAGGACCTCGACCTGGAGGGCGCCGACGAGGCGCGCCTGCCGGTCAACCTCAAGGCGGCGCGCGAGGAGGCGGACCGCCGCGCCATCCGCCACGCTTTGGCGCGGGCCGACAACAACATCTCCAGCGCCGCCAAGCTGCTCGGCATCAGCCGGCCGACGCTCTACGACCTGATGAAGCAATACGAGCTTCAGCCGTGAGGCGGCTCGCGCCCGCGGCCCTGCTGCTCGCCGCCGCCTGCTCGAACGCGCCGCCGCAATCGGCCGAGGGCGCCTACCGGCGCGGCCTCGCCGCCCTCGACGCCGGGCGGCCGCGGACGGCCCGGATCGAGCTGCTCAACGCCGTCAAGGCGGCGCCGGGCAGCCCGAGCGTCAGGCTGGCGAGCGCGCGGGCGGCGCTGAGGCTCGGCGACGGCGCGGCGGCGGAGGCGGAGATAGAGAGGGCGCGGCGGCTCGGCGCCCCCGCTGCGCAGACGCGGCACCTGATGGCCCATGCGTGGCTGCTCCAGGGCGAGCCCGACCGCGCGATCGAGGAGGCGGCGGGGGCGCCGCCGCGCTTCGCCGGCTATGCCGCGCGGATCCGCGGGCTTGCGCAGATGGACCGGGGCGACGGCGGCGCCGCGGCCGCCGCCTTCGGCGAGGCGCTGGCCGCGGCGCCGGAGGATGCCCGGGTCTGGGCCGACGTCGCCCGCTTCCGCCGCTGGTCGGGCGAGCTGGCCGGAGCCATCGCCGCCGCCGACCGGGCGGTCGCCCTCGACGCGGCGGACGGCGACGCGCTGGTCCTGCGCGGCGAGCTCACCCGCGGGCAATACGGCCTGGCGGCGGCGCTGCCCTGGTTCGACCGGGCGCTGGAGCTCGATCCCGCCGACGTCTCGGCGCGGCTGGCGCGGGCGGCGACCCTGCTCGACCTCGGACGCACCCGCGAGATGCTCGCCGACACGCGGCGGGTGCTCGCCGACGCCCCCGGCAACGGCCGCGCCTTCTTCCTGGAGGCGGTGCTCGCCGCCCGGGCCCGCAAGTTCGACCTCGCCCGCACCCTCTACGGGCGCACGGGCGGCGCCTATGACGAGGAGCCGGCGGGGATGCTCCTCGCCGCCGCCATCGACTTCGAGACCGGCCACGCCGACCTCGCCGCCCAGCGGCTGGGGCGCCTCGCCGACCTGCAGCCGGACAATGCCAAGGCGCGCCGCCTGCTCGGCGCCGCCTTGTGGAGGCAGGGCGACGCGCGCGGCGCGTTCGAGGCGCTGAGGCCGCTCGCCGACCGTCCCGATGCCGATTCCTATACGCTCTCGGTGATGGCCGCGGCGCTCGGCAAGCTGGGCGACGGCCGCGCCGCCGCCTTCTACCGGGCGCGGGCGGCGGCGCCGCAGCGCCGCAGCGAGGCGGCCCTCCTCTCCCCCCCGGTCGACGACGCGACCCTGGCGGCGCTTCGGGCCGAGGCCGAGGCGAAGGGCAACGACGCGCCGGCGCAGGTCGCCTTGATCCGGGCCCTGCTCGGCCGCGGCCAAGGCGGCGAGGCGGTGGCCCGCGCTCGGCGCCTCGAGGCGGCCAATCCGGGCGCTCCCGACGCGCATGTGCTGGCCGGAGACTCGCTCGGCATAACCGGCGACTTCGCCGGGGCGGCGGAGGCTTATCGGCGCGCCGCCAACATCGCCTTCACCGAGCCGGTGGCGCTCCGCCTCATCGAGGCGCTCCGCAATGCCGGCGACACGCGCGGCGCGGCGCAGGTCCTGTCGCTGTTCATCGCCCAGAATCCCGAGAGCGTGCCGGCGCAGATGCTCGCCGCCAACGCCCTTCTGCAGGCGCGCCGGTGGGACGCGGCGATCCTGCGCTACGAGCGCCTTCGCGCGCGCCTCGGCGACCGCGACTCCACCCTCCTCAACAACCTCGCCTGGGCCTATTCGGAGACCGGCGACTACGAAGCGGGGCTTCCGCTGGCGCGCAAGGCCTGGGCGCTCGAGCCGCGCAACGCCGCCACCGCCGATACGCTCGGCTGGATCCTGTTCAAGAGCGGCCGGGATCGCACCCGCGGCCTGGCGCTGCTTCGGCAGGGCGCGCGAGGGTAGGGCGCCTCGCGTGAATGGGGACAGTAACCATTTTCCCGACGGGCGGCGCGGTCGCGCGCGTGGCGTGGGGGAAAATGGTTACTGTCCCCGGTTCCCCTTCTGAGCGCGTGGTTGGTCCTCCCTGTCGGCGGAGCCGATGGGGAGGGGGACCACCCGAAGGGTGGTGGAGGGGCCGACGGCGCCCAAGGCCCCTCCACCATGCTTCGCATGGTCCCCCTCCCCATGCGCTTCGCGCACGGGGAGGATCGGTGCTCCTTCCGGCAGCTACGTGCGCGGATGGGGACAGTAACCATTTTCCCGACGGGCGGCGCGGTCGGACGCGTGGCGTGGGGGGAAAATGGTTACTGTCCCCGGTTCCCCTTCTGAGCGTAGTTGGTCCTCCCTGTCGGCGGAGCCGATGGGGAGGGGGACCACCCGAAGGGTGGTGGAGGGGCCGACGGCGCCCAAGGCCCCTCCACCATGCTTCGCATGGTCCCCCTCCCCATGCGCTTCGCGCACGGGGAGGATCGGTGCTCCTTCCGGCAGCTACGTGCGCGAATGGGGACAGTAACCATTTTCCCGGCGGGCGGCGCGGTCGCGCGCGTTGCGTGGGGGAAAATGGTTACTGTCCCCGGTTCCCCTTCTGAGCGCGTAGTTGGTCCTCCCTGTCGGCGGAGCCGATGGGGAGGGGGACCACCCGAAGGGTGGTGGAGGGGCGACGGCGCCCAAGGCCCCTCCACCATGCTTCGCATGGTCCCCCTCCCCATGCGCTTCGCGCACGGGGAGGATCGGTGCTCCTTCCGGCAGCTACGTGCGCGAATGGTTACTGTCCCCGGTTCCCCTTCTGAGCGCGTGGCTAGTCCTCCCTGTCGGCGGAGCCGATGGGGAGGGGGACCACCCGAAGGGTGGTGGAGGGGCTGACGGCGCCCAAGGCCCCCAAGGCCCCTCCACCATGCTTCGCATGGTCCCCCTCCCCATGCGCTTCGCGCACGGGGAGGATCGGTGCTCCTTCCGGCAGCTACGTGCGCGGATGGTTACTGTCCCCGGTTCCCCTTCTGAGCGCATGGTCCCCCTCCCCATGCGCTTCGCGCACGGGGAGGATCGGTGCTCCTTCCGGGAGCTACACCAGCAGGAAGAAGCCGTTGAGGGTGAGCAAAGTCCCCACCACGCCCAGCGCCGCCGACAGCAGCAGGATCCACCGGTTCGTCGCCAGGATCGCCACCGAGCCCAGCACCAAAGCCAGCTGCAGCGCCACTTCGGCGAGATCGAAATTGTTGTCCTGCGCGGAGGCGACGGCGAAGGCGTCCTCGTAGGATTGCGCCCGCGCCTTGATCTCCTTCTTGCCGTCGCCCGCCAGCGGGTCGTTCGGCGCCTTGGGATCGGGCTCGCTGTCGTAGCGGTCGACGGTCTTCTTATACTCCGCCAGCCTCTTCTCCGCCGCCGCGCGGCCCTCCGCGGTGAGCCCGCCGGTGGCGAGCTGCTGGCCGAGATCGTCCACCGCGATTTCGTACATCGTCTGGCGGACGTTCTTGGCCTGGTAGAAGGCCCAGCTGTCCGACGCCTTGATGTTGTTCGCCACCATGTCGTCGGTCGCGTTGCCGCCGCCCAGCCCGCCGATCGCCAGCACCGCGGCGAGGATCGCGATCATCAACGCGGCGCGGTTCCTGAACTTCTCGGTCGCTTCGTTCTCCGCCCTTTCCTCGTGGATTTCGGCGATCAGGTCGGCGGCGTCGTTCGAATCCATGTTTTCACCCATTCCCCTTGTGCGAAGAGGCGCCTGGCTCGCAAAGTTTCGCCGCCGTGTCGAGGCTTGCCCTCGCCGCCGGCTGCTGTAGAGCGGGCCCGTTCCAAAGGGGGACCCCACGCCCATGAAATTCCGCCGCCTCGCCGCTCTGCTCGCCGGCCTCCCCATCCTCGCCGCCCTCGCCGCCCCGCCGGCCGCCGCCCAGCCCGCGCGGCCCCGGCCGAAGCTGGTGGTCGCGATCTCGGTCGACCAATTCTCCGCCGACCTCTTCAACCAGTATCGCCAGCATTTCGACGGCGGGCTGAAGCGCCTCTCGCAGGGGATCGTCTTCCCGCTCGGCTACCAGTCGCACAACGCCACCGAGACCTGCCCGGGCCACTCGACGATCCTCACCGGATCGCACCCGGCGCGGAGCGGGATCGTCGCCAACAACTGGTTCAACCTCAACGCCGCGCGGGACGACAAGAACGTCTATTGCTCCGAGGACGAGCGCGTGCCGGGCAGCAACCACAACGATTACACCGTCTCCAGCTACCACCTGAAGGTGCCCGCGCTCGGCGACTATATGAAGCGGGCCGACCCGAGGAGCCGGGTCGCCGTCGCCTCGGGCAAGGACCGCGCGGCGATCATGATGGGCGGCTACGGCCCGGACCAGCGCTGGTATTGGAACGGCAAGGAATATACCGGCACCGGCGCGCCGGCGCCGGCCGCCGTCGCCGCAGCGAACCGCGACGTCGCCGACGCGCTGACCCGGCCGCGCGAGCCGCGGGCGCTGCCGGGCGTGTGCGAGGCGCACAGCCGAGCGGTGCCGGTGGCCGGCTCGACCCGCACCGTCGGCGACGGCCGCTTCGCCCGCGAGGCCGGCGACCGCACCGCGTTCCGCGCCTCGCCGGACTTCGACCGGGCGACGCTCGCGCTCGGCGAGGGGCTGAGGCGCGAGATGAGGCTCGGCGAGGGCGAGGCGACCGACCTCCTCATCCTCGGCATGTCGGCGACCGACTATGTCGGCCACACCTACGGCACCCAGGGCAGCGAGATGTGCATCCAGCTGATGGCGCTCGACGACGCGCTGGGCGAGTTCTTCCGCGGCCTCGACGCGACCGGCATCGACTATGTGGTGATGCTGACCGCCGACCATGGCGGCACCGACATTCCCGAGCGGCACCGCGAGCATGGCGCTCCCGACGCGGCGCGGGTCGACCCGGCCCTGAACGCCGACAACATGGGCAAGGCGCTGGCGGCGAAGCTGAAGCTCCAGGGCCCGGTGCTGTTCGGCGACGGCGCGTTCGGCGACATGTATGTCGACCTCAAGCTCCCGGCCGCCCAGCGGACCCGGGCGCTGAACGAGGCGATCGCCGCCTATCGCCGGCACCCGCAGGTCGCCGCCGTCTGGACCCGCGCCCAGTTGCGGGCGGCCCCCGCGCCGACCGGCTCGCCCGACACGTGGAGCCTGCTCGACCGCGCCAAGGCGAGCTTCGACCCGGAGCGCTCGGGCGACTTCGTCGTCCAGCTCAAGCCGCGCGTGACTCCGATCTTCGACACCAGCCGCGGCTATGTCGCCACCCACGGAAGCCCGTGGGACTATGACCGGCGGGTGCCGATCCTGTTCTGGCGCAAGGGAATGCGGCCCTACGAGCAGCCGCTTCCGGTGGAGACGGTCGACATATTGCCGACGCTGGCGGCGCTGATCGGGGTCGGCGTCGACATGGCGAAGATCGACGGCCGCTGCCTCGACCTCGACGAGGGCCCGGGCACGACCTGCCCGGCCGGGTGGGAGCGGCGGTAGGGGGTGGAATGGGGACGGTAACTAAGGGGGGATGGGGACAGTAACTATTTTTCCATGGCACAATGGGAAATGGGGACAGTAACTATTTTTCCCCAGCGTCCGCGGGTCGTGAGGCTCGGTGCCTTGGAAAAATAGTTACTGTCCCCGTTCGGCGGCGCGCGGGGGTGGGAATGGGGACAGTAACTATTTTTCCCTGACGTCGGCGGGACGTGAGGCTCGGTGCCATGGAAAAATAGTTACTGTCCCCATTGGATGTCCCCATTGATCAGGGGGACAGCGCCTCGACTTTTTCGGCGAGCTCGAGCCAGCGCTCCTCGGCGGCGTCGCGTTCGGCGCGCGCCTTGTCGATCGCGGCGGTGAGGGCGGCGAAGCGGTCCGGGTCGCGGGCGTAGAGGTCCGGGTCGTGCAGCGCTTCCTCGTCGCGGGCGATCTGCGCCTCGATCTCGTCGATCCGGCCCGGAAGCAGGTCGTAGTCGCGCTGGTCCTTGTAGGTGAGCTTCCTTCTCGAGGCGGCCCCTCCACCAGGCTTCGCCTGGTCCCCCTCCCCTGCCGATGCAGGGGAGGAATATGAATTCTTCCGGCTTTCCGGGGAAGGACGGTGGAGGGGTTCGTTGCGCCGCTTCCTCTCCCAATCCTCGTAGCCGCCGGCGACGATGTCGATCCGGCCCGAGCCGTCGAGGCCGAGGGTGATGGTGACCGTGCGGTCGAGGAAGTCGCGGTCGTGGCTGACGATGAGGACGGTGCCGTCATAGTCGGCGATCACCTCCTGGAGCAGGTCGAGCGTCTCCAGGTCGAGGTCGTTGGTCGGCTCGTCGAGGACGAGGAGGTTGGAGCGGCGGGCGAACTCGCGGGCGAGGAGGAGGCGCGAGCGCTCGCCGCCCGACAGCGTGCCGATCTTCGCGTCGACAAGCGTCGGCTCGAACAGGAATTCCTTCAGATAGCCCTGGACGTGCTTCTTGTGGCCGCGCACCTCGATCCAGTCGCCGCCGTCGGCGAGGACGTCGCGGACCCTCTTGTCGGGGTCGAGCAGGCGGCGCTGCTGGTCGATCATGATCCCCTGCAGCGTCTTGGCGCGGACGATCCTGCCTTCGTCCGGCTCGAGCTCGCCGGTGAGGAGCCTCAGGAGGGTGGTCTTGCCCGTGCCGTTGGCGCCGACGACCCCGATCCGGTCGCCGCGCTGGATGCGCAAGGTGAAGTCCCGGACGATGGCGCGCTCGCCGAAGCGCTTGGTGACCCGGTCGGCGTCGATCACCATCTTGGTCTTCACGTCGTCATTCTCGAGACCGAGCCTGGCGGCGCCCGCCGGGCCGAGCATCGCCGCGCGCGCCGCGCGCATCTCGTGGAGCTTGGTGAGGCGGCCCTGGTTGCGGCGGCGGCGCGCGGTGACTCCGCGCTGCAGCCAGTGGAGCTCGAGCTTCAGCCGGGCGTCGAGCTTCTCGGCGGCGCGCGCCTCCTCCGCGTAGACCGCCTCGGTCCACGCGTCGAAGCCGCCGAAGCCGATCTCGGCGCGCCTCAAATTGCCGCGCTCCAGCCACAGGGACGAGCGGGTGAGGCGCTTGAGGAAGGTGCGGTCGTGGCTGATGACGATGAAGGCGCCGGTGAAGCGGCCGAGCCAGTCCTCGAGCCAGTCGATGGCGGCGAGGTCGAGATGGTTGGTCGGCTCGTCGAGCAGGAGCACGTCCGGGTCCTGCGCCAGCGCCCGGGCGATGGCGGCGCGGCGCCGCTCGCCGCCGCTCGCCGTGGCCGCCGGGCGGTCGAGGTCGATCCCGAGTTGGTGGGCGATCGCGTCCACCTCGTGCGCGGCCGGCGCGCCGGCCCCGTGGAGGGCGAAGTCGCGCAGGGTGGCGAAATCGGCGACCGGCGGGTCCTGCTCGAGCAGGACGACCTTCGTTCCCGGCTGGATGGTGCGGCGGCCCTCGTCGGTCTCGACCAGGCCGGCGAGGCATTTGAGCAGGGTCGTCTTGCCGGCGCCGTTGCGCCCGATCAGCGCCAGCCGGTCGCGCGCGCCGACGAACAGGTCGAGCCCGCGGAACAGCCAGCCGGAGCCCTGGACGAGGCCGAGGCCTTCATAAGCGAGAACGGGAGCAGCCATGGTCGGGGGGAGATAGGGGCCGACGGGCCCGCCGTCACCCCCGGCCGGCGAAGGGGTGGAACGCGCGGCTCAAGCGGCGGCGCGATCCTCCAGGCTAACCGGCTTGTAGCGGGCGTCGGGCACGGCGATGCCGCTTTCGCGCGCCGTCTCGAGCCACAGCTCGACCGCCACGCCAGCCTCCGCGACCGCTTGCTGGGGCGTGTCGCCGTGCGCGGAGCAGTAACGCAGGTCCGGCACATCCGCGATCCAGCATCCGTCGTCGTCGGACCAGAAGACATTGATGTGATAACGCGGTTCCATCAATCACCCGGCTCCAGCTTGTACTTGGCGACCATAGCGAGAAACAGCCTCACTTGATACGGCTGAGCGTCCTTCCCACGCGGCTGCAGGGTCAGGACCTCCTTCACCCGCGGGTGGTGATAGGAGCGGTGACTGCCCCGGCTACGTCGATGGACGAAGCCGAAGCCCAGGACGCATCGCTCGAACTCCCGGAACGAGATGGGGCGCGACGAGACGCTCAGCAGTCGTTCGTAGGTTCGGCTCGCTTTGGACATGGTGGCGGATTCGTCTCAAACCAGCCAAAGACGCTATGAGAAACCACGGAAATGTCAACGTCTCCGGCTCACGCCGGCGGCAGGGCGGGGTAGGCGGTGGGGGAGACGTGGGCGCCGGGGGAGCCGGCGGCGACCCAGTCGTAGAGGGAGAGGGCGACCGGAGTGCGAACGAACGTCTCGGCGACGAGCTGGCCGCCGACGACGACGGCGAGACCGTAGAGCCAGGCCGGATGGACCCTGCCCGTGCGCCGGCGGTCGGAGAGCAGGCCCCAGATCGGGAAGACGAGGGAGGCGGCGACGGCGGCCTCGCCGGCATAGGGGATGAGGAGCGGCATCGGCAGCAGGCGGCCGAGGCCATTGCCGGTGAAGGCCGCCATGCCGCAGAACATCAGCCGCCGGTGCCAGTCGTTGCGGCGGCGCATCCGGATCGCCGCGACGACGAGCGCGACGAAGCTCGCCAGGATCATCGTGTCCATGACGAGGAAGTAGACCGGCGTGAAGAAGAAGGGCACGGCGCCGCGCCGCACCATGGCGACGATCACGTAGAGCGCCGCAACGATCATCGCCGGGACGAGGCCGGCCGAAAGCCAGCCGAGCCGCTTGTGGACGGCGACGTTCCCGGTGGCGACGAGGGCGTTCTGGGTCACGTAGAGCGCGAGGAAGCCCATGAAGAGAAGCCCGTGGACGTGGACCGAGACCGGCGAGTGGATCGTCGAGCGGCCCATGATCGCGTTGAGCGAGAAGCCCGCGACGATGACGACCGCCATCGCCACCGCCGAGGTCATGAAGAAGCGCTCTTCCGCGGTCGCGCGGCGCGGCGCGACCTGCGTCGCCAGAGTTGCCATCGATTTTCCCTTCCCCAAGCATGGCGGCAGCGCCGCCACGGGCGGGCGCCCTTTGCCGCGCCGCCCTCTATCCGGGGCGTTGAATGCCCCGGACCGCGACGCGAAGCCACGGGACTTGACCGGAAAGTACGGCCGCGCCCCGCACATCTCTTCCGCGAGCGGCGGAATCAGGCGGCGCGGGGGACGATGCGATCGAGTTCGCTACCGCGCCCGCGGCGGACTTCCTCAAGGTCGAAATCGTTCTGAAGACCCAGGAAAAAGCCTTCCGACATTCGGAAGTAGCGGGCGAGCCTTAGGTCGACGTCGGCATCGACCGGCTCCGCCCCGGCGAGAATTGCGCTAAGGCGCGCGGAAGCGATCCCCGTGCCTTGCGCGACTTCCGCAACCGGAATGTCGGAGCCGATCAGAAAATCTTCACGCAGGATGTCCCCCGGATGGACGTTGTCCAGCCGGTCCTCATCCGCGATGGTAGTCCTCGATCCGGACATCGAGCGCGTCTCCCTCGACCCAGCGGAAGCAGATGCGCCACTGGTCGTTGATGCGGATACTATATGTCCCTTTGCGCAAGCCCTTCAACTCTTCCAGCCGGTTGCCACGCGGCACACGAAGGTCGTCGGGCTTTTGGGCACGGTTGATCTGACGCAGCTTGCGGCGGGCGACGTTCTGAATATCGGGCGGGAGCTTGCGGCTGCGCTCGCCGCGGAAGATGCGCCCGGTTTCTGGGTCTTTGAAGTCGCGGATCACGGACGCACTCCTCTTCCGCAAGCGGCGGAATCAGGCGGCGGCGGAAGGGGTTCTCCTGCCGGTCAGGCGGCTGCAGCGCGGTCATCAGGCTTGGCGGCGGTGTACCGCGCCTCGGGGATCGGAAGACCCTGGTCCCGCGCGACGGCCAGCCAGCCCTGCATGGCGTCGCGCACATTATCCAATGCCTCCGCGGCGTATCGCCGTGCGACGTGCAATAGCGAAGATCTGGAATGTCCGCGATCCAGCAAGCGTCCTCGTCGGACCAGAAGAGGTTGATATGGTAACGGGGCTCGGTCATTCCTCCACCCTCGAACTGTCTCCCGCGGAACCTGCGCGGTTGAGCAGCGGAATGAGCTAAAATCAACTAAAAACAGCTCCCGATTATCGGTTTTCGTTCAGCGCCGCCCGCCCATCCTCTTGCCGAGGCGGATCGCCTGTTGCTTGCCGAAGCGGGTCTTTCGGGTGCCGGGCTTGCCTTCCGTCGAGTTGCCCAGGAGCGGGGCTCTCTTCTCGTGGTCGGGGATGCCGAGCTCGTCGGCCTCGAGGCGGCGGATCTCGTCGCGCAGGCGCCCGGCCTCCTCGAACTCGAGGTCGGCGGCGGCCTTGCGCATGCGCTGCTCGAGGTCGGCGATATAGGCCTTGAGGTTGTGGCCGACGAGGTGGGGACGGTCCTCGTCGCCGGTCTCAACGACGACCCCGTCGCGCTGGCTGACGTCGGCGAGGATGTTCTGGATGTTGCGCTTGATCGTCGTCGGCGTGATGCCGTGCGCCTCGTTGTAGGCGACCTGCTTGTCGCGGCGGCGGCCGGTCTCGTTGAGCGCGCGCTCCATCGAGCCGGTGATGCGGTCCGCGTAGAGGATGACCCGGCCTTCCACGTTGCGGGCGGCGCGGCCGATCGTCTGGATGAGGCTGGTCTCGGAGCGAAGGAAGCCCTCCTTGTCGGCGTCGAGGATGGCGACCAGGCCGCATTCGGGGATGTCGAGGCCTTCGCGCAGCAGGTTGATGCCGACGAGGACGTCGTAGACGCCGAGCCTCAGGTCGCGGATCAGCTCGATGCGCTCCAGCGTCTCGACGTCCGAGTGCATGTAGCGGACCTTGAGGCCGGCCTCGTGCATGAACTCGGTCAGGTCTTCCGCCATCCGCTTGGTGAGGGTGGTGACGAGCGTGCGGTACCCCTTGCGGGCGGTGATCCGCGCCTCGTTGATGAGATCGTCGACCTGGTCCTCGACCGGCTTGATCTCGACCGGCGGGTCGATGAGCCCGGTCGGGCGGATGACCTGCTCGGCGAAGACGCCGCCGGTCTGCTCCAGCTCCCAGGGGCCGGGCGTCGCCGACACGGCGACCGTCTGCGGGCGCATCGCGTCCCATTCGTTGAAACGCAGGGGCCGGTTGTCGATGCAGGAGGGGAGGCGGAAGCCATATTCGGCAAGCGTGATCTTGCGGCGGTGGTCGCCGCGCGCCATCGCGCCGATCTGCGGCACGGTCTGGTGGCTCTCGTCCACGAAGAGGAGGGCGTTCTCGGGCAGATATTCGAACAGGGTCGGCGGCGGCTCGCCGGGAAGGCGCCCGGTGAGGAAGCGGGAGTAGTTCTCGATTCCGGCGCACGAGCCGGTCGCGGCGATCATCTCGAGGTCGAAATTGGTGCGCTGCTCGAGCCGCTGCGCCTCGAGCAGCTTGCCCTCGGCGTGAAGCTCCTTGAGGCGCTCGGACAGCTCGTGGCGGATCGCCTCCATCGCCTGCTTCAGGGTCGGCCCCGGCGTGACGTAGTGGCTGTTCGCGTAGACCTTGACGTAGTCGAGCGCGGCGATCTTCTTGCCGGTGAGCGGGTCGAACTCGACAATCTCCTCTATGTCGTCGCCGAAGAAATTGATCCGCCAGGCCATGTCCTCGTAATGCGAGGGAAAGACTTCGAGATTGTCGCCTCGAACGCGGAAGTTGCCGCGGGCGAAGGCCTGGTCGTTGCGCTTGTACTGGAGGGCGACGAGCTTGCGGATGATCTCGCGCTGGTCGACGGTGTCGCCCTTCTTGAGGCTGAAGGTCATCGCCGAATAGGTCTCGACCGAGCCGATGCCGTAGAGGCAGGAGACGGACGCGACGATGACGACGTCGTCGCGCTCGAGCAGCGAGCGGGTCGCCGAGTGACGCATCCGGTCGATCGCCTCGTTCACCGAGCTTTCCTTCTCGATGTAGGTGTCCGAGCGGGGGACGTAGGCCTCGGGCTGGTAGTAATCGTAATAGCTGACGAAATATTCGACCGCGTTGTCGGGGAAGAAGCTCTTGAACTCGCCGTAGAGCTGGGCGGCGAGGATCTTGTTGGGCGCGAGGACGAGCGCCGGGCGCTGCAGCGCCTCGATCACCTTCGCCATGGTGAAGGTCTTGCCCGAGCCGGTGACTCCGAGCAGCACCTGGGTCTGCTCTCCGTCGCGCGCGGAGTCGGTGAGCTCGGCGATCGCCGCCGGCTGGTCCCCCGCGGGCTCATAGTCGGAGACGATCTTGAACCTGCGGCCGCCCTCGGCCTTTGCCGGGCGCTGCGGGCGATGGGGAACGAAAGCCTGCCCCGTATCCGGCTCTTCGAGGCCGGTCCTGATCGCGATAGCCATGGCGTGCATATGGCTATTGCGGCGCCTCCGCGCTAGCTTGCGCGGATAACAGAAAGATCGGGGGGAGATGGATATGCGCAACTTGTGGGTCGTGCCTCTGTGCCTGGCCGCCGCGGCCTGTTCGGGCGGGGAGGGGGAGAACAAGGCGGCCGCCGCCGAGACTCCGGACACGCTTCCGGCCGGCAGCTGGAAGACCGATTTCGAGGTGAAGAGCTTCCGCTCCGCCGACCAGACCACGCCCGCCCTCAAGGCGAAGCCCGGGGACAAGGAGGAGGCCCGGGGCTGCGTCGCCGCCAATGAGCGCAGCAAGCCCTCCCCCGGCCTGTTCGCCGGCGCGGGCTATCAATGCACCTATGCGAACAGCTATTTCCGCGGCGGCATGATCAACGCCTCGATGACCTGCACCCGTCCCGAGCTGAAGGGGCAGATCAACATGACGGTGACGGGCAGCTTCGACGCCGACAGCTTCGACGTCACGGTCGACGAGGCCAGCTACCTGCCCGGCCCAGGCGATTTCGTGATGAGCCGCAAGGTAAAGGGCAAGGTGACTCCGGGCGCCTGCGAGCCCGTCGCGGCGCCGGCGGGCGCGGCGCCGGCGGGCGGCAAGGCCAAAGCGGGAGGCTGATGACGCTCATCCCGTGCCAGAGGCACCTCTTCGACATCCCCGAGGAGGTCGCCTATTTCGACTGCGCCAAGATGTCGCCGCTGCTCGTCGCGGCCGGCGAGGCGGGGCGCGAGGGGCTGATGCGCAAGGCCCATCCGTGGGAGCTCAAGGCCGAGCATTGGTTCGACGAGTCCGAGCGGGTGAGGGGGCTCGCCGCACGGCTGATCGGCGCCGCCGCCGAGGACGTGGCGATCATCCCGTCGGTGAGCTACGGGCTCGCCACCGCGCTTCGAAACGCGCGCGTCGCCGCCGGCCAGACGGTGGTGACCCTGGCCGAGGACTTCCCGTCCACCATCTATGCCTGCCGCGCCCTGGCGGCGCGCGAGGAGGCGCGGCTTGTGACGGTGGCGCGGCCGGCGGAGGGCGACTGGACGGCGGCGATCCTGGAGGCGATCGACGGCGCCACCGCCCTGGTCTGCGCGCCGCACGTCCACTGGGTCTGCGGCACGAGGATCGACGTCGAGGCGCTGGCGCGGCGCTGCCGCTCGGTGGGCGCCATCCTCGTCCTCGACACGACCCAGTCGATCGGCGCCCTGCCGCTCGACCTCCAGGCGGTCGACCCCGACTATCTCGTCGCCGCTTCGTACAAGTGGATGATGGGGCCTTATTCCGTCGGCTTCCTCTACGTCGCGCCGCGCCACCAGCAGGGGGTGCCGATCGAGGAGGGCTGGGTGACCCGCAAGGGCGCCGAGGATTTTCGAAGCCTCGCCGCCTACGGGGAGGCGCTGGAGCCCAACGCCCGCCGCTTCGACATGGGCGAGCGCTCGAACTTCGCCCTTCTTCCCGTCGCGGGCGCCGCCATCGCCCAGCTACTCGACTGGGGCGTCGAGAATATCCGCGAGACGCTCGACGCGTTCAACGCCGCGCTGGAGGCGAGGCTGGCGGCGGTGGCGGTGCGCGCGGCCTCGGGCCGCGCCCCCCATTACCTGTCGGTCGGCTTCGAGGGCGGCCCGCCGGAGGGGATCGAGGCGAGGCTCGCCGCGCAAGGCGTCCATGTCAGCCTCCGCGGCGACCGAATGCGGATCACCGCCCATCTCTACAATCACGAGGGCGACGCGGAGCGGCTGATCCGCCATCTCGCCTCGGCGCTGCAGGGCGGCTAAGGCTGGGACAAACCGAAGGGGGAGACGATCGATGCGGGTTTCAAGGTTCACGGCGGCGCTCGGCCTCGTCATGCTGGCGGGCTGCGGCAAATCGGGCGACGGCGGCGCGGGCGGCAACGCCGCCGCCGCCAGGCAGAGCGGCGGCGCGCCGGCGGCGTCGGCGGGGGCGGCGGGGGCGGCCCAGATCGACCCGGGCGAATGGGAGGTGGCGTTCGAGACGACCGACGTCAGCGGCAGCGGCCTTCCGCCGGCGGCCATCGCCGCGATGCGCGGGCAGAAGGAGACCCGGCGCGAGTGCATCACCCCCGAGGAAGCGCGCAAGCCGATCAAGATGAACGGCGAGGAGAATAAGGACTGCGACTATTCCAAGTTCAGCATGGGCGGCGGCCGGATGAGCGGGACGATCACCTGCGGCAACGCCAAGACCGCACGGGTCGCCCTGACCATGAACGGCACCTTCAGCGCGCGCAGCTACGATTATGCGGCGAGCATGACGACCGAGGCACGCGGCGTGAACATGACGATGGGCATGAAGGCGACGGGCCGTCGGGTCGGCGACTGCGCGCCCGGATCGGACGAGTCGAAGTGAGCGGCCGGGCCGCCCCCGCGTCCGACCCGCTGGACGGGGAGGGGAACAAGCGCCGCGCCTCCCGCGTCGGGCGCGGGTGAGCCGGAACCCGCCGAGAAAGATCAAGGTCGTCGTCAACCGGGGCGGAGGCTCGTTCGCCGAGGGCAAGGCGGCCGAGCTCGAGACCCTGTTCGAGGCGAAGGGAATCGCCGCGGAGATATTGGCGGTGGAGCCGGGCGACCTCGACCGCCATTGCGGCGAGGCGGCCAGGGCGCACGGCGTCGACGCCCTCGTCGCCGCCGGGGGCGACGGGACGATCGGAACGGCGGCGGCGGCGGTGGCGGGCACCGAGGTCGCGCTTGGAATCCTGCCGCTCGGGACGCTCAACCATTTCGCCCGCGACGCCGGCATCCCGCTCGACCTCGGCGAGGCGGTGGCGGCCATCGCCGGCGGCCGGACGCGGCAGGTCGACGTCGCCGAGGTCAACGGGCGGGTGTTCATCAACAACAGCGCGGTCGGCCTCTATCCGCGGCTGGTCCGCGAGCGGGAGGCGCAGCAGAAGCATCTCGGCCGCTCTAAGCGCGTCGCCATGGCGAGCGCTGCGCTGAGGACCTTGTGGCGCTTCCGTCACCACCGCCTCGCCATCCGCATCGCGGGGCGGGAAGGGGCGATCGAGACGCCGCTGCTGTTCGTCGGCAACAATCGCTACGAGACCGGGCTGCTCAGCCTGGGCAAGCGCGAGAGGATCGACCGCGGCGAATTGTGCCTCTACGCGCCGCTGGCGAGAAGCGCGTGGCAGTTCGTCGCCATCTCGCTTCGCGCGCTGCTCGGGCGGCCGGACGAGCAGGCGGACTTCCTCACCGTCGACGGCATCCAGGCGGCGGAGATCGATTCGGCGCGCCCCCGACTGATGGTCGCCACCGACGGCGAGGCCCAGCCGATGGACACCCCGCTGCGCTACCGGGTGCGGGCCGGGGCCCTCAAGCTGCTGGTGCCGTGAAGGGGAAGGGTTGGGGAATGGGGACGGTAACTATTTTCCGCCGCCTGCGCGGGAATGGGGACAGTAACTATTTTCCCCTGCCGTCTGGGGAGCGGCGAGGCCGGCGCGGGAAAATAGTTACTGTCCCCATTGGGCGAGGCCGGCGCGGGAAAATAGTTACTGTTCCCATTGGGCGAGGCCGGCGCGGGAAAATAGTTACTGTCCCCTCGGCACGTCCCAGGCTTGGCCAACTTCGGTGGCGAGGAAGCGGTTCGGGGGGATGGCGCGGCGGGCCAGGGCCGAGCGGAGGCGGCGGGGCGGGTCGTCGATCGCCTCGAAGGTGAGCTGGAAGGTGCCCCAGTGGACGCCGAGCGCGCTGCTTGCGCCGAGGCGGCGGAAGACCTCGACCGCCTCGTCGGGGTCCATGTGGTTGCCGCTCATCACGTCGCGCGGCAGATAGGCGCCGATCGGCAGGATGGCGAGGCGATAGGGGCCGTGGCGCGCCGCCTCGGTCGCCCAGCTCCCGTCGCCGAAGCCGGTGTCGCCGGCGAAGAAGAGGTTGCCGCCCGGCAGCCGCACGGTGAAGCCGGACCACAAGGCGCGGTTGCGGTCGGTGCCCCAGCGCGAGCCCCAATGGTGGACCCGCTCGACGACGGCGGCGCAGGGGGAGGCGTGGAGCGTCGCCTCGCTCCCGGGCGGCGCGACCCAGTCGCAGGTCAGGGGCGCGGCGCCGCCCCAGTCGAGCGCCTTCGCGGGGATCCCCGCCCTCGCGAGGATGGTGTCGTTGCCGAGGCTGGTGACGATGGTGGGCCTGTCCCGGTCCCAGAGGCGCTTGAGGGTCGGGAGGTCCATATGGTCGTAATGGTTGTGGCTGACGAGGACGAGGTCGATCTTCGGCAGGTCCTCGAAGCGGACGCCAGGCCGGCGGACGCGGCGCGGGCCGACGAAGGAGAAAGGCGAGGCGCGGTCCGACCAGATCGGATCGGTGAGGATGTTGAGCCCGGCGGTCTGAACGAGCACGGTCGAATGGCCGATCCAGGTGACCCGCATGGCCTCGCCGCGGACCCTGCGGGGCGGGACGGCGGTGCGGACGGGCACGCGCCCGGGCCATTTCGCCCGGCCCTCGCCGCCGGCCCAGCGATTGAGGAAGCGGCCCGGGCTCGCCGCCGGAGCCGGACGCGCCCGATCCTCGGGGTTGAAGAAGCGCTTGCCGTCGAAATGGCCGGTCGGCGGCCCCCGATAATAGATCCGGTCGAGGAAGGGCGGGACGAGCGCCGGAGCGAAGCAGAGCGCGACGGCGAGGAAGAGGAGGGCGGTGCCGAGGCGCCGCAGGAGGGTGCGCATCCTCCCTTCCTGCCCTAGCGGGGGGCGAGCGTGAAGCCCGCCGGCGCGCGCTGCTCCGCCTGCTCCTCGAAATACATGTCCATCATCAGCTCGACTCGGCCCGGCGCGGCGGCGCCGCAATCGAGCGGGAAGAGATCGACCAGGCTGCCGAAGGCGCCGACGCCGCCGGGCCGCCTGTCGCCGATCCTCGGCGGCTTGCCGTCCGCGCAGCGCAGGCGTCGGACATAGGCCCGCTCCCCCTCCGGCCCGCCGACCCGGACCGGGTTTGCGAGGCTTCCGAGCGGGAAGGCGGCGGCGGCGGCGATCTCCGCCTCGAGCGCCGCGTCGGACGAGGCCTCGCCGATGCCGGAGAGCAGCTTCTCGGGCTCCGCGGTGCGCTTCCCGAGAGGATCGGCGGGGGCAGCGGCGGGCGCTGCGGCGGCGGCCAAGGCAATGAGCAGAAACGAGATTCTGAGCATCGCCGGGCTATGGTGGGACGGGGCGCCGAAGTACAGCGCTTTCGAAGCATTTCGCCTCAGGAACAACCCGCGGGGCTCGGGCGTATTCCGCGTGACCGTCGCGCGAGCCGGGCTCCGGCGGCATCCAACAGGAGGTTGTAACATGGGTATCATCATTTGGCTGATCGTCGGCGGCGTCGTCGGGTGGCTGGCGAGCATCATCATGCGCCGGGACGCGCAGCAGGGCATATTGCTCAACATCGTCGTCGGAATCGTCGGCGCCGCCATCGGCGGCTTCATCATGAACCACGGCGACATCAACGAGGGCATCACGGTGATGTCCTTCCTCGTGTCGCTGGTCGGCGCGGTGATCCTCCTCGCGATCGTCAACCTCTTCACCCGCCGCAGCATCCGCTAAGGCCCGGGCGGGCCGCCCAGGCGGCCTTCCCATCCGGAAACCGCGAGGGGACCGCCCGCCACGGCGGTCCCCTCGTCGCTTCATTCCAGCTCGAACGTGACGTTGAGGCTGACCGCCAGCGCCTGCTCGCCGGGCTCGATCAGATTGGTCGCCGAGTCGCGCGCCATCGCCTGCATCGCGACCTTGCCGTAGGGCGAGAAGACCGGCCCCGCCTCGCTCACCGCCACCACCCGGCCGACCCGCTTGCCGAGGGCGCGGGCGTAAAGCTCGGCGCGCGCGCGGGCGTTGGCGACCGCCAGGGTCCGCGCTTCGTCGAGCGCCGCCTCCGGCTTGTCGACCGCCAGGGTCGGGCCGCTGATCTGGTTGGCGCCGACGGCGACCAGCGCGTCCAATATCCTGCCGGTGTTCGCGAGGTCGCGGAACCGGACCGCGAGCTCGTTGGAGGCGCGGTAGCCGATGAGCTGCGGATTGCCGCCATGCTCGTCCTGCCGATAATCCGGGAAGAGGTTGATGGCGCTGGTCTGGATGTCGCGGTCGGCGATGCCGGCGCGCTTCAGTGCGGCGCGGACCGCGGCGATCCGCCGCGCATTCTGCTCGAGCGCGGCGGTGGCGGTGGGGGCGCTGGTCACCACGCCGGCGGAGATGCGGGCGACGTCGGGGACGCGCTGAACCTCGCCGGTGGCGACGACGTCGAGCCGCGTGCCGCGCAGCGGCGGCTCGGGCGCCTGGGCGGCGGCGGGCGCGAGCGGCGCCGCGGCGAGGAGGGCGGCGGCGAGGAGGAGAGGCTTCATGACGGGCTCCCTGAGGGGTTGCGATCGACCCTTTGTAGACCCCGCACGGGCTGGACGCTTGCTGAATGGAGACCGGCACGCCGCATCGCCGGGCTTCCAAGGGCTTGACGGGGCGGCGTTTTGCTGTGAGTTGAAGGGTGATGACGCAGTTCGCGCCTTTCTCCCGCTTCGACGTCGCGGCCCCCGCCGCGGCGGCCCAGCAGGCTTGGCTCTGGTGGCGGAACGAGATTCCGGCGGCGGCGCAGCATCGATGGTGACGCGGATCTAATCCCAGGTCCGATCTTCCAAGAAGGCCCGCCCCTCCGGCGGGCCTTTCTTTTTTCACCCTCGTCGCCAGGAACCTGCGTCATGAATTCCCACAGCAACCTCGCCCTTCTCATCCCCGCCCGGACGGCGGCCGACGACGCGGCGGACGCCGCCCTCGCCCGCCTCTACCGGGGGGAGTCGCTGGACATGGAGGCGGCGGAGGGGCTCTTCGCCGCGCTCGTCGACGGGCGGCTGGAGGAGACCGCCATCGCCGCGATGCTGATCGCGCTCCGCCTCAAGGGCGAGACGACCGACGAGCTGATCGGCGCGGCCCGCGCGCTTCGCGCCGCCGACCTCGATTTCGAACGGCCCGATTATCTGTTCGCCGACAGCTGCGGCACGGGAGGCGACGGATCGGGGACGATCAACGTCTCGACGGCGGCGGCGTTCGTCGCGGCGGCCGCCGGCCTTCCCGTGGCCAAGCACGGCAACCGCTCGGTCACCTCGCGCTGCGGCTCGGCGGACGTGCTGGAGCGGCTCGGCGCCAGGCTCGACATCTCGCCGGCCGAGTCCCGGCGGGCGCTCGACCAGACCGGCTTCTGCTTCCTGTTCGCGCCGCAATATCATCCGGGGCTGCGCCATGCCGGGCCGGTGCGCCGGGCGCTGAAGGTGCGCACCGTCATGAACGTGCTTGGTCCCTGCGTGAACCCGGCGGAGCCGCCGGTGCAGCTGCTCGGAGTCGCCGACGCGCGCCTCGTCGAGCCGGTGGCGCACACGCTGGCGGCGCTCGGCACGGAACGCGCGCTCATCGTCCACGGCGCGGGCCTCGACGAGATCGCCCTCCACGGCGAGACCGAGGCGGCCAGCGTCCGCGGCGGCGCCGTCGAGCGGATGACCCTGGCGCCGGAGGCGGCCGGGCTCGCCCGCCGGCCGCTCGCCGAATTGAAGGGCGGCAGCCCGGAGGAGAATGCGGAGCGGCTTTCCGCGCTCCTGATGGGCTACGGCCTCGCCGCCGAGACCGACGCGGTGGCGCTCAACGCCGGCGCCTTGCTGATGACGGCGGGGCTCGCCGCCGACCTGGCGGAGGGCGTCGAGCGGGCCCTGGACGCGCTGCGCTCCGGCGAGGCGCGCCGCCGCCTCGCCCTGTTCGTGGAGGCGACGCATGGCTGAAGGCGTGCTGGGCGAGATCGTCGCCCGAAAGCGCGTCGACGTGGCCGAGCGGCTGCGCGGCATCGACCTCGCCTCGCTCCGGGCGCGGGCGGAGCCGACGCGGCGCAGCCTGCGCGCCGCCCTCGCCCGCCCCGGCGCCCGCTTCGTCATGGAGGTGAAGCGCGTCTCCCCCTCCCAGGGGGCGCTGCGCGGAAGCGTCGACCCGGCGGCGATGGCGCGGGCCTATCGCGGCGCGGCCGACGCGATCAGCGTTCTGACCGACGGCCCCTATTTCGGCGGCTCCTTCGCCGACCTCGAGGCGGTGCGGCGCGAATATGACGGCCCCATCCTCGCCAAGGACTTCGTCGTCGATCCCCGCCAGGTCGCCGAGGCGCGGCTTCATGGCGCCGATGCGGTGCTCGTCATCCTCGCGGTGCTGGGCGACGCCGAGGCGGTCGAGGCGATCGAGGAGGCGCGTCGGCTCGGCATGGACGCGCTGGTCGAGGCGCATGACGAGGCGGAGGTGCGCCGCGCGGTGGCCCTCGGCGCGCCGATGATCGGAATCAACAACCGCGATCTCAAGACGCTGAAGGTCGACCTCGCAGCGACCGAGCGGCTCGCCCGGCTGGTCCCGGCGGGGACCCTGGTGGTCTCCGAATCGGGGATCGCCGACCGCGCCGACGTGGCGCGGCTCGCGCCTCATGCCGACGCCTTCCTCGTCGGCTCGTCGCTGATGCGCGCTCCGGACCCAGGGCTGGCGGCCCGCGCGCTCGCCTTCGGCCGGGTCAAGGTCTGCGGCCTCACCGACGCGGGCGACGCGGCGATCGCCGCGGCGCAGGGCGCCTCCTTCGCCGGCATGGTGATGGTGCCGGATACGCCCCGCGCGGTGACCGTGGACGAGGCTTCGCCGATCGCCGCGGCGGCCTCGATCCCGCTGGTCGGCGTCTTCCGCGACGAGAGACCGGACCGGGTCGCCGCCGCCGCCCGGCGGCTCGACCTCGCCGCGGTCCAGCTCCACGGCGAGGAGGACGGCCTCTACATAAGCGGCCTGAGGGCGCTGCTGCCGGAGGGAACGGAGATCTGGGCGGCGGGCGCCGTCGATCGCGACCTCCCGGAGCCGCGGCCGGGCGCCGACCGCATGCTCTACGACACGAAGGCGAACGGCCGCTCCGGCGGCACCGGCGTCGCGTTCGACTGGACGCGCCTTGAAGGCCGGCCGGACCTGGGAACGGCGGTGCTCGCCGGCGGCCTCTCTCCCGCCAATGCGGCGGCGGCGGCGCGGGTCGGCGCCTATGCGCTGGACGTCGGCTCCGGCGTGGAGAGCGCGCCCGGGCGCAAGGACCCCGGCAAGCTCCAGGCCTTTTTCGAGGCCCTGCGCCTGCCGGCGCGGGGGGAGGCGCTGCCATGCTGATGTCGGGCCGGTTCGGCGCCTATGGCGGCGCCTATGTGCCGGAGATATTGATGCCGGCGCTGGAGCAGCTCGAGGCGGCCTTCCTCGCGGCGATGGAGGATGCGGCCTTCCAGGCCGAGCTCGCCGAGCTGCTCGCCAATTATGCCGGGCGGCCGACTCCGCTCACCCGCTGCCGCAACCTCGGCTCGGAACGGGTCCGGCTCTACCTGAAGCGCGAGGACCTGCTCCACGGCGGCGCTCACAAGACCAACCAGGTGCTGGGCCAGGCGCTGCTCGCGAGAAAGATGGGCAAGACGCGGCTGATCGCCGAGACGGGCGCCGGCCAGCACGGGGTCGCGACGGCTCTGGCGGGCGCGCTGTTCGGGCTGAAGACGCGAATCTACATGGGCGCGCACGACGTCGAGCGGCAGCAGCTGAACGTCTTCCGGATGGAGCTGATGGGCGCCGAGGTGGTGCCCGTCGAGAGCGGCAGCCGGACCCTCAAGGATGCGATCAACGAGGCGCTGAGGGACTGGGCGGCGAGCTTCGCCGACACCCACTATCTGCTCGGCACCGTCGCCGGGCCGCATCCTTTCCCGCTGATGGTCCGCGAGTTCCAGCGGGTGATCGGCAAGGAAGCGCGGGCGCAGGTGCTGGAGGAGGAAGGGCGCCTGCCCGACGCGGTGATCGCCTGCGTCGGCGGAGGGTCCAATGCGATGGGCGCCTTCGCCGACTTCGTCGGCGACGAGGGCGTGCGGCTGATCGGGGTCGAGGCGGCGGGGCGGGGTCTGGACGGGGCGGAGCACGGCGCCACCCTGCTGCGCGGCCGGCCCGGGATCCTCCACGGCTCGGAGACCTACGTGCTCCAGGACGCGGACGGGCAGATCGCCGAAAGCTGGTCGGTCTCGGCGGGGCTCGACTATCCGGCCGTCGGGCCCGAGCACGCTTATCTCAAGGACAGCGGCCGGGCCGAATATGTCGGCGCGACCGACCGGGAGGCGCTCGACGCCTTCGCCCTGCTCGCCCGGCGCGAGGGAATCATCTGCGCCTTCGAATCGGCCCACGCTTTGGCCCACGCCCTCAAGATGGCGGAGGCGGCGACGGAGGAGACGGTGCTCGTGGCCAACCTCTCGGGACGCGGCGACAAGGACATGGGCCAGGCGCAGCGCCTGCTTGGGCCGAGCGCATGAGCCGCTACGCGGCGATGTTCGCCCGGCTCGCGGACCGCGGGGAGGCGGCGTTCGGCGGCTTCGCCATGCTCGGCGATCCGGACCTGGAGGCCGGCGACGCCCTGCTCGACGCCCTGGTCGCCGGCGGAGCCGACATGATCGAGGTCGGCATACCCTTCTCCGATCCGGTGGCGGACGGGCCGGCGATCCAGGCGGCGGCGGTGCGGGCGCTTGCGGCGGGGGCGACTCCGGCGGGCTGCTTCGGCCTGCTTGCGGCGTTCCGCGCCCGGCATCCGGACATACCGGTCGGGATCCTCACCTACGCCAACCTCGTCGTCGCGCGCGGCCGGCAGGCCTTTTACGACTCCGCCGCCGCGGCCGGGGTGGACAGCGTCCTCGTCGCCGACGTGCCTTGCGCCGAGGCGGCGCCGTTCCTCGCGGCGGCCGCGTCGGCGTCGGTCGACCCGGTGCTGATCGCCGCGCCGAACACGCCCGGGCCGACGCTCGCCGCGATCGCCGCGGCGGGGCGCGGCTATACCTATTGCGTCGCCCGCGCCGGAGTGACCGGCGCCGACGCGGAGGTCCGCTTCGACGCGGCGCTGATCGCCAGGCTGCGCGCCCTCGACGCGCCGCCGCCGGTGCTCGGCTTCGGCATCTCCCGCCCCGAGCACGTCCGCCAGGCGATCGAGGCCGGCGCCGCGGGAGTCATCTCCGGCTCGGCGATCGTCTCGCTGGCCGCCGAGCGGGGGCCGGAGGCGGTGCGGGGGTTCGTCGCGGCGATGAAGGCGGCGACGAGGCTCTAGCGGCGTCCGGCGATCAGCCGCCACACGCCGAGGATGATCATCGCGCCGATGATGGCGGCGATCCAGTCGGCGCCGCGGCTCGGCGGGTAGATGTTGAGCGCGTGGCCGAGATAGCCGGCGAGCACCGCGCCGCCGATGCCGAGGAGGATGGTGACGATGCACCCGCCCGGGTCGCGACCCGGCATGAGGGCCTTGGCGACGGCGCCCGCGACGGCGCCGATGATGATCCACATGATCCAGCCATGATCCGCCAGCAGGTTCATTTGGCCCTCCTTGCTCATTTTAAGGCCGGCACAGCATGCGCCGCCACTTACGCGGTGGCAATCGCCCAACATTCCCTGTACAGCGGGGTTCCGTCGCGCTGGGGGCGCGGGCGGGAAATGGGGCTTGAGGCAGGTGACCTATTCGGCTAATACAGCAGCCGAAGCGGCCGGGCCGCCTTGTCGGTGTGGGGAAGATGGAAGCTATGAATTTCGAGTCGCCGAAATGGCGCCGCAGCGCTCTCGACGTTGAGGTGGCGGACGACGGCGCGGCGCGCCGGCGCCGGCGCAACATCATCCTCGCCGTCGTCGCGGTGCTCGCCGTCGCTGTCGCCGCCTTCCTCATGATGGGCCGCGGCTCCGACAAGACGGCGGTGACCGTGAACGCCAAGGGCGGCGCCGCCGAGGCCGCGCCCGCCGTGACGGTCGTCGTCCCCGGGCGGCAGCAGATCGCCCGCACCATCTCCGCCACCGGCCAGCTCGCCGCGCGCCACGACATGCCGGTCGGCGTGCCGGGCGAAGGCGGCCAGATCGTCCAGGTCCTCGTCGAGGCCGGACAATGGGTCGGCGCGGGCCAGACTCTGGCGGTGATCGACCGCTCGCTCCAGACCCAGGAGGCGGCGCAGCTCGCCGCCCAGATCCAGGTGGCGCAGGCCGACGCCCGGCTCGCCCAGCAGGAGCTGGACCGGGCGCAGAAGCTGGTCGGCCGCGGCTTCGTCTCCAAGGCGGACGTCGAGCGGCGCATCGCCACCCGCGACGCCGCCAATGCCCGAGTCCGCGTCGCCCAGGCCAATCTCGGCCAGAGCCGCGCCCGAATCGGCCGCCTCAGCATCCGCGCGCCCGCCGCGGGCCTCGTCCTCACCCGCAGCGTCGAGCCGGGCCAGGTGGTCGGGGCGGGCTCTTCCGCCCTGTTCCACATCGCCCGCGGCGGCGAGATGGAGATGATGGCCCGGCTGCCCGAGAGCGATCTCGCCCGGATCACCCCGGGGGTCCAGGCGATGATCACGCCGGTCGGCTCCGACCGCGCCTATCCGGGCGCGGTGTGGCAGGTCGCGCCGATCATCGATCCGCAGAGCCGGCAGGGCGTCGCCCGGGTCGCCGTCGCCTACAATCGAGACCTGCGTCCGGGCGGCTTCGCCACGGCCGAGATCAAGGCGGGCGCGGTCGACGCGCCGCTGCTGCCCGAATCGGCGGTGCTGAACGACGGCGGCGGCAGCTACGCCTTCATCGTCGACGGCCAGAACGTCGTCCGCCGCCGCGCCGTCAAGGTCGCCGCGGTCACCGACGACGGAGTCGTCGTCGGCGAGGGCCTCACCGGCAACGAGCGGGTCGTCCTCTCGGCCGGTCCGTTCCTCACCGAGGGCGAGAAGATCAGGCCGCAACGCGCCGCGGCCGCCGCCGCGACCCGCTGACCCCATCCTCCCGACGGAGTTGATCCGACATGCGTAACATCTCCAGCTGGGCGATCCGCAACCCGGTGTTTCCGCTGGTGCTGTTCGCGGCGCTGAGCCTGCTCGGCATCGTCAGCTTCCTGCGCATGGACGTCAACCAGATGCCGGACATCAGCTTCCCGGCGGCGCAGGTGACGGTGGTCCAGCCCGGCGCCGCGCCCTCGGAGCTCGAGACGCAGGTCACCCAGCGGGTCGAGGCGGCGATACGCGGCATCAACGGGGTCGACGAGATCGAATCGACCGCGCGCGAGGGGTCGAGCTCGACCTTCGTCCGCTTCGACATCGGCACGCCGGTCGACCGGGCGGTCAACGACGTCCGCGACGCCATCGCCAACATCCGCTCCGACCTTCCCGACGGCATCCTCGAGCCGCAGGTGGAGCGGGTCGACGCCGAGGGCGGGCCGATCGCCTACATGGCGGTCGAATCGACCGCCATGGGGCTCGAGGAGCTGAGCTGGTACATCGACAACACCATCTCCAAGCGCCTGCTCGCCATCCCCGGAATGGCGAACGTGTCGCGCGGCGGCGGAGTCAGCCGCGAGATCCGGATCATCCTCGACCCGGTGAAGATGCAGGCCCAGGGCATCACCGCCGCCCAGGTCAACGCGCAGCTTCGGCAGATGAACCTCAACACCGCCGGCGGCCGAGCCGAGATCGCGGGCTCCGAGCAGTCGGTGCGCGTGCTCGGCAACGCCGCCAACGCCTACGACCTGGGCGAGAAGAACATCTCGGTGGGCAACGGGCGGACGATCAAGCTCTCCTCGATCGCGACCGTTCGAGACCTCTATGCCGAGCAGCGCAACCTGGCGCTGATGAACGGGCGGCAGGTGCTGAGCTTCTCGATCGAGAAGGCCAAGGGCTCCTCCGACGTCACCGTCTACGACGCGGCCGCCAAGGAGCTGGACAAGCTGGAGAAGGAGAGCGGCGGCAAGTTCAAGTTCCGGCTGCTCTTCACCAGCGTCGACTATACGCGCGGCCAATATGTCTCCGCCATGGAGGCGCTGCTCGAAGGCGCGGCGCTCGCCGTCCTGGTCGTCTTCCTCTTCCTCCGCGACTTCAGGGCGACGGTGATCTCGGCGGTGGCGATCCCGCTTTCGGCGATCCCGACCTTCTGGTTCATGGACCTGATGGGCTTCACCCTGAACGGGGTGACACTGCTCGCCCTCAGCCTGGTCGCGGGCGTGCTCGTCGACGACGCGATCGTCGAGATCGAGAACATCGTCAGGCACATGCGCATGGGCAAGAGCGCCTATCAGGCGGCGATCGACGCGGCCGACGAGATCGGCCTCGCGGTGGTCGCGACGACCTTCTCGATCGTCGCCGTGTTCCTTCCGGTGGGAATGATGGGCGGCCTCATCGGCCAGTATTTCAAGAGCTTCGGCCTCACCATCGTCGTCGCGGTGCTGACCAGCCTCGCCGTCGCCCGATTGGTCACCCCGCTGATGGCGGCCTATTTCCTCAGCGCCAAGGGCATCGCCTCCCACGGCGAGGGCTGGCTGATGGACCGCTACATGGGCCTGCTCTGGTGGTCGCTCAAGCACCGCTGGAAGACGATGCTGATCGGCGTCGCCGCCTTCGTGGCGACGATCTTCGCCTTCGGCACCCTGCCCTTCACCTTCCAGCCCAACGTCAACAGCGACTACAGCTCGGTGGCGGTGGAGATGGCGCCGGGCGCGACGCTCCAGCAGACCCAGGCGGTGGCCAGCCAGGCCGCCAACATCATCCGCCGCGAGCCCGACGTGCTGAAGGCCTTCGCGTCGATCCGAGTCGGCGGCGCCAACATCTACATCACCCTGAACAAGGACCGGGAGCGCACCAGCACCGAGTTCGAGCGGGCGGTGGCGCCCAAGCTCAGGAACATCGCCGACGCGCGGGTCTATTTCCGCTCGCAGCAGGGCTTCGGCAATCGCGACATCTCGGTCATGCTGTCCGGGGACGATCCGGTGAAGCTCGACCAGGCCGCCAACGCGCTCGTCGCGGACATGAAGAAGATGCCCGAGGTGAAGGCGCCGCGGATCGAAGGCGACCTGCGCCGGCCCGAGATCACCATCAAGCCGCGCTTCGACCTCGCCTCCGACATGGGCGTGACCACCGCCGCGCTCAGCCAGACGATCAGGATCGCGACCCTGGGCGACATCGACCAGAACAGCGCGAAATTCTCGCTGTCGGACCGGCAGATCCCGATCCGGGTGGCGCTCGACGAGGGCTCGCGGCAGAATCTCTCGACCATCGAGAACCTGCCGGTGCCGACGGCGAACGGCGGTTCGGTGCCGCTCAAGGTCGTCGCCGACATCGGCTTCGGCGCCGGCCCGACGCAGATCCAGCGGTTCAACCAGCAGCGGCGGATCGTCGTCGGCGCCGACCTCGCCCCGGGCGTCGTCGAGGCGATGAGCAAGATCAAGCTGCTGCCTTCCTACAACAACCTTCCGGCCGGGGTGGAGCATGCCCGCCAGGGCCAGCAGAAGGCGGAGCAGGAGCTCGTCACCAACTTCCTCATCGCGGTGGTCGCGGGCATCTTCCTCGTCTTCGCGGTGCTGGTGCTGCTCTACAAGCGCATCGTGCCGCCGTTCGTGAACATGGGCTCGCTGCTGCTCGCGCCGCTGGGGGGCGCCATCGCCCTGCACCTGACCGGCAACGCCATGTCGATGCCGGTCATGATCGGCATCCTGATGCTGCTCGGCATCGTCGCCAAGAACTCCATCCTTCTGATCGACTTCGCGATCGAGGAGATGGCGAAGGGCGTGGAGAAGAACGAGGCGATCGCCGATGCCGGCCACAAGCGGGCCCAGCCGATCGTCATGACCACGGTGGCGATGGTCGCGGGCATGCTGCCCACCGCCATCTCGCTGTCGGGCGACGGAAGCTGGCGGGCGCCGATGGGAATCGTCGTGATCGGCGGCCTCATCCTCTCGACCGTGCTCACGCTCGTCATCGTCCCGGCCGGGTTCAGCCTCGCCGACAGCTTCGAGGGATGGCTGGCGCCCAAGTTCGGCAGGATCCTCACCTATCGTCCGGGCGACAAGGCGCCGTTGCCGCAGCCCGCGGAGTGAGGCGCGGAGGCCCCAGGCGGGGACCGGCCGCTCACGAACGGAAAATCGCGGCCCGGCGCCCGCCGGGCCGCGATCCCCGCAATCCCCCTTCGATCAGTCCTTCGGCGCGCCGTCGACCCGATATCCCTGGATCTCCGGATTGGCCCGCGGGGCGGTGCGCGGGCAGAAGAGCTTCTGGGCAAGCCAGCATTCGAAATTGCCGCACTCGACCGAGCAGAAATCCTCGCCGCGCGGCCCCTTGGGTGCGGACGGGGCCGCCATTGCCGACGACGCGGCGAACAGTCCCACAACGACAGCCGACATGAGCTTGATCCGGTTCATGGCCTTCTCCCTGCGGGGCGTGCTTACCCCGCAGCAAGTTGCGACTGAGAAGGGGGGGAGTCAATTGTCTCGACGCAGGAAAAAGCCGGCGGAGAGCGAAGTATTACTTGAAAATTCATGGCGGCTTAAACGTCTTTCATTTGGACATAAGCACGCTATACACGGCGGAAAGCAAACTCCGCCACGTTGTTACTATATTGCAAATCAAAGGCTGCCGGGAAGTAGCTTCCGGCAAAAGAAAGGGAGGGAGGCGGGTAGCGCCTCCCTCCCACTTCGCCCCTCAGGCGCCATTGCAATAGCCGAACGTGTGAGCGAACCAGGAGTAAAAAGAGGTGTTCGGGTCGATGTCGCAAATGCTGCCGGCGGCACGCGCCGGAGTTGCCGCAGCCAAAGACGCCAGAACGACCATGGATACGACAGTGAGCCCCCTCTTCATCTTCATATCGTTCTCCCAAATGGGCCGTCGTGGCCCGATGGGGAGGATGCGAAGATTCCAAACGCGAGTCAATGGGATGAAAAAGCCGAGGAAACGGGGACTTTTGGGCCGCGTTTGAGACACGGGACCAAGAGGCGGTCCGCTTTTTCTCCTCTCGTCTTGCGCAGCGACCTTGCCGATAGTGTGCGCTGCGTCGCCCGTCCGCGCCGAGCGACTCGGCGGCACGAGGCGCGTGAACCATCCCGCCGCTGGACGATTGGAGGCGCATGAACCCGGCCAAGAGCTCCGCCGCCCCGCGCGACGCCGCGCCGCAGAGCGGTGCGCGCCGGATGCAGGCGATCGCCACCTCGATGCTGGTGGCGATGGCGGTCCTCTTCGTCGTCGCCAACCTCTATGACGAAGCCTATCCGTGGCTCGGCTTCGTCAAGGCCTTCGCCGAGGCCGCGATGGTGGGCGGCCTCGCCGACTGGTTCGCCGTCACCGCCCTCTTCCGCCACCCGCTCGGCCTCCCGATCCCGCACACCGCCATCATCCCGCGCAACAAGGACCGGATCGGCGAGACGCTCGCGGCGTTCCTGCGCGACAATTTCCTCACCCCCTCGGTCGTCGCCCGGCGGATGCGAAGCGTCGACGTCGCAGGAGCGATCGGCCGCTTCCTCGCCAACCCGCCGCCGGAGGGCCGGATGCGCGAGGGCGCCTCGCGCCTGCTCGCCAGCCTGCTCGAGTCGCTCGACCAGGAGCGGCTCGGCGGGATGGTGAAGAGCGCCGTCGCCTCGCGCCTCCAGACGCTGCAGGTGGCGCCGCTCGCCGGCCGAAGCCTAGAGACGGCGATCACCGACGACCGGCACGTGCCCATCCTCGATTCGATCGTCACCTGGGTCGGCCGCACCCTCGACGCCAACGAGGACCTGATCCGCGACATGGTCCACCAGCGCGCCGGCTGGATCATGCGGCTGGCGGGCCTCGACGAGAAGCTCGCCGAGGCGATCATCGACGGGCTGAGGAAGCTCACCATCGACATGGCGGTGGATCCGCGCCACCCGCTCCGCTCCAAGGCGGAGGAGGCGCTGGCGGCGCTCGCCTGGGACCTGCAATACGACCCCGTCATGCAGGCGCGGGTCGACGGCTGGAAGAACGAGGTGATCGCCAACAAGGCGGTGACCGACTGGGTCGGGGGCCTGTGGGAGAATAGCCGCGCCGCCCTGCTCCGCGCCGCGCGGGACCCCGAGGCGGCGATGGCAGGCCGCTTCGGCGAGGCGCTGCGCCAGCTCGGCGACACGCTCCAGCAGGATGCGAGGCTCAAGCGCGCGATCAACCAGTTCGCCCGCCGAGCGGTGGTCGGCGCGGTCAGGACCTACGGCAGCGGCATCGTCAAGCTCGTCTCCGAGACGGTGCGCGGCTGGGACGCGCGGACGATCACCGGCCGGCTGGAGAATGCCGTCGGCCGGGACCTCCAGTATATCCGGGTCAACGGAACGCTGGTCGGCGGCCTGGTGGGGCTTGCGATCCACGCGGTCGAAGTACTGACCTGAGCGCGGGCGCGGTGAGGGGCAGGCGCACGCGCTCGCCGTCGGCGCCCCGGTCGAACAGCCTCCGCCGTTCGGGCTGAGCCTGTCGAAGCCCCTTCCTTCTCCTTTGCGCAAGGGAAGGGAAAGCCCTTCGACAGGCTCAGGGCGAACGGTTCGGGCGATCCGATCCAATCCCTCATCGCCCTGGGCGTCGTGGCGTCGGCTGAACCCCGACAGCCTATTCAGCGGGGTCTTCGGCGAGCGTGAAGGGCCGCGAGCGGACCAACTCGAAACCCCTGCCGTCAGGGCAGGCAAGGGAAACGTCGGAGCGTTTCCTGTGCACCCACGCCTTCTCTCGGCGGAAGGACCCCCTGTCCTCGCGAAAGGCGTCGTTGGAGGCATAACGATGGGCGACGATCGCGATGCAATTCCGCTTAGCGCCCGAGCGGACGGTCCCCGGTCCAAGGACGAGCGACGCTATCGCGACGGGGTCAGGCTCTCCGCGGGGCGTGGCTCGAAGGGCGTTCCGGGTCACCGCCATGACGTAGATCTCGTTCCGGATCGTCGGATCGACGGTGTAGTAGGTGACGTCGAGGTGATCAAAGCTGGGATAGGCGCGGAGCGTGTAGCTCTCCGGACCCTCGCCGAAGCAAGTCGCTCCGGTCGTGCTGCCGCGCAGCAATGCGTCGAAGGCCTGGCGGTGGCAGGGGGACAGCGCCCGCACAGATACGACAGCTTCCAGGTCCCGGAGGCGGCTAAAGCCGTCGAGGGCTTTCAGCAGACGCGGTCCCCACCTGGCCTCCGCCCTAGACTGAAGCGCCGCCTCCCTGGCATCCCTCGCCGCGCGCCGCATCGATGCGCTTTGTCCGCCGCCCCCCAGTAAGAGGATCGCGAGCGAGGCGGCGGCGAGCGCAAAGGCGATCACATCCCCGCCGCCCGACGCGGCGGCGCCTTGATGAGAGATGGGCGGACCCGGCGAGGATGACGGGCCGTAGGTCCGGTCGCGCATGGCGGCCAGCTCCCGCTCGCGCACGCGGTCCATGATCCCCTCGTTGAACTTCGTCCAATTCCCGTCCGATGGCCTGGCGAGGCCGTCATAACCTTCTTGGCGCGCCGTCATCGAGCTGCTCCCTCGAGTGCCTATACTAGCACATTTCGGGATAAGCTCCGAGCGGCCGGGTCAGTCCCCGCCGGCGCGCTCTATGTCGGCGCCGACCGCCTGGAGCTTCTCCTCGAGCCGCTCGTAGCCGCGGTCCAGGTGGTAGACGCGGTGGACCTCGGTCTCCCCCTCGGCGGCGAGCCCGGCGAGGACGAGGCTCATCGAGGCCCTGAGGTCGGTGGCCATGACCGGGGCGCCGACCAGCCGGTCGACCCCCCGCACCACCGCCGAGCGGCCGCGCACCTCGATGTCGGCGCCCATTCGGTTGAGTTCGGGGACGTGCATGTAGCGATTCTCGAAGATCGTCTCGGTGAGCAGGCTGGTGCCGTCGGCGCGGGTCAGCATGGCCATGAACTGCGCCTGCATGTCGGTCGGGAAGGCGGGGTAGGGGGCGGTGGAGAGGGAAAGCGGCTTCAGCGCGCCGTCGGCCGAGACCCGGACGCCGTCCGGCGTGTCCTCGACGAGGAGGCCGGCGTCCTCCAGGCCGGAGAGGATGGAGGGCATGGTCTCCTTGCGCGCCCCGACCAGCTCCAGCGAGCCGCCGGTGATCCCCGCCGCGCAGGCGTAGCTGCCCGCCTCGATCCGGTCCGGCATCACCGCATAGGTGGCGCCGTGGAGGCGCTCGACGCCCTCGACGGTGAGCGTGTCGGTGCGCAGCCCCTCGATCCGCGCACCCATCGCGATCAGGCATTTGGCGAGGTCGGTGATCTCGGGCTCGCGGGCCGCATTCTCGATTACCGTCGTGCCGCGGGCGAGGGTGGCGGCCATCAGCGCGTTCTCGGTGGCGCCGACCGAGACGAAGGGGAAGCGGATGGTGCCGCCCTGCAGCCGCCCCTTCGGCGCGACCGCCTTGACGTAGCCGGCGGCGATCTCGAGCTCCGCCCCGAGCGCTTCCAGCGCCTTCAGGTGGAGGTCGACAGGGCGCATGCCGATCGCGCAGCCGCCGGGCAGCGACACGGTCGCCTGGCCGGCGCGGGCGACGAGCGGGCCGAGGACGAGGATCGAGGCGCGCATCTTGCGGACGATGTCGTAGGGGGCGACGGTGGAGGTGAGCTTGGACGCCCTCAGCGTCATCACCCGGCCGAACTCGTCGGGGCGCGCGCCCTCGACCGTCGTCGACACGCCGAGCTGGTTGAGGAGGTGGCCGAAGCTGTCGACATCGGCGAGGCGGGGGAGGTTGCGAAGCGTCAGCGGCTCGTCGGTGAGCAGGGCGCAGGGCAGGAGCGTGAGCGCCGCATTCTTGGCGCCGGAAATGGGGATTCGACCCCAGAGCGGCTTGCCGCCGCGGATGACGATACGGTCCATGGAGGGGTCTTAGGGGATTCGGGTGGGGAGGCAAGCGGCCCGTCGGGGTCGGCGATGGGAGACGCGTACGGAGGGACTGGGGACAGTAACTAATTTCCCCCAGCCGCTTATGCGCCCCGCGGCCTCGGGGGGAAATTAGTTACTGTCCCCAGTCCCGGCGTCTCCGAATGGGGACAGTAACTAATTTCCCCAACCGCCCATTCGCTCCGCGGCCTCGGGTGGGAAATTAGTTACTGTCCCCAGTCAGTCCCCTGTCCCCGACCGCCTACGCTTTCTCCAGGGTGCATTGGAGGGGGTGCTGGTTCTGGCGCGCATAGTCGATGACCTGGGCGACCTTGGTCTCGGCGACCTCGTAGCTGAAGATGCCGCAGACGCCGACGCCGCGCTGGTGGACGTGGAGCATGACCCGGGTCGCGTCCTCGATGTTCATCTTGAAGATGCTCTGGAGGACTTCGACGACGAACTCCATCGGCGTGTAGTCGTCGTTCAGCATCAGCACCTTGTAGGGCGAGGGCGTCTTGGTGCGGGTGCGCGTGCGGGTGGCGACGCCGAGGCCGGTCCCCTCGTCGTCCCCGCGCCGCTCCCCGGCGGCGAAGATCAGATAGTCGTCGCGTCCCATCGCTGGGCTCCAATATGGCAAGCCCGCGGCGGCGGGCAAGAGATTCGGAAGGGCCGAACCGGGCGGAATGGGGGGGATGGGGCCAGTTGCCGGCCCGCCCGGGCCATCGCGAGGCCGCGCGGGCCGGCGGGGCCGGTAACCGTCCCCTGCGCGGGTGGATGGGGACGGCTAAAGAAAAGGGCGGCCGCTCCGCGTGGAGAGACCGCCCCGTTCCCTAAGGTGCCGGCGCTCAGATCGCGACGGCGGCCTTCACCTTGTCGGCGGCGACCGAGTAGCGGCTGGTCAGCGGCTCGGCGACGTCGCCGGCGAGCTTGATCATCGTCTCGGACAGGCGGCTGGTCTCGGCGACCATGCCGTCGAACTGGGTGCGGGCGAAGTCGCTCTGAAGGCGGAAGAAGTCGGTGGCCGACTTCACTTCCGCGAAGCCCTTGAGGGCCGCCGAGGCGTCCTCGAAGCTCTTGCGGCTATATTCGGCGACTTCCTGGCCGATCGTCTCGAGGCCCTTGGCGGCGACCTTGGTGGAGGCGACGACGGCTTCGATATTGCCCTTGGAGAGCTCGGTCAGCTGCTCGGCGAGGCGGGTGTTGCGCTCGATCTGGGTGCGGGCGCGCTCGTTGACGTCGCCGAAGGCGGCCTGGACGCGGTCGGCGATCTTGTTGGCTTCGTTCTTCATCTTGCGGGTTCCCTCATTCACGTTGCTGTTGATCTTGTTGACGCTGCGCGTGACGGCGGCCTTCTGCGGGGCGGCCTTCTGGGCGGCGGTCCGGCGGACGGCGGCCTTGCGCGGCGCCTGGGCCCCGCGCGGCTTGCGAGCGGCCTTGGCGGCGGCCGGAGCGGCCTGGGCGGCGGCCTTGGCCGGAGCCTCGGCGGCCTTGGCGACGGCCGGAGCGGCAGCCGCGGCGGCCTTCGGAGCGTCCGCCTTCGGGGCGGTCGCGGTGTCGGTGTTGTTGTTGTCGGCCATGTCTACTACCCCTTGGGTTCTATGCTGCAATGCAACATAAGGCAGGGGCGCGGGGGTTTCAAGGTAAAAATGTTGCGGTGCAGCAGAGTTGCTTCCCGGGACCGGAAGGACGCCCCCCTAAGCGGTGGGGGAGGGGGTGCTCGGAGTTCGTGCCGGCCCCTCCACCAGGCTTCGCCTGGTCCCCCTCCCCGTTCCGGGGATGATCTTAGCGGGCCCTTACATATTCGCCGGGGGCATCGCAGAGGGCCTTCAATTTGCCCTGGCCGGGGATGCGGGGGCCTTTGGCCGCCACCTTCTTCGGCGACAGCGCACCGATCCAGGCGGCCCAGTCGGGCCACCAGCTGCCCTTGTGCTCGGTCGCGCCGGCGATGAACGCCTCCAGGGTCGGCACCTTCTCCTCGTTGGTCCAATATTGGTATTTCCGGGCCTCGGGCGGGTTGACGACGCCGGCGATATGGCCGGAGCCGGCGAGGACGAAGCGCAGCGGGCCCTGAAAATAATGGGTGATCTTCCAGACGCTGTGGGCGGGGGCGATATGGTCCTCGCGGCCGGCCTGCACGTAGGTCGGGGTCGTCACGCGGTGGATGTCGATCGGCGTGCCGTCGACGACGATCTCGCCCGAGCGCACCAGCTTGTTGTCGCGGTAGAAGTCGCGAAGATAATTCTGGTGCCACACCGCCGGCAGGTTGGTGGTGTCGCCGTTCCAGTGCAGAAGGTCGAACGGCGGGTAGTCCTCGCCCATCAGATAGTTGCTGGTGACGTAGTTCCAGATGAGGTCGCGGCCGCGCAGCAGGTTGAAGGTGGCGGCCATGTAGCGCCCGTCGAGATAGCCCTTCTGCCCCGCAACCTGGTCGATGAGCTGCAGCGTCTCGTCGGCGACGAACAGGTTGAGGTCGCCGGCCTCGGAGAAATCGACCTGGGCGGTGAAGAAGGTGGCGCTCGCCACCTTGTCCGCCTCGCCCCGCGCCTCGAGCAAGGCGAGGGTCGCGGCGAGGGTGGTGCCGGCCACGCAATAGCCGATGGCGTGGACGGCCGGCGCGCCGGTCAGCGCGCGGATCGTGTCGATCGCGTCGACCTGGCCGCGCAGCACGTAATCGTCGAGCGTGGTGTTCGCCATCGTCTGGTCGGCCGACTTCCAGCTCACCATGAAGACGGTGAGGCCCTGGCTCACCGCCCACTGGATGAAGCTCTTCTTCGGGTTGAGGTCGAGGATGTAGAAGCGGTTGATCCAGGGCGGGAAGATGACGAGCGGCGTCTCGTAGACCTCGTCCGTCGTCGGGCCGTATTGGATGAGCTCGTAGAGCGGGGTGCGCTTCACCACCTTGCCCGGCGTGACGGCGATGTTGCGGCCGACCTCGAAGGCGCGCGGATCGGTGTGGGTGAGCTGGCCCTTGGAAAGGTCGTCGAGCATGTGCTCGAGCCCCTTGAGGAGGCTCTCGCCCTTCGTCTCCATCGCCCGCTCGAGCACCTGCGGGTTGGTGAGGGCGAAGTTGGACGGGCTCATCGCGTCGACGAAGCTTCTCGTCATGAACCGCAGCTTCTCGCGCTGCCTCTCGTCCAGGCCCTCGATGGCGTCGACGCCGCCGAGCAGCCGCTCGGAGACGAGGAGATAGGATTGGCGGATCATGTCGAAGAGAGGATTGTCCTTCCACGCCTTGGCGGCGAAGCGCCTGTCGCGATCGGCCTTCTCCTCGAGCGCGGTGCGCGGCGCCTCCATCCCGAGCGCGCGCTGCCAGACGGAAAGGCCCTCGGTCCAGAGGTCGACCTGCTGCCGGGCGACCTTGGCCGGGTCGGCGAACAGGTTCATCCAGGGGAGCTGGCGCCATGCGTCGGGATCGGGCGCGGGCGCCTCGCCCATCGCCTTGGCGACATGCTCGAGCATCATCTGCTGCGCCCGGCCCATCACCCAGGTCCAGTGCTGCATCTCCTCGAGCGTCGGCAGCGCGGGCGCCGCGGCGCCGCCCGCCCCGGCGGGCGCGTCGCTATCCTTGGTGGCCATGGGCTTTCTCCTGTCGCACGCAATCTAGGGAATGCGCAGGGCGGGGGAAAGGTTCGCGGCGCGCGCGGGCGGCGGGCCCGGCCTCTTCAGTGCCAGGCCTTTTGCTGTTAACCCTGCTACGGGGAGGCGTAGATGGATGCGCACGCCATAAAGGAATGGTCCAACGCCCTCGCGCCTTACGTCGCCTTCTTCACCGCTTTCTGGGCGATTCTCACCTATCGGCGAGCGAAGAAGGTGGAGGTCGCGCGGCTGCAGAAGCAGATATTCGACGACGTTTATCTGAGCGGCAGGTTCGGGCGCATCCGGCACGCCCTGGACCTGGATTTCCAGGCAAAGATAGTTCCGATCCTGGTCAGGATAAAGGAAGGGAGGGAGGGCGAGCTGGGACAGGAGGAACGGGCGCTATTGCTCGAACTGGACGACTTCCTGAACCTGATCGAATATGTGCTATACCTGGAGCAGGACAAGAAGCTGATCACCGCACACGATCGTGAGGCGCTTCTCGCCTATTGGATAGAGCTGGTCGGCGACACGGAGCATGCGGCGCTGAGGGACTATCTCGCCTACGGCTATGAGAGACTGGCGAAATGCGTGAAGAGCAAGGACAAGCCGGAGTGAGCGGCGAAGAGCCGCCCTTCCTGCTTCTGTACGGGTCGCTCCGCCGCGGCGAACCCATGTTCGGCGAACTCGCGCTCGAGGAGGCGCTCGACTTCGTCGGCGAGGTCGATTTTCCCGGAGAGCTCTACGACCTCGGCGACTATCCGGGCGCGGTCGCGGGGGAGGGTAGGGTGCGAGGCGAGCTCTACCGGATGATGCGGCCCGAGATCCTCGAGGCGCTCGACCGCTACGAGGAATATGACCAGGCCGACCCGGAAGGTTCGCTGTTCGTGCGGCGGCGGGTCCCGATCGAGGGGATTGGCGAGGCCTGGGTGTATCTGTTCAACGGGCGCCCGACGGGGCGCTGGCGGATCGCCTCGGGGGACTGGCGCAAGCGCCGCCCGGCGGCGTGAGCCGCCCAGGCGCGGAGACGGCCTTGAATCGCGGGGCGGGGCGCTTCAAGGCGGGGGGCATGGACTCCGATTTCTACCGCATCCGGCGGCTGCCGCCCTACGTCTTTGCCGAGGTGAATGCGATGAAGGCCGCGGCGCGGGCGCGGGGGGTGGACATCGTCGACCTCGGAATGGGCAATCCGGACGGGGCGCCGCCCGCCCATGTGGTGGAGAAGCTCGCCGAAGTGGCGCGCGACCCGCGCGCGCACGGCTATTCGGCCTCCAAGGGGATAAGAGGGCTGCGGCGGGCGCAGGCCGGCTATTACGCCCGGCGGTTCGGAGTGGAGCTCGACCCGGAGCGGGAGGTGATCGTCACCCTCGGCTCGAAGGAGGGGCTCGCGAACCTCGCCCAGGCGATCACCGCGCCGGGCGACGTGGTGCTTGCGCCCAATCCTTCCTATCCGATCCACCAGTTCGGCTTCATCATCGCCGGCGCGGCGATCCGTTCGATCCCCGCCGCGCCCGGGCCCGATTTCTTCACCCGGCTCGACTTCGCCATACGCTATACCGTGCCCAAGCCCTCGGTGCTTGTGATCGGCTATCCCTCCAACCCCACCGCCTATGTCGCCGACCTCGATTTCTACGCGGAGGTGGTGGCGTTCGCGCGCGCCCACGGCCTGTGGGTGATCAGCGACCTCGCTTATGCCGAAATCTATTTCGGCGAGACGCCGACGCCGTCCATCCTCCAGGTGCCGGGGGCGAAGGACGTGGCGATCGAGTTCACCTCAATGTCGAAGACCTATTCGATGGCGGGATGGCGGATCGGCTTCGCGGTCGGCAACGAGACCTTGATCGGCGCGCTGGCGCGGGTGAAATCCTATCTCGACTACGGCGCGTTCACGCCGGTCCAGGCGGCGGCGGTGGCGGCGCTGAACGGCCCGCAGGACATCGTCGCGGCGAACCGCCGGCTGTACAAGGCGCGGCGCGACTGCCTGGTCGAGAGCTTCGGCCGGGCGGGGTGGGAGATACCGCCGCCGGCCGCCTCGATGTTCGCCTGGGCGCCGATCCCCGAGCCGTTCCGGGCGCTGGGATCGATGGAATTCGCCAAGCGGCTGCTCGCCGAGGCGGGGGTGGCGGTGAGCCCCGGCGTCGGCTTCGGCGAGGAAGGCGAGGGGTTCGTGCGCATCGCCCTCGTCGAGAACGAGCAGCGTATCCGGCAGGCGGCGCGGGGGGTGAAGCGGTTCCTGGCGAAGGGGTGAATGGGGACAGTAACTATTTTCCCAAACCGCCGGTGAGCGTGGGCGCCTGCGCGTGGAAAATAGTTACTGTCCCCACACACAGCCGTCCCCACCCACGGCCTCAATCCTTGCCGAGCAGGCGGCGGATGGCGGCGGGGGCGCGGGTGACGAGATTGACGACGTTCACTCGCACCCCGACCGTGCAGAGGCGCGTGCAGCCCGCGCCGGCAAGGGCCTCGCCGGCCGGAACCGGCTCGCCGGCGTGGCGGACGATCTCGCCTTCCTCGCGCGGGAATTCCATGCGCTGGCCCGGCCCGGAGCGGCCGCAGACGACGATGTCGCCGCTCGCGCCGTCGGAAGGGCAAAGCGCGTCGGCGCCGCCGTGGAGCCAGGTCCGCTCGCGCTCGATCGCTTCCTCGGCGGTGAGCGGCGGGGCGGCGGCGAGCGCGGGCGCGGGCGCCAGGGCGAGGAGGACGAAGAGGGACGCGTGTCGCGGCATGGCTGGCCTCGCTCGAGGCGGCGAGGATGACAGAAAAGCGGCTGCGGGCAAGGGGCTGGCGGCGGCGGGGGGATGGGGACAGTAACTATTTTCCCCCGGGCGCCTGGGCGCGCCGAGGCTTGCGCGCGGAAAATAGTTACTGTCCCCAGTCCGGTCCCGGCGCGGTGGAAAATGGGGACGGTGGGAAATGGGGACAGTAACTATTTTCCCCGGTCGCCGGTGCGCGCCGGCGCCTGCGCGTGGAAAATAGTTACTGTCCCCATTAGTGCGCGTCGCCGGTCGCCGGTGCGCGCCGGCGGCTGCGCGCGGAAAATAGTTACTGTCCCCATTAGTGCGCGGAGGCCTGAGTGCGGAAAATAGTTACCGTCCCCATTCTCAGGCGGGAGGGTCGGGGGGCGGGGAGTCCTGGCCGGCGGCGGGGCGGCTGGTGAAGGCGGCGCGGTCGGAGAGCCAGCCCGCCGCCTGGTCGGAGAACATGCCCGAGAGGATTCCGAAGGCGGAATAGGCCATGAGGTTGTGCGAATTGCCGCTCGCGCCGCCGCCGCCGAGGATCGCCACGCCCGAATAGAGGAGGACGAAGACTCCGAGCGCGATCAGCCCGCCCAGGAGGATGCGCCCCTCGTAGGAGGCCGAGCGGGTGAAGTTGAAGCGGTTGTCGGGATAGACGAACAGGACGAGGGTGATGAGCAGCGCGCCGAACAGGCCCGACACGGCGGCGAGCACGATCGCGGTCAGCGACGGCGGCATGTAGACGAGCTGGCGGAGCAGCGGCCAGCGGCTGTCCTCGAAGACCCGCAGGATGGTGATGATGCCCGACGCCTTGCCGGCGCTCTCGAACTGGCCGGCGATGGTCGCCCTCTCCTCCTGGAGCAGCTTCAGCTGGTCGTTCTCGTCCTCGACGTCGCGGTTGAAGCCGGCCATGTCGTCGAGGCTGCGGCGGACGTCGCTCGCCCCCTGCGTCACCTCGGCGAGGATCGGGCGGATCGCCCCGGCCGCGTCGCCGCGGCCGCAATGCTGGGCGGTGCCGGCGGCGGTGAGGAGCGAAACCGGGTCGGGATTGGCCTGGACGGCGATCTGGACCTCGGCGCAGCCGGCGGCGGAGAGGCGGGCGAGGTCCTCCTGGAGGTCGGCGGCCTGGCCGGCCAGCGCGCGCTGGGCGCCGGCGACGCCGTCATTGGCGCGGCGCAGGCGGTCGGTCGCCTGCTTGATCTGGCCGCTATTGGAGTCGCGAAGCGCCTTGAGGTTCTCCTTGCCGAAATAATAGCGCACCGCGACGTTGTAGTCGTAGCCGACATTGTCGGCGGCGAGCGCCTCGACCACCTTCTGCTGGGCGGTGGCGACGAGCAGGATGGTGACGAAGACGTAGGCGACCGCGGCGGCGAGCGCGCCCCGCCAGACCGCGCGGGCCGCGTTGATCGTGCGCGCCGGTATCTCCATGGCTCTTCCCCCCAAGGCGCCGCGGCCCCCCGGCCGCCGCCGGGCGATATAGATCATCATCGCCGCGGCGTTGCAACGGGCGGGAGGCGTTGGGAAAGGGACACGTACCTTGGGAAAGCGGACGCGTACCTTGCCGGGGGAAGGTACGCGTCCCCCGAGCGCGCGCCCGAAGCGGCCTCGGGCGTTGCGGGGGCGGCGGCGCTCGCCTATCGCCGCGGCGAACCCAAGGGAGATCGCCGCAACATGGTCCTTTCCAGCCACGTCCTCGACCGAGTCCTGGTGCTCGAGATGGTCCGAGTCACCGAGGCGGCGGCGGTCGCCGCCTCGCGCCTGATCGGCCGCGGCGACGAGAAGGCCGCCGACCACGAAGCGGTGGAGGCGATGCGCGCCGCGCTCAACACGCTGGAGATAGACGGAACGGTGGTGATCGGCGAGGGCGAGCGGGACGAGGCGCCGATGCTCTATATCGGCGAGAAGGTCGGCTCCGCCCAGGGCTCGGGGCCGCGCATCGACATCGCCCTCGACCCGCTGGAGGGGACGACGATCACCGCCAAGGCCGGGCCGAACGCGCTCGCCGTGCTTGCCATCGCCGAGCAGGGCTGCCTGCTCAACGCCCCCGACGTCTACATGGAGAAGCTGGCGGTGGGGCCGGGCTATGCGGACGGAGTGATCGACCTCGCCCGCTCGCCCGGCGACAATATCCGAGCGGTGGCGGCGGCGAAGGGCGTCGACCCGTCCGAGATCAACGTCTGCGTGCTCGAGCGGCCGCGCCACGAGGCGCTGATCGCCGAGCTGAGGGCGCTGGGCTGCGGCATCCAGCTCATCTCCGACGGCGACGTCGCCGGGGTGATCGCGGTCACCAACCCGGAGACGACGATCGACGTCTACATGGGCTCGGGCGGAGCGCCGGAGGGGGTGCTCGCCGCCGCGGCGCTCCGCTGCGTCGGCGGCCAGTTCCAGGGCCGGCTGCTGTTCCGCAACGACGCCGAGCGGGCGCGGGCGGACCGCTGGGGCGTCACCGACCTCGACCGCATCTACCGCCTCGAGGACCTCGCCAAGGGCGATTGCATCTTCGCCGCGACCGGGGTGACCGACGGGTCGCTGCTCGAGGGGGTGAAGAGGCGGCCCGGATCGATCACCACCGAGAGCATCGTCATGCGGGCGAGCACCGGCACGGTGCGGCGGGTCAAGGGGCTCCACCGCCACGAGCCGGGCGGGCGGGGTTGAGATCCCATCCCCCTCCCGCTCGCGGGAGGGGGCAGGGGGGTGGGGACGATGGGGGAGGATGGGCGACGCGGCGCGAGGCGAGGCCCACCCCTCGGTCCCCTCCCGCTCGCGGGAGGGGAGGATTTGAGGAGGCGGGGGAGGATCTGAGCCCATGAGCCTCGCCGTCTTCCTCGCGGTGCTGGGCGCGGCGATGCTTCACGCCGGCTGGAATGCGGTGGTGAAGCTGGGGGTGGACCGCTTCTCCTCGGTGCTGCTCCTCGCCCTGGTGCAGGGCGGGCTCGCCTTGCTGCTGGCGCCGCTCTTCCCGGCCCCCGCGCCGGCGGCGTGGCCGTGGGTGGTGGCCGGCTCCTGCCTCCACACCGGCTACAAATTGTTCCTGATCCGCGCCTACGGCCAGGGCGACCTCAGCCAGGTCTATCCGCTCGCCCGCGGCACCGCCCCGCTCATCGTCACCGTGGCGGGCGCGCTCTTCCTGGGCGAGGCGCCGACGCCGGTGCGCGCTGCGGCGGTGCTCGCCATCGCCGGCGGGATCATGCTGATGGCGGGAAAGGGCGGGCTGAGCCGCGCCGCCCTGGCCTGGGCGCTCGGCACCGCCGGCTTCACCGCCGCCTACACGATGGCCGACGGGGTGGGGGCGCGGCTCGCCGGCTCCGCCTCCGGCTTCGCGATGTGGATGTTCGCGCTCGACGGACTGCTCATGCTCGCCGTCGCGCTGGCGACGCGGGGGCGGGCGGCGGTGGCGGCGCTTGCGCCGGCGTGGCGCGGCGGCGCAAGCGCCGGGGCGATGTCGCTGGGCTCCTACTGGATCGCGATCTGGGCCTTCACCCAGGCGCCTCTGGCGATGGTCGCGGCGCTGAGGGAGACGAGCGTGCTCTTCGCTCTGCTCATCGCCTTCTTCCTTCTCAAGGAGCGGGTCGCGCCGCGGCGCTGGGCGGCGGGGGCGCTGATCCTCGCCGGGATCGTGCTGATGCGGGCGTAGGGGGGAATGGGGAATGGGGACAGTAACTATTTTCCCGCTCGCCGTGGGGTGGCGGGGACGGGGCGGGAAAATAGTTAATGGGGAATGGGGACAGTAACTATTTTCCCTTCCCGCCGTGGGGTGGCGGGGACGGGGCGGGAAAATAGTTACTGTCCCCATCGCGGCGGGGACGGGGCGGGAAAATAGTTACTGTCCCCATCGCGGCGGGGATGGGCGGGAAAATAGTTACTGTCCCCATTTCTTTTTCCACAGCTTTTCGGGCCGGGAGGATTCACGGCGAGTCCGCGATGGCGTAGGACGGGCCATGCTCACCCCCGCCCATGTCTGCGGAGTCTCGCATTCGATCCTCGGCCAGCCCTGGCGGTGGCGCGGATCGGCCGGGGACGGGGTCGAGGCGGGGTTCGAGCCGGACGATCTCGTCGACCAGCTGCTGACGGCGCGCGGAGTCGCCCGCGAGGTGCTGGAGCGGCACCGCCGGCCGACCCTGCGCGGCTTCATGCCCGACCCCTCGATCTTCCGCGACATGGATCTCGCCGCCGCCCGGCTTGCCGACGCGGTGGCGGCGGGAGAGGAGGTCGCCGTCTTCGGCGACTACGACGTCGACGGCGCAACGTCGGCGGCGCTGCTGGTGCGGCTGCTGCGCGCGCTGGGGAGCGACCCGCGCGCCTACATTCCCGACCGGCTGATGGAGGGATACGGCCCCTCGGGCGAGGCGCTGGTGCGGCTGGCGCGGGAGGGGGCGCGGCTGATCGTCACCGTCGATTGCGGCGCCCAGGCCTTCGAGGCGCTGGACATGGCGCGCGCGGCGGGGGTCGACGTGATCGTCGTCGACCACCACAAATGCTCGAGCGCGCTTCCAGCCGCCCACGCGCTGGTCAATCCCAACCGGCTGGACGAGGCCGCGGACGCCGCCGAGCACGGCCACCTCGCCGCCGTCGGCGTCTGCTTCCTGCTCGCCGCCGCCCTCGTTCGGACGCTGCGCGGGAGGGGCTTCTTCGCGGAGCGGCCTGAGCCCAGGCTCACCGACCTGCTCGACCTCGTCGCCCTGGGCACGGTCGCCGACGTCGCCCAGCTGCGCGGCCTCAACCGCGCCTTCGTCACCCAAGGGCTGAAGGTGATGGCGCAGCGGCGCAACGTCGGCCTGGCGGCGCTGGCCGACGCGGCGCGGCTGACCCGGGCGCCGACCTGCACCGACCTCGGCTTCGCGCTCGGCCCTCGGATCAACGCCGGCGGCCGAGTCGGCAAGTCGGACCTCGGAGTCCGCCTCCTCTCCACCGAGGACGAGGCCGAGGCGGCCGCCATCGCCGCCGAGCTCGACCGGCTGAACGAGGAGCGCCGGGCGATCGAGGCGGCGGTGTGCGAGGCGGCGGAGCGGCTCTGCGGCGCCCAGGCGAACCGCGCCGTCGCATTGGTGGCGGGCGAGGGCTGGCATCCCGGCGTGATCGGGATCGTCGCGGGGCGTCTCAAGGAGCGGCTCGGGCGGCCGGCGCTGGTGGTGGCGATCGGCGAGGACGGCGTCGGCAAGGGCTCGGGCCGCTCGATCCCCGGCGTCGACCTCGGCGCGGCGGTGCTCGCGGCCAAGGACAAGGGGTTGCTCGCCGCCGGCGGAGGCCACGCCATGGCGGCGGGAGTGACGGTGCCGCCCGGCGGCTGCGACGCGCTCGCCGACTTCCTGGAGGAAAGGCTGGCGCGCGACGTGGCGACGAGCCGCGACGGCCGCGCCTTGCTGCTCGACGCGCTGGTGGCGCCGGGCGGCGTCTGCCCGGACCTGTGCGACGCGCTGGAGGCGGGCGGCCCCTACGGCGTCGGCTGGCCGGCGCCGCGAGTCGCGGCGGGGCCGGTGCGGATCGTCAAGGCCGACATCGTCGGCAACGGCCATCTGCGCCTGGTCGTCGCCGGCGACGACGGGCGGCGGATCAAGGCGATCGCCTTCCGCACGGCCGACGGCCCGCTCGGGCAGGCGCTGCTCGCCGCGCCGCCGCACCGCAAGCTGTGGCTGGCGGGGCGGATCCGCCGCGACGAATGGGGCGACCGGATCGCCGCCGAGCTCCACCTCGAGGATGCCGCCTGGGCGGATTGACTCGCGCCCGGCGCGGGCGTCTTATCGCCGACCGGCGCTCCCAGGGGGGTGGCAGCATGGCGGAACGGCACCTTTCGATATGGCTGAGCGGCCCGGGCGGACCGGAAGCGCTGGAGGCGGTGGAGGCTCCGGCCCGTCCGGCGCGACTCTCGATCGAGTTCCTCGATTCCCGCGGGCGGCGGGTCGGCCGCCGCGCCAGTGTCGCGGTGCCCGATCCGCTGCCGGTGGAGGTGCCCGCCGAGCGCGGCCGCCTCGACTGGGCGCGGGTGACGCCGCCGCTCAGCCTGGCGGGGCGCGAGGTCGCCGACAGAGCGGTGTCGCTGCGCGCCTTTTCGGACGAGGCGGTGTTCGCGGAGATGCCGCTCGAGGCCGCCGCCGCGCCCGCGCCGGCCAAGCCGACGGCGCGGCGGGTGTTCAACCCCCGCGGCAAGTGGACCCTGCTGCTCGTCTCCGAAGGCTTCGCCAGCGCCGACGTCTTCTTCGCCGCGGCGGCCGGGCTGGACGCCTTCGTCCGAAGCCAGCCGCCCTTCGTCGAGGCGGCCAATTCGGCGCGCTTCCGCATAGAGGCGCTGTTCTGGCCGAGCCCCAAGGAGGGCCTGTTCTCGACCCGCGTCGACGGGCGGCTGGTGTTCGGAGACGGGGAGCTCGTCAAGCGCTTCGTCAAGGCGAGCGGCGCCAAGGGCAGGCTGATCGTGGTGCTGGTCGACAAGCTGGTGCGGGGCGGCGCCGGCGGCTCGAAGGACCGGCCGGCCTGGGTGACGACGACCAGCGCGCCGGGCGAGAAATGGGAGGCGGTGGCGCTCCACGAGCTCGGCCATTCGTTCGGCCTCGCCGACGAATATGCGGATTCGAGCCAGACCGTGCCCGAGCCCGCCAAGCTCGAGCCCAACGTCACCGACCAGCGAAGCGCCGCCAAGGCGCCCTGGGCGGCGCTGCGGACGCCGGGGGTGCCGAGCGACCCGACCTGCGACGCGAGCGTCTCGCCGCCCTCGCCGCTCGGCGTCGTCGGCACGTTCGAGGGCGCTCGCTACCGCAGCACCGGCCGCTACCGGCCGACCGCGGAATGCCTGATGCAGCGCACCGACCGGGGTTTCTGCCCCGTCTGCCAGGCGCAGATCCGCAAGGTGCTCGCCAAGGCCTGATCCGAAGCCCGGGCCCGGGCTTGCCAGTTGACCCGCTCCGCCCCAAAACGTAAGCCGCGCCGCGCCGGCCCCATCGTCTAGCGGTCTAGGACGTCGCCCTTTCACGGCGAAAACACGGGTTCGAGTCCCGTTGGGGTCACCACCGCGCCGGAACGCGGGGGCTTTTCGGAAAAGTCCGCCAGTATCCGTCCGGCCGGGGAGGATTGTTGAACCGTGTCCGCCGGGGATGATAGGGCCGCGGACACGTCGACGCAGCGAGAGAAGCTTCCCTGACCGCAGCCGAATCGAGACCGGAGGAGGGTGGCCTCAGGGCGTTGGTCCTGGAGAACGGGCCCGCACTGCGGCGCTTTCTCGCCGCCCGGCGAGTGGCCCCCGACGAGGCGGAGGACCTCCTGCAGGAACTGTACGTGAAGCTTTCGCTCAAGGCGACCGGACCGGTCCTCGACGCCCGCGCCTATCTCTACCGAACGCTCGACAACATGATCGTGGATCGCCGCCGGGCGGACCTGCGCCGCGGCGCTCGCGAGGAAGCCTGGGCCGGAGCCGATCTCACCGACGGGTCGGTCGCGGACGAACCGACGCCCGAGCGGATCGTCTCGGCGAGGCGGCAGCTGGGCGCGGTGGAGAAGGCCTTGTCCGCGCTGCCCGAACGGACGCTCCTGGTCTTCCGCCGCTTCCGGCTCGACGGCGCGACGCAGCGAGACATCGCCGCGGAACTCGGCATCAGCATCAGCGCGGTCGAGAAGCATCTCCAGCGCGCCTACAAGGTCGTGGCGGATATCCGGCACCGGCTGGATGCGGATTCCTCGCCCTCGCGCCGTCCTCCCGGTGAGGACTCACGGTGATGGCGGGCAACGGGAATGCGGACCTTCGAAGGGAGGCGATCGGCTGGCGGATCCGTCTTCGCGACGGCGGCGCCGAGGAGTGGGAATCCTTCGCGGCGTGGCTGGAGGAGGATCCGGCCCGGTCCGCCGCCTATGACGCGGTAGCGGCGGCCGACCAAGCCTTGCGTGCGGCCGACGTGCCGCCGCCCCGCCTCTCGGCCAATGACGACTTCGTCCAGCCCACGGGTCGCTCCGTCCGGCGCTGGATCCTCGCCGGCGGGGCGGTCGCCCTCGTGGCGGGGATCGTCGGGCTGACGCTCGGCGATCAGGCTCCGGCGCCGACGGAGATCGCCACCGCCGCCGGCGAGCATCGCACGATCACCCTTGCCGACGGCACGGCGGTCGCGCTCAACGGCGGCACCCGCCTTCGCGTCGGCGGCGGCGACCGCAAGGTCGAGATGGTTTCCGGAGAGGCGACGTTCACCGTCCGCCACGATTCCCGCCGTCCGTTCGAGGTCCGAGTGGACGGCCGCGTCGTGCGCGACGCCGGCACCGTGTTCAACCTGCTCAGCGACCGGGGGCGCTTCTCCCTCGAGGTCATCGAGGGGGCGGTGGAATATGATCCGGGCGGCACCCCGACGCGTCTGTCCGCCGGCCAGGCCCTGCGCGGCGACGGGGAAGGCCGGAGCGTCTCGACGGCGGATCCGAAAATCATGGCCGGCTGGCGCAGCGGCCAGCTCAATTACGACCTGGCGCCGCTCTCCGCGGTGATCAGCGACCTCTCGCGGACGACCGGGGCCACGGTCTCGCTCGACCCCTCGCTCGACCAACTGCCCTTCACCGGCTCCATTCGGATCGATCCCGACCATTCGGTGACCGTCCGGCGGCTGGCCGAGGCGCTCGGAGTGGTCGCCGTGGGTCGCGAGGGGCGATGGCGGCTCGAGCCGCATCGGCGTGCGCGTCGCTGATCCGCTCCTAGCCCTCGCCCTCCTCTCCCTGGCGGCGCCGGCCGCAGCGGCCGGGGAGACGAGCTTCGACATTCCCGCCGGCACCCTGGCCGGGTCGCTTGCCGCGCTGGGAGGGCAGGCGCACATCACCATCGTCGCGAACGACCCCGCGCTTTCGCGGCTGCGGTCGCGGCCCGTGCGCGGCCGGATGTCGGCAAGGGCGGCGCTCGGGCGATTGCTCGCCGGCACCGGCTATACGTTCGTCGAGGTCGCTTCCGGCGCGATCCGGATCGTCGCCGCCCCGCGGCCGCTCGGCCCGAAGCCGCGCCCCGCCCCGCCGCCCGCGCCGGCCGCTATCTCCGGGCCGCCGTCCGCGCCCCAGGAGATCGTCGTCACGGCCAGCAAGCAAGGGGTTCCCCTCTTCGAGCTGGCGGCTACGGCGCGGATCGTCGACCTGTCGGAGGAAGACGGAGCGCGCCGCGGCGGCCGCGGCAGCGAGGCGGTCGTGTCGAGGCTGCCGATGCTGGCCTCCACCAGTCTCGGGCCCGGCCGCAACAAGATCTACATCCGCGGGATCGCCGACAGCAGCTTCAACGGTCCGAGCCAGTCGATCGTCGGCCAGTATCTCGGCGACGTGCGCCTGACCTTCAATGCGCCGGACCCCGACCTGCGCCTCTACGACATGCGCAGCGTCGAGCTGCTCGAGGGGCCGCAGGGGACCCTCTACGGCTCCGGCTCACTTGGCGGGATCTTGCGTCTCGTTCCAAACCCGCCGGATCTCTCGGCCTTGGGCGGCGCGATTTCGGGAGGCGCGTCGTCGACCCGCCACGGCGCCGCCGGCGGCGATGCCGCCCTCACACTCAACCTGCCGCTGGTCGACGAACGCCTGGGCTTGCGGGCGGTCGGCTACAGCGTCTCGGAAGGGGGGTGGATCGACGACCTCGGCCGGGGCCTGCGCGACGTCAATCGGACCCGGATCCGCGGCGGGCGCGCGAGCTTGCTCTACGCGCCGGGAGGCGGGTGGGCGGTCGAGGCCGGCGGCGTGGCGCAGCTCATCGGCGGCCGGGACGGGCAATATGCCGAGCGCGGCCTGACGCCGCTGACCCGCGTCGGCCATGTGCCTCAGCCGTTCGACAACGACTATTTGCTGGGCGAGCTGACCGTCCGCCGTCGCTGGAACGGGCTGGAGCTCGTCTCCGCCACCAATGTCGTCGACCATGCGCTCGACAGCCGCTTCGACGCCACCGGCGGCCCGGGCATCGCGGGCGTCCAGCTTTTCGGCGAGGACGTCCACATCCGGATGATCGCCCACGAGACCCGCCTTTCCCGGTCCACCGGAGAGGGCAGGGGCTGGATCGCCGGCTTCAGCTTCGTTCGGGACTTGAGCCGAATCGAGCGAAGACTGGGCCCGCCGTCGGCGCCCGCGCCCTCGACCGGCGTCAGGACCAGCATCGATGAAGGCGCGCTGTTCGGCCAGGCCGGCGTCGGGGTCGCGCCCGGGATCGTTCTCACCGCCGGCGGCAGGGCGACCTGGTCGAGGAACGCGGGAAGCCTCCTAAGCGCCCCCGACCGCGAGGAGAACGAGCCGACCCGGACCGGATTGCGACTTTCGCCGACCCTCGCGTTGAGCTGGCGGCTGCCCGGGCGCTTTCTGCTCTACGCCCGGTATCAGGACGCCTACCGCGCCGGCGGGCTTGCCGTCGCTCCGGCAGGGCCGCAGGCGGCTCGAAGGTTCAAGCCGGATGAGCTCGGATCGGCGGAAGCGGGCCTTCGCTACGGCGCGCCGACGAGCCCCTTCTCCGCGGACCTGGCCGTCTCCTACACGAAGTGGACGGACATCCAGGCCGACCTCATCGATCGGAACGGCCTTCCGTTCACCACCAATATCGGCAGCGGCCGGGTCTATGCGCTGGAGGGGCACGCGGCCTGGCGGCCGGCGCCCTGGATCGCGCTCGACGCCGCCGCCTTCCTGGCCGACAGCGCCCTGCGGTCGTCGGCCGCTCCTGTCGTCGCCGCGGACGAGCGCAGCCTGCCCGACATCGCCGAGGCGGGAGGCCGGGCGGGGGTCCGGCTGGAGCGGCGGCTCGGACCCTCGGCCCGGATCGGGCTCGATGCCTCGGTGCGCTATGTCGGCCGGTCCAGGCTCGCCGTCGGCGCCCCGCTCGATATTCCCCAGGGCGATTATGTCGTGGGCGACGTGGGGGCGAGGCTGGGCCTCGGCCGCTTCGGCATCGCTCTCGACGTCGAGAACGCCACCGACGCTCGCGGCAACCGCTTCTCCTACGGCAATCCCTTCACCGTCGCCGACCGGACGCAGTCCACTCCGCTCCGGCCGCGAACGATCCGCCTCGGCCTGGACCTCGCCTTCTGATCGAAGGCGCTGCGGGTTTTCGCGGGCCGCGCCGTCTCGACGATATGCAGAGGATCGCCCAGCTCCGCCGTGTCGAGACCCCTCGCCCCTTCCCGCCGCCGCCGCCCGCACTCAGGCCGGCCGGCATCCAGTCGGGGGCGGTCTTCCGGCGGCGCGGGCCATGGGGCGGATGGGAGATGTTCGTCCGGCTGCTGATCTTCGCGACGCGCAACAATCATCGCTAGGGGACGTCGGGCGTCCCCCGGCCCGGCCCCGGAACGCACGGAAGGAAAGGCCCATGACCATGAAGCGACTGCCGGCGGCCTCGGCCGCCGTCGCGGCGATCCTGCTCGCGACCGGAGTGTCGGCCAAGGGGCCCCAGCCGAAGATATCGATGCAGTCGGCCCGCGACCGGGCGCTCCGATATGTCCCGCACGGGCGCATCCGCTCGGCCGAGCTCGAGACCGAGAAGGGCCGGCTGATCTACAGCTTCGACATCGAGGTCCCGCACCGCTCCGGCGTCGAGGAGGTCCAGATCAGCGCGCTCGACGGCCGGCTGATCTCACGCGGGCACGAAACGCCCGCCGCGGAGAGGCGCGAGTCGAAAGGTGAAAAAACGCGTCGGTGAGGCGCGGCCCATCGGCCTCAAGCCGGTGGAAAGGAACCGCTGGCTTCCGTTCTGACCTGGTCTCCCCTCCCTGCACGCAGGGAGGGGCTGGGGGGTGGGTAGGTCAATGAAGGGCGGTGCCTCGTTCGGAGACGCACCCACCCCCGACCCCTCCCTGCGTGCAGGGAGGGGAGGCAAAGGGGTCACCCCCTTATGAACGCCTCGAGCTGCTCGTAGGCTTCGTCGTCGGTGATCTGGCGGGGCGGGTGCTTGCAGAAATAGGCGGCGGCGGGATAGATCGGCCCGGCCATGCCGCGCTCCTTGGCGACCTTGG